>Ga0194063_10000067_pt1 | contig 76637 bp, 86 predicted proteins | sample SepL3720m_MetaG_FD_155459 | JGI IMG/M metagenome (GOLD analysis project Ga0194063, IMG submission 155459) | Anoxic zone freshwater microbial communities from boreal shield lake in IISD Experimental Lakes Area, Ontario, Canada - Sep2016-L373-20m | ecosystem: Environmental > Aquatic > Freshwater... | reverse complement strand
CCCTAGCGCAATCAGCGCGCACGCGCTTGTTCGTGCGCGCTGATTGCGCTAGGGCTGCTGGCCTTTGTCTACCTCGTCGGCGCCCTGTTCTTCAAGGTCAGCATCGCCGGCAGCGCCCTGGGCTTTATCGGTGTTGCGGTGTGCTTTTCCCTTTTTACGGCCATGTTCGGCCTGTTCGTGGCCGCCTTCGGTGGCACGCCGGAAGCGACTCGCGGCCTGGCCACGTTCGCCACGCTGATCATGGTCATGCTCGGTGGCTCCTGGGTTCCGGCCTTCCTGTTTCCGCAGTGGCTGCAGACGGCCACGCTGCTGGTGCCAACGCGTTGGGCAGTGGACGGTCTGGAGGCCATGACCTGGCGCGGTTTGCCGCTTGATGCGGCCCTGGCGCCAATAAGCGCTCTGCTCGGCTTTTCCCTACTGTTCGGGGCTCTGGCGCTCTGGAAGTTCGGGCGCGACGAGCGGGTCTGAGTGCTCAGTCGCCGGCGCCGGGGCGCTTGAGCGCGTAGCGCTGCGCCAGCATCAGCGCGCCAACACCGATCAGGCTCATCACCAACAACAGCCACAGCGCCTGCGTATAGCCGCCAGCGGGCGTCCACAACAAACCCACCATCAGCGGCGCACTGGCTCGCGCCAGGGCCAGTGGCAGGCCCAGCACGCCGTTGAGCGTCGCCACATGATCGCGGTTCACATACTGTGCAATCGCTGTGCCCTTGACGATTGTCAGCATGCCGTTGCCCAGGCCGTACAGCAGCACAAACAACACAACCCCGACCTGACCGCCACTTGATGCTGGCACGGCCAGCAGCGCCAGCAAGCCCAGCGGCAGCAGGCACGGTATGAGCCGATTCGCCAGATGCAAATCGAAATAGCGCTCGAAGAAGAACAGCAGCAATCGCCCCAGGACCTGGATTGCGCCTATGCTGGCCGGAATGGCAATCACCCAGGCCTCGCTCATGCCACTTTCGCGCAACAGGCTCACCATGTGCGCCGGCAGCGCGGCGGTCACTGCCATCAGCAGAATGACGAAGACCCCGATCAGCAGAAAGGGCGCGCTGCGAACCAGTTGCCGTAAGCCGGGGTCTGTTTGTTCTTCACTGGTTTGGGGTCGTGTCCGGCGCGCTGGCGCGCCGCGCAACGCGAGGGCATGCAGGGGCGCGCACAGCAGCAGGTGAAAGCCAGCCAGCATCATCAGCGCCTGACGCCAGCCCCAGTTCGCGATCAACCAGGCAGTGAACGGAATGAACACGGTGCTTGCCAATCCACCCAAAAAAGTCATGATGATGATGGCGCGGCGAAAGTCATCCGGAAAGCGCCGCGTGACCACGGCGAACACCGGCGAATAGAGAATCGCCGCCATCGCAGCGCCCAGCCCAGCCCATACCGCATAAAAGCCCGCGATGCCGGTGACTCTGGCATGCAGCAGCAGACAGAGCGCCGCCAACAGGGAGCCGCAGGTCATCACCACGCGCTCGTGGCCCGCGTCAATCCAGCGCCCCACGGGGTAGGCCATCAGGCCCTCGACCAGCAAGGCCAGGCTGAATGCCAGGGAAGACTGGGCACGGCTCAAACCCAACTCCTGCTCAATCGGCCCCATCACCAGGGAGAAGGTGTAGAAGACGCTGCCCCAACTGATCAGCTGTGCCAGGGAGAGCCAGGCCACCAGAGAGCGATTATGCGAAGCCGGGTGTTGCATCGGCGGATTATGCTCAGCTTTTGCCCGTACACTGTGCCAAACTGACGCAATCCCATGAGACGGACCATAGCCAACCTGACGACCAGCCTGATGGGCTTGCTGAGTGAGGCCACGCCTGAAGTCAGCGCAAAAAGTCGCGTCGCAGCGATTCGCCAGGCCATGCTGGACCAGCTTGCCGACCTGGCCCCCACGCACTCGCTGTCGAAGATGCGTACTCGAATACCTTATGCACCTGACATTCAGGCCCTCTGGTATTTGCGTGCGGACATGATGACGATACTGGCTGAGTCGCTGGGCGAATCTGTCGCCACCCAACGCATGGCCGCCATTACCACGCTCTTCAACGGTCTGCTACCGGCCGCGCAGAAGTCACGTCCCAATCGCCTGGGTCACTGAGCGCCGGTACTGCATGGCCTCAGCCATGTGTGCCACCTGGACGCTGGGCGCCACCGCCAGATCGGCAATGGTGCGGGCCACTTTCAGGGCACGGTGCGTGCTGCGCGCCGACCATCCGAGGCGCGTTGCAGCGAGATTAAGAAACCTGGCGGCTGCATCATCCAGCCTCAAATGCGTATCGATTTCCTGCGCCTGCAGCGCCTGGTTCAATTTGCCCTGACGCGCGATGGCGCGCTCGCGCGCCGCGCTGCAGCGCTGGCGAATGCTGGCGCTGGTTTCACCCGGCTGCGCCAGCAGCAGATCGGCCGCCGCAACGGCCGGCACTTCCACATGCAGGTCGATGCGATCAAGCAGGGGGCCGCTGAGCTTGCTCTGGTAGCGCGCCACCTGATCGGGCGTGCAGCGGCAGGCTCTTTGCTGCGAACCCAGGTAACCGCAGGGACAGGGATTCATGGCCCCTATCAGTTGAAAGCGTGCCGGAAATTCAGAGCGCCGTGCTGCCCTTGAGATGGTGATCGTGCCGGACTCCAATGGTTCGCGCAGGGCTTCCAGTGCAGCGCGTGGAAATTCTGGCAGTTCGTCGAGATACAGAACGCCGTGATGCGCCAATGAAATCTCGCCGGGGCGCGGCGGTGAGCCGCCACCGACCAGGGCCACGGCGCTGGCCGTGTGGTGCGGGCTGCAAGTCGGGCGCTGCGCCCAGTGTGCCAGCGAAAAGCGGCCCGCCAAACTGGCCACGGCGGCACTCTCCAATGCCTCGTCGGTCGTCATGGCCGGCAGCAAGCCGGCAAAGCGCTGTGCCAGCATGGACTTGCCGGCGCCAGGCGGCCCCACCAGCAAGAGACTGTGGCCACCGGCAGCCGCTATCTCCAACGCGCGCTTGGCGCCCATTTGCCCCTTCACATCGCTCATATCCGGGTACTGGGCGAGCAGGGATGGCGGCGCCGCGCTGGCCCTTGACCAGCCCGGCGCTGGCTCCGGCGGCACGCCGTCGGCTGCACCTGGCAGGAAGTGACGCACCACATCGAGCAGATGGCAGGCACTGTAGATCTGGGCGCCGGGAACCAGCGCAGCTTCTTCAGCGCTGCCGGGGGGCAACACGAGGCGGGTCACAACCTGCCCCGCGTGCAGAGCTAGGCTCATGGCCAGGGCACCACGTACTGCTCGCAGTTCACCAGACAGCGACAGTTCTCCGGCGAACTCGTAACCCTGCAGCCGCGCGCCATCGATCTGTCCGCTGGCCGCCAGAATACCCAAGGCGATGGGCAGATCAAAGCGACCGGAATCCTTTGGCAAATCGGCCGGTGCCAGGTTGACCGTGATGCGCTTGTTGTTGGGAAACTCCAGTGCCGAGTTCTGAATCGCCGAGCGTACCCGCTCCCGCGCTTCCTTGACCTCAACGTCGGCCAGACCGACCAGGGTAAAACTGGGTAAACCGTTGGCGAGATGGACCTCCACCGTCACTGCGGCCGCCTCCAGCCCGAGCAGGGCTCGGCTTTGCACCAATGACAGACTCATGCGGCTTCCTCTCCAAAAGGGTGCGGGCAGAATCTTTGAGCGCCGCCCATACGCACCATGGCAGTGCAAACTGTTTTTTTATACAGACATCTTAACGCGGCAGCGCCCGGTCGGTTTACAGAGGCAAGGTGGCCTCCAATTTGTGGTTGGCATGGACTGTGCATAGAGCTGTCATCCCTTAACTCACCCGGAGAACTGCATGAAGCTCAATCAAACCACCGTCCTCGTCATCTCCACCCTGTTGGCAAGCGGCGCTGTGATGGCACAAACCAAAGCGCCGGAACCCGACTTCACCTTGTCGTACAACCTTGGCGCAACCACCGACTACCGTTTCCGCGCCATCGCACAGACTTCCACCAATCCTGCGCTGCAGGCAGGCGTTGACTTTGCCCACAAGAGCGGCTTGTATCTGGGCGCCTGGACTTCCAACATCAGTTGGATCAAGGACTACGCCGGCGCTACGGACGGCTCACTGGAGCTTGACCTGTACGGCGGTTACAAGGGCGAAATCGCCAAGGACTTGAGCTATGACGTCGGCCTGATCACTTACCAGTACCCCGGCAACACGGCAGCGGTCAATGCCAATACCACGGAGGTCTATGCTGCCCTGACTTATGGACCGGTGACAGCCAAATACAGCGTGGCCACAGGCAACTTCATCGCCAACCCGAACAGTTCGGGCAGCGCCTACTTCGAAGTGGCCGCGACTTTCGATCTGGGCAACGGCTTGACCGTGACGCCGCACCTGGGTCGCCAGTCGATTCCCAATGTCGCCAAGAATGCCGGCGACTACACCGACTACTCGGTCACCCTGGCAAAGGACTATGGCAATGGCGTGTCAGTCACCGTCGCGGCCATGGGTACCAACGCCGACAAGCCCTTTTACACCGACACCAAAGGCAAGTTCCTGGGTGACAGCGCCCTGGTGCTCGGTTTGAAGTACAGCTTCTGATGACGTCTTTGTTGTCACCCCACCAGGAGAACACATGAAACTTGTAACTGCCATCATCAAACCCTTCAAGCTCGACGAGGTCCGCGAGGCCCTCTCGGCGATCGGCGTGCAGGGCATCACCGTCACCGAAGTCAAGGGTTTTGGCCGTCAAAAAGGCCATACCGAACTGTACCGGGGCGCCGAGTACGTCGTCGACTTTCTGCCCAAGGTCAAAGTCGAAGCCGCAGTGGCCGACGAGCTGGTTGATCGCGTCATTGAAGCCATCGAAGGTGCCGCGCGCACCGGCAAGATCGGCGACGGCAAACTGTTCGTCTACAACCTGGAGCAGGTGGTACGTATCCGCACCGGCGAAACCGGCGCTCAAGCGCTCTAACCCGACCACGAGAACACTGACATGAAAAAATTTCTTCTCTCCCTTACCCTGGGTCTGAGTCTGCTCTGCGGTGGCACCGCTGCACTGGCACAGACCCCCGCTGCGGCCCCGGCAGCAAGCGCATCGGAAGCTGCCAAGCCCGCCGCAGCGCCGGCCCCGTCAGCATCAGCAGCGGCCGCCCCGGCTGCGGCTGGCGCCAGCGCTGCCGCCGCAGCAGCGTCTGCCGCACCTGCACCGGTGCCGAACAAGGGCGACGTGGCCTGGATGATTGTGGCAACCGCCTTCGTCATCATGATGTCCATCCCCGGCCTGGCGCTGTTCTACGGTGGCCTGGTGCGCAGCAAGAACATGCTGTCGGTGCTGATGCAGGTCTTCGTCACCTTCTCCATGATCGTGGTCCTGTGGTGCCTGTACGGCTACAGTCTGGCGTTCACCGAGGGCAACCAGTTCATTGGCGGTTTTGACCGCATCCTGATGAAGGGATTGTTCGATCCGATGAAGAGCGAGTTTGCCAACGCCGCCACCTTCAGCAAGGGCGTCGTCATCCCCGAACTGCTGTTCATGGCGTTCCAGGCTACGTTTGCCGCCATCACCTGCTGCCTGATCATCGGCGCCTTTGCCGAACGTATCAAGTTCTCTGCCATGCTGATGTTCATGGCGCTGTGGTTCACTTTCAGCTACACGCCGATTGCCCACATGGTGTGGTTCTGGATGGGTCCTGACGCCTACACCAGCAAGGAAGTCGTTGACGCCATGAACGCCAAGGCTGGCCTGCTCTGGCAATGGGGTGCGCTGGACTTTGCCGGCGGTACCGTGGTCCACATCAACGCCGCTGTGGCGGGTCTGGTCGGCGCCTTTGTGATCGGCAAGCGCACCGGCTATGCCAAGGAAGCCATGGCCCCGCACAGCCTGACGCTGACCATGGTGGGTGCCTCCCTGCTGTGGGTTGGCTGGTTCGGCTTCAACGCCGGCTCGGCCCTGGAAGCCAACGGCACCGCCGTGCTGGCCTTCATGAACACCTTCTCTGCCACGGCCGCTGCGGTACTGGCATGGTGCCTGGGTGAAGCGCTGATGCGTGGCAAGGCTTCGATGCTGGGTGCTGCCTCCGGTGCGGTGGCTGGTCTGGTTGCCATCACACCGGCCTGCGGCAACGTCGGCCTGATGGGTGCCATGGTGATTGGCTTTGTCGCTGGCTTTGCCTGCCTCTGGGGCGTCAACGGTCTCAAGAAAATGCTTGGCGCAGACGACTCGCTCGACGTCTTCGGTGTGCACGGTGTTGGTGGTATCGTCGGCGCCCTGCTGACCGGTGTCTTCAACAGCCAGGCGCTCGGTGGTCCCGGCCTCGTGGGTGACTGGGTTACCGCCGCCGTGTCATCGGTTCCGGTGGCAGACCAGGTCTGGATCCAGCTCAAAGCCGTTCTGACCACCATTGTCTGGTCCGGCGTGGTCTCGTTCATCGCCTACAAGGTGGTTGACATGACGATCGGCCTGCGCGTCAGTGAAGAAGACGAACGCGAAGGTCTGGACATCACATCGCACGGCGAAACCGCTTACAGCAGATAGGCCGCGCCATCCGCTAGAAGTTCTCCAAGGATTGGTCCCCCCGAGCGCAAGCTCTGGGGGATTTTTTTTCGTGGCACCGGGTCTTGACCTGATGCAAGAGTGCGGCTAACCTCCTTTCCGCCTGAAACCATTTCGGATTTGCAAGTGATGCTGATGCGACCCACGACCACGCTCTGGCAACCAAAATCACGCTGGTCCTCCAGCGTGTACGCCTACCTGAGTCGCAGCACACTGAACTGTGGTCTCTCGGGCAAAGAACTGGATAACCGCTTTCCCGCAACTTCCTTCATCTCCCTGCACTGGTTCTATGTCGGGTCGGTGGAACTGCCTGCTGCTGCAGAAGGCTCGCCAGCACGGGAGTTACCGCGCCGCCTGGTCATCGGCAAACAGGGCCCCATCGTCACGCGCAGTCGCGGTGACGTTCTGTATTTCGGTATTTCCATGTACCCCGATGCGTTCGCTGCCGCTTTTGGTATCGCTGCGCAGGATCTGGAAGGACGCTTCGCCGATGCCAGTGAGGTTCTGCCGCCGCATGGCATTGCGCTGTTTGATGCCATCGGCCTTGCCTCGTCGAATGAGGAGCGAATGCGTCTGTTCGAGGAGTTTCTGCTGGTCCATGCGGGCGATTTCAGGGTCAGCCTCTGGACTGCGGCGCTTCGGGCGGGCACCCGCATTTCGGTCAGTCTGATGTCCCGATTGCTGAAGGTGGGACAGCGCCAGACCATACGGGCCACCCGCAACACACTGGGCGTCGGCGTGTCTGACTTAAGGAAATTTGCCCGGGGCGAGGCGGCATTCAATGAACTCAACGCCAGCCTGGAGACGTCCCGCAGTGTCTCCCTGGCCGATATTGCCGCTCAAGCGGGCTACGCCGATCAGTCTCACCTTTCAAGAGAGTGCAAGGCCGTCACCGGACAAACGCCTAGCGCCTTCCTGCGTGAGCTTGAAGAGCAAGAGTCGGCCTGGATCTATAGAGCCTCGAAGTCAATTCGGCGTGATTGAAATGCAGTCGCGCGCTGTCTGTTACTTGCACAGGTTCACTCCGACGACCGTGCAGCCTGGGGGCACGACAGACGCTGCTTCGTGCAGAAGAAGCGCAAGCACCCCACCCGTCACGGCGATGCCGGCCAGGACCGCGCCGGGCGTCCAGCCATTGCTGCCTGATGCCGCATCCACCTCCGTCGCGTAGACGCGCGGCCGCTTGGCAAAATCCATTGCACCGACACCGAATTTCGAGAAGGATCCTGACTGCGGATCAAAGCGAACGTCCACCATCGTCAACCGGTTCGACTCCCAGCCTGCGTGGCGCGTTGACTCTGGACCCATTGCATGCGTCAGCGTCAGGCCAAGATAGGGCCGCTGATGCGCCACCCGGCTGTCGATCCCGAACGGCATCGCGAACTCCAGCATGACGCGTGTCCTGCTTTGCCACGGATCGGTTTGTGCAAGCGCGGGAACGCATGCAAGCAGCGTCGCTGCACCCAGTACAAGACCGGCCATGTCCATGCCGACTCCTCGACCGGTGTTTTCAGACTTTCTCATCACAATTCATCCTTAAGCAGAAGATTTCAGTTGCGCCTGACTTGCGGGAGATTCAGGGTGAACTGTCGACGTTCACAAGAATCTGGCGCTCAGGCAGTCGCAATCTTCCAGCCAGCAGCGCGGAATGTATTGAATAAAAGTGACATCAGCACCTGGATTCTGTGGCCGGCTAGGCTCGTGGCGCTCGACGCGATCAACGCTGAAGGCCGTGGCGATCCATCCGGTAGCGCATGGTGTCACGGCTGATGCCGAGCAATCTGGCAGCCTTGCTGACATTCCAGCCGCATTGTGCGAGTGCATGCTGAACGTGCTGTCGCTCAACTGCATCGAGCGACAGCGACTCGGTCGGTGCAGCAGTGTTCACGCCCACCGCGGCAACATGCTTGGGCCGGCTCAGCATCAGGTCGCCGGCGCTCAAGACGCCAGAACGTTGCATCAGCACGGCCCGCTCCAGCACATTGCGTAACTCTCGCACGTTGCCAGGCCAGTCGTGCGCAGCCAGCGCCGCCAGAGCACCATCATCCATCGACAGTTCGGGCCGGCCATAGCGGCTTGCCAGTTGGGCAAGAAAGTGGCTTGCCAGGATCGGGATGTCATCGTTGTGTGCGCGCAGCGGTGGAATGTGGATCTGGAACACCTTGAGCCGGTACATCAGGTCGGCGCGAAAGTGGCCCCGCTGGACCTGCTCTACCAGATCGCGGTTGGTGGCAGCGACGATCCGCACGTTGACCTGACGGTCCACCAGGGCACCGAGTCGGCGAACGCGCAGGTTTTCAATCACCCGCAGCAGCTTGGCCTGCAAGCTCAGATCCAGTTCAGCGATTTCATCAAGGAACAGAGTGCCGCCGTCGGCAGCTTCAATCAGCCCGATCTTGCGCGCGTGCGCGTCGGTAAATGCGCCTTTCTCGAAGCCGAACAACTCGCCCTCAATCAGGTGGGCCGGAAGGGCTGCGCAGTTGATTTCAATGAATGGGGCCCTGGCACGCGCTCCGCTCTGGTGGCAGGCGCGCGCCACGAGTTCCTTGCCAGTGCCAGTTTCACCGATCACCAGAATGGGCGCGGCGGGTGACTGGTCAGTCGGCTCGATGCCCGACACGGTGCGAATCAGATCGCGCAGACTGCGCATCGTCGTTGATGTGCCGACCAGCGCGTCCAGACTCGCCTGGCTGGCTTCGCGGCGTTGGTAATAGTCCAGCGCGCGACGCTCACCGCGTTCTGTCAGCGCGCGCTGCACCACGTCCTTCAGGCTTTGCAAGGTCACCGGTTTGGTAAGCAGATCCATCGAGCCTGCCTTCATGGCGTCGACAGCCAGCGTCACACTGGCGTGACCTGTCACCATCACGATGCGCGGCGGATCATCGACCTTGCGCAGCGCGCGGATGACCTCAAGCCCATCCATGCCAGGCAGTTGGAAGTCAACGATAACGACGTCAGGCTGGATTCGAAGGGCAGTTTTCACGCCCACGGCACCATCGTTGGCGACCTCGACCAGGTGACCTTCCTTCTCAAAAAATCGGGCAATGTTCTTCGCCAGTACCGTTTCGTCCTCAATCACCAAAAGCGTCGCCATCCTGCTTATTCCTTGTGTTGCTGCGTGACCGGGGCCAGCGGCAGGGTGAGTTCGACACAGGTGCCTTTGAGCGGCGCCGGCGTCAGGGCAACCTGACCACCCCACTGCTCCACCATGCGCTTGACCAAAGCCAGCCCGATGCCCAGACCGCCGCTCTTGGTGCTGAAGAAGGGACGAAACAGGGACTGTCGAACATCCTCGCGGATGCCCGGACCGCTGTCAATCACCTGTAACTTGAGGCTTTTCCCCTCGATGCTCCAGCGTACGTCAATCTCCCCTCCGTCGGGCATGACATCCGCGGCATTGGCCAGTATGCTGATCAGGATTTGCCGCAGCATGGCTGTGTGGGCCTGAATGTCGGGCGCGTCCCCTGATTGAACCGTCCAGCGAATGCCACGGCGATTGAATTCCGGCGCCATTTCCTGCATGCAGGCATGTACCAACTGCGCCGGCCGGACCACTTCAGACTGCAGCTGTGGCGCCTGCGAAACACGGACCAGTTCGGTGATCCAACGGTCAGCGCGGTCCACCGCTGCGGTGATGTCACCGCTGTGCTCGGCCAGTTCCTGCGGCGAGGCGTCGCCGGTCTGAAGCATCTCTGCCGACACGCGAATTGACGCCAGCGGATTGCGCAGGTTGTGCGCCACCGCGCGCGCAAGCTCCACTGCGGTCGACAGCGTTTGGCTTTCCGCCAGCCTGGCTTGTTGTTCGCGCATGACACGGTCCGCGCGTGCCACGGTCCAGTAGAGGGTCGCGAACAAGCCAATAGCACTGAGCGCGCACGCCAGCCAGAGCTGAACCAGCGCGTCGCGGATCGCGGCGTTGAGTTGCACCGGCACCTTGTATAACTCCATCACCCCCAGCACCTTGCGGGTCCCGGGTTCCAGGATCGGGATATAGCTCTCGACGTAGTAACTGGTTCGCGCCGCCAGGCCCACATGCTCGTCCTTGCCAGGCTTGTCTGAATCCAGGCGGCCGTTGTGCACAACGAGTTTGCCAGACAGCGCTTCGTCAAGTTCTTCATTCAACGGGTAATGGCGTCCAACAAGTGCGCTGTCGGTCGACCAGATCACCGTGCCATCGGACTGGTAGGCGTTGGCACGAACCGGTTCGCTCATGGATGAAACGTGGGCCATGGAACCCAGGAAGCGGGCCTTGAGAGCCTCGTTGCCAGGATTGGCCAGATAGGAGGCGGACTGGTCCGTCAGCAGGAGGTTCCGGATGAAATCCATGCTGACTTCGCCTTCGCGCTGCAGCATGCGCTGCGTCAACATGTGCGACATAAGCCAGCCCAGGCCAAGGGCAATGACGGCAATCACCCCGAGGCTGCTGAGCGCAAAACGTCTTCGCAAATTCAGGGGTGGGCTTGCGGCCTCTGGGTGCATGGGGCAATAGTTCTCGACATGAGCCCTCATTATCACCAGCTAAATTTCCTGAACCAGGCCCCCCCGAAAAACCTGCCGACCCATCGGGGCGAAGTCGGGCTTGACCTGTGGCTGCCATCATGCTCAATCAATGGTAGAGGGCGGGAGTCTTCCACTTCGTTGCCGAAATGGATCGCGACATAGGCACGCATGAACCAGCTGAGCGGGTGATCGGCCACCTCCGGCACGTGTGCCCATTCTGGGCCAAACCATTCCGTCAGCATGTTTTCAATGAAGAACCACTCCTCGGCGACGATGGCACCGCCATGCGACCAATCATTGGCTGGGTTGTAGGTATGCGGATGCCACAGGCCGCTTTCGGGATCGTGGCGCTTGCCCGGAGCCGGATTTTCATCGGACAGTCTGAGCCCGGCGGACTTGGCGACCCAAAAATTGAGCAGTCTTCCTTCGATTCGTCTTACGTTCACCAATCACTCCTGGAGATAGGGCTCTTTGTTAGCTCATCACCAACCGCACAACGCGTGCCATCCAAACTCGACCCACACGACAGCGCCAACTCATTGATTTGTAATGATTTTTCTAAGCTGACCGGTATCGTGGGTGAACTTGGGTGGATTTACCGGTTGAAATCCCCCAATTGGGTGGGGCAAATGCCCCGCTGTGGCCGGTGCATTTGCATGGAAATCTTCTCAAGTCCTTGATTCCATTGGGTTCTAATTGTTGGCATGAACCGTGCGGTGTATGGCTCATCCTCGCCGGATCGCGGTCGAGACCTTGCAGAAATCACACTTTACTGGATCTACTTCATGTCTAAATCTTTCACTTCCAAACTGGTTGCCGGACTGGCTTTAGCAGCCTTGAGTTCGTCGATGCTGCTGGCGCCACTGCAGGTGCACGCCAAAGCTGGCATCAAATGCGGCTGGGTGCTGGTTTCCGGCACCCCTATGTTCGGCACCTACAAGTACGTTTGTGGCGTCAAGGGCGCGTAAGAACCCTTGCTCTTTGCGCAGCAATCACCAGGCCCGAAATGTTACGGGCGGGTCTATTGAGTCAATCCATAAAACCGAATAGCATTGCGCCCAGCCCGTTTGGCTTGGTACATTGCTGAGTCAGCCCACTTCAAAAGATCAGCCTGACTGGCTTCATGGTTTAGGAACAAGACCACACCAATGCTGGCCGAGCAAAGGTGCTCCACCGCACAGCCAGCCAGACTTCCTTCGGTCAGGATCACGCGGTAGGGAGCGGCCAGATTAACGCGGATTTTTTCAGCGATCTCAGCTGCTTGCCTGGCAGACTCTTTGGGGTCGACATTCAGTTCGCCAAGAATCACAACAAACTCATCACCGCCAGCACGCGCAGTGGTGTCGGTCCCGCGCACACACTCGGTCAGGCGCCTGGCAACTTCCAGCAACAGCAAATCACCGGCGTGGTGTCCGTGCGCATCGTTCAGCTGCTTGAAGTTGTCCAGGTCAAGCATCATCAAAGCGCCGTAGTTGCGACTGCGCTTGCTCGCAGCCATAGTTTGGCTGAGTCGGTCATTGAGCGTATGCCGGTTGGGTAGTTTGGTCAAAGGATCATGGAACGCAAGCTCACGTATTTCCTTCTCCATTCTCTTGCGTTCGGTAATGTCGTGGTGGAAAGCATCGATATTGCCGGGCGCGTCGGACGCCAAGCCGGCACTGATCTCGACGTCAATAATCCTGCCATCCCGGCAACGATGCTGGCTTTCAAAAATGTCGCGCCCTTCTCGCATGATTTTCTCGATATGTTTGCGCGTCTCTTCTGCCGACTCGATCACCTCAAAATCGGAAATCGACATCCGAAGCAATTCCTCCTTCGAGTAGTCGTGCATTTGGCAAATCGCTTGGTTTACCTCAACGATCCGGCCCTTCTCGTCAACACGCCAATAGGCCTCCATCATGTTGTGCAGAATGCCTTGGTAGCGGTTCCTGCTGCTTGCTAACGCCAGTGCAGCCAGAGTCTGGTCAGTGATGTTGGTATGTGCGATCACCACGCCGCCTCGATGGCCCCCCAAGGGCGCCACGCGCATGGTGAACCAGCGCTGCTGATCGGGGGAGTGGCAGGGATACTCCGTGTTGAAGCTGGGGAGCCTCCCCTCCAGCACCGCCTGGATTCCGTCATGGGCCGCATTGCTGCCCTCCACGCGACTCCCGGTGCTGGCTCGGCAAATATCCATGTAGTTGGTTCCTACATCCGTGTGCGGGGCCAGCGTTCCGGGTATGGGGCTATTCTCCATAGAGAACCTGCGCCAGGGTTCATTGACCTGCACGATCACACCATCCCGGTCGATTACAGCGACCTGATCCGGCACGGAGTCGATGATGGCTCGCAAGAATGCGTCGCTTTCAGTCAGCGCCACCTCCGCCTGCTTGCGCTCTGTGATGTCCTGCAATGATCCGAAGAGGCGTGCAATTGTTTGGTCCGTGTCCATCTCCGCATACCCACGGGCCAGACACACTCGCGTCTCGCCGTCCTGTCGAATGGCACGCAACTCAAGCTCGTACGGCGTGCCATGACTGATGGTCGCCTCAACTGCATCCCTTAGCCGCGGCATGTCTTCGGGATAATAGAGTTCCGCGTGTTCGGCGAAGGAAGGTGCGCCGTCTGCCGGGTCGCGCTGAAAAATTCGGAATAACTCGTCCGACCATGTGACGCTGTCGGTTGCCACGTCCCATTCCCAACTGCCTATGTGCGTGAAATTCTCCGTGCGCACAAGCATGGTTTGCTTGCGCCGAAGTTCTGCCTCCAATTCTTTTCGCTTGCTGATGTCCTTGGAGTTTGCCAAGACAGCGCTCACTCGACCTCGATCATCAAGAATGGGTTTAAGTGTTGTCAGGTAATAGTGATCGCCATCCGGTCGGGAAATCAGTAGCTCAATAACCTTGCTCTCATTGTGTTCGAAGACCCACCTGATATTGGTAAAGCGCTTCGCAGCCTCGTTTTCTGGAAAGACATCCCACAGCGTCTTGCCAATGACTTCATCGAGATTTATGCCAATACCGTCGGCGAACGCTTTGTTTGCATACAGATACCGGCAATCCGGGTCGAAACTGAAGATAGGGTCGCTGGAATCATCCAGCAATCGACGGTACAGATTGAGATCGCTCATCGTGTTTTCCTCCCCCTGAGTCGATCATAATACTCGCCTTCTTGACGAGCATGGCGCCAATAGGCGCTGTACGGCCGCATCAGAAGTCAAATCAGGAGGAGCCCAAAGGGCGGCGGACCATCGCGAAGCTGAGTGCCCTGGTTGGCAGATCCATTGGCCGTCGAGTGAAGGCTTGCTGCCAAGGCAAAAGTACACTCGCAGCATGTCCTGGCACGCACGACTTCAACTTGACTACCGGCTGGAAGCTGGCAAGACCTTGGCACGGCACCGCCACAGCGGGCCGCTGCGGATTTTGCAGAGCCTCTATCCCGAAGGCGATGCGATCTGCCACAACGTACTGGTCCATCCACCGGGCGGGCTGGTGGGCGGCGACTCGCTTGAGCTGGAGATCAGCGCCGAGCCGGGCACGCACGGTCTGGTTACCACGCCAGGCGCCACGCGCTTTTACCGCTCTGACGGCGAGCCCGCAGTGCAGCGAACCCGTATCACGCTCACCGATCACTCGCGGCTTGAGTGGCTGCCGCTGGAAGCCATTTGCTACAACCAGTGCGTCGCTGAAAACCACCTGACACTGAGTCTGGGCCGCGAGGCCGAGTTCATCGGCTGGGATGTGACCGCCCTGGGGCTACCGCTGGCTGCTCAGCCCTTCGAAACCGGCAGTCTGCTGCAACACATCGAAGTGCCCGGCGTCTGGCTGGAGCGTGGCCGGATCGTTGCGCAGGACCTGCGCTTGCTCGATGGTCCAACGGGAATGGATGGCCAGCGCTGTCTGGCCACACTGCTTTTTGTCGCTGGCAACAAGATCGATCGAGCCCGACGCGAGCAGGCGCTGGAACTGGCACGCGCTGAGATCGCTGAGCATCCCTTGCGCCAACTCTCTGGTGCCACCAGCCCGGACGGACAGGTGATCGTGGTCCGGGTTCTGGCTCCCTTGGTGGAGCCTGCCATGGACCTGCTGCGCCGGGTCTGGTCGGCTTGGCGCGCGCAGCTCTGGAGCCTGTCAGCGCAGGCGCCGCGCATCTGGTCGACGTAGGGGGAATGCGTGGATGCCGGATCGAGTCCGGCATGACAAGGCCAATGTTGTCATTGCGGACTTGATCCGCAATCCAGGGTCCACGTGACATCGTCACATCAGATCGCAACAAGTTCGCGCACGCCGTCTGTTTCCATATTCGGACCTTTGCCACGCGCCAGCACGGCGCCGCGCTCCATCACCACGTAATCGTCCGCCAGATCACGGGCGAAGTCGTAATACTGTTCCACCAGCACAATCGCCATGTCGGCCCGGTCCGCCAGCATTCGGATGACGCGGCCAATGTCCTTGATGATGCTGGGCTGAATGCCCTCGGTCGGTTCATCCAGCACCAGCAAGCGGGGTTTGGCGGCCAGTGCGCGCGCAATCGCCAACTGCTGCTGTTGACCGCCCGACAAATCGCCACCACGACGCTGCAGCATCTGCTTCAAGACCGGGAACAAGTCGAAGAGTTCGCATGGAATCGGCGTGCTTGCGCTCTTGTAGGCCAGACCCATGCGCAGGTTTTCTTCCACCGTCAGCCGCGCGAAGATCTCGCGGCCCTGCGGCACAAAGCCGATGCCGGCGCGCGCCCGCTCATAGGGTGTGGCGTTTTGAATCGGTTTACCTTCAAGCTCAATACTGCCGCTCTTGATCGGCACCAGTCCCATCAGGCTCTTCAGCAAGGTGGTCTTGCCAACGCCGTTGCGTCCCAGAATGACCGTGACCTTGCCGAGCGCTGCCTGCAGACTCACGTCGCGCAGGATGTGCGAGCCACCGTAGTACTGGTTGATGTTCTTGATGTTCAACACTTCGTTGGTTCTCCCCAAAGGGCAGCCGTACTAAAAATCCGGTCTTCGGGTGTGTCATCCCGGACTCTTGCCATGTCATCCCGGACTCGATCCGGGATCCAGTGCTGCGCCACCACTGGATTGCGGGTGCTGAAACCCCGGACCTGATCCGGGGCCGCAATGACACCACGGACAACAATGACACCAGGGACAACAATGACACTAGCGTCCAAGATAAACCTCGATCACCCGCTCATCGGCCTGCACTTGCGCCAGCGTGCCCTGCGCGAGCACGGAACCGTCGCAGAGCACGGTGACGATGTCGGAGATGGTGTTGATGAAGCTCATGTCGTGCTCGACCACCATCAGCGAATGTTTGCCCTTGAGCGAGAGAAACAACTCCGCAGTGCGCTCGGTTTCCTCGTCCGTCATACCGGCCACGGGTTCATCCAGCAGCAGCAGTTTGGGGTCCTGCATCAAGAGCATGCCGATCTCCAGCCATTGCTTCTGGCCGTGACTCAAGTTGCCGGCCTGGCGCAGCACACTGTCAGTCAGGTGAATCGTATGCAGCACTTCGGCCAGCCGGTCGCTTTGCTTGGAGTCGAGTCTGAAGAACAGGGAGCGGGTGACGGCCTTGTTGGTCTTGAGTGCAAGTTCCAGGTTCTCGAAGACGCTTAAGTGTTCAAACACCGTGGGTTTCTGGAATTTGCGGCCAATGCCGAGCTGCGCAATCTCAGGCTCGGTATAACGCAGCAGGTCGATCGTGCTGCCAAAGAAGACGCGACCCTCATCCGGCTTGGTCTTGCCGGTGATGATGTCCATCATGGTCGTCTTGCCGGCGCCGTTCGGACCGATGACGCAGCGCAACTCGCCGGGCGCAATGTCAAGCGAGAGTTTGTTGATCGCCTTGAAGCCATCGAAGCTCACGCTGACATCTTCCAGGTACAGGATGCGGCCATGCGTTACGTCCACTTCACCCGGCGTAGCGATGCGCGAGAAGCCCGCTGCACGGCCGCCGGACTCGGTCTGGCCCTGCTGTTTTTTTTGGGCCAGCGCTTCAATGCGCTGCGCGCCCTCCTCCATCAGATCAGGCGTCATTTGGACCCCCCGATTTACGCAGCTTCTTCACCAAACCCACAATGCCGTTGGGCAGAAACAGTGTCACACCAATGAACAGGGCACCGAGAAAGTAAAGCCAGAACTCCGGATAGGCCACCGTCAACCAGCTCTTGGCGCCGTTGACGACGAAGGCGCCGACGATGGGGCCGACCAAGGTAGCGCGGCCACCCACAGCAGCCCAGATCGCGATCTCGATCGAGTTGGCCGGGCTCATCTCGCTCGGGTTGATGATGCCAACCTGCGGCACATACAGCGCACCGGCCACGCCGCACATCATGGCCGAAATGGTCCAGATCGTGAGCTTGTAGCCAATGGGGTTGTAGCCCGAGAACATGACGCGCGTCTCGGCATCCCGCACCGCCTGCAGCACGCGACCGAACTTGCTGCTGACCAGCCAGCGTGCAAGCAGAAAGAAACCCAGCAGCGTGACGCCGGTCAGCACAAAGAGCGTCATGCGCGTGCCCGGTGTGGCGATCGGGATGTTGAGGATCCGCTTGAAGTCCGTGAAGCCGTTGTTGCCACCAAAGCCAGTCTCGTTGCGGAAGAACAGCAGCATGGCAGCAAAGGTCATGGCCTGCGTGATGATGGAAAAGTAGACGCCCTTGATGCGCGAGCGAAACGCGAAGAAGCCAAAGACAAAGGCCACCAGACCGGGCACCGCCACGATCAGAAACAGGGTGGCGAGGAAGCTGTCGCTCAAGCTCCAGTGCCAGGGCAGCGTCTTCCAGTCCAGAAACACCATGAAGTCGGGCAGGGCGCTCTTGTAGTTGCCTTCCAGCCCGATCTGGCGCATCAGGTACATGCCCATGGCGTAGCCGCCCAGCGCAAAGAAGACACCGTGGCCCAGGCTCAGGATGCCGGTGTAGCCCCAGATGAGGTCCATCGCCAGCGCACAGATGGCGTAACACATGATCTTGCCAACGAGTGCCACCGCGTAGTCACTCAAATGAAACAGACTCTCCTTTGGCAGCAGCAGGTTGAGCGCCGGCGCTGCAATACACAGCACGAGGACGGCAAGGATGAAGGCGCTCCAGCCGCTGCGAGAGAGCAGCGGGGCATGGATTGCCGAGCTTCGCATTCCATGAACAGTTCCACCCCTGCTTGTCATTGCGGGCCCCGACCCGCAATCCATGGCTCGCGTGGCACTGGATCCCGGATCGTGTCCGGGATGACAATTTCGGGTTCAAGGCCCGTGTGCGCAATCTGGCCGGATTCGGGAGGCTCGCAATGACGGACCTGGGCGGTTGGCAACGATGGTGTGTTGGAAGTACTCATTTATGCCTCCGCCGAGCGGCCCTTCATGGCAAAGATGCCTTGCGGACGCTTCTGGATGAAGATGATGATGAACACCAGCACCGCGATCTTGGCCAGCACGGCGCCAGCCCAGCCTTCCAGAAACTTGTTCAGCACGCCCAGTCCCATGGCCGCATACACGGTGCCGGCCAGCTGCCCGACGCCACCCAGCACCACGACCATGAAGGAGTCCACGATGTAACCTTGACCCAGATCCGGGCCGACGTTGCCGACCTGGCTCAATGCGCAGCCGGCCAGCCCAGCAATGCCCGAGCCCAGCGCAAAGGCATAGGTGTCGATGCGCGCCGTATTCACGCCCATGCAGGAGGCGATCGGCCGGTTTTGCGTAACACCGCGCACAAACAAACCCAGGCGGGTGCGGCCGATCGACCAGGCCACCGCCAGCAACACAAAGACGGCAAATCCCACGATCACCAGGCGGTTGTAGGGCAAAGAAAGATTACCGAGTACTTGTACGCCGCCGCTCATCCACGACGGGTTCTCGACGCCGACGTTCTGTGCACCAAACAAGGTGCGCACCAGTTGCATCAGCATCAGGCTGATACCCCAGGTGGCCAGCAGCGTTTCCAGCGGGCGACCGTACAGAAAGCGGATCACGCCGCGCTCGAGTCCCGCACCCATCAGTGCCGAAGCCAGAAAGGCCACCGGCACGGCGGCCGGCAGATACCAGTCGAAGGCGGTAGGCAGGTATTTCTGAAACAGCACTTGCACGACGTAGGTGGCATAGGCCCCAATCATCATCAGTTCGCCATGCGCCATGTTGATGACACCCATCAGGCCATAGGTGATGGCCAGACCGAGCGCGACCAGCAGCAGGATGCTGCCCAGACTGATGCCGCTGAAGATGGCGCCCAGGCGGTCGCCCCAGGCCAGCGCGCCTTCGACCTGACGCAGGCTCTTTTGCAGAGCGGACTTCACCTCCGGCTCACTCTCGACCTTGATTCGTTCCAGCAGCACCGTCTTGGTATTGGCCTGGGTACTCCCGGCCAGCAGCGTGGCGGCCTGAAGACGTCTGGCCTTGTCTGCACTACCGAGCATCGCTGCGGCACGTACCAGGCCGAGCTGCTCCTTGATCTCTAGATTCTGTTCAGCCGCAAAAGCTTTCTCTAGCAGCGGCAATTTGCTCTCGTCGGCGTCACTCTGCAACTGCTTGATGGCGGCAATGCGCGTCTTTTCATCCTTGGAAAAGAGTTTGAGCGCAGCCAGCGCCGAGTCGAGTTCGCCGCGCATGCGGTTGTTATTGACAAGGTCTTCAGCGGCTGGCGGCACAGCGACTTCAACACCGCTGACCGGGTCAAAGCCCTTGCCATCCTTGATGACGAAGACCTTGTCGCCCGCCACCTTGACCGCATCGTCAGACAGTGCCTGCAGGAAGGCGGCGGTCCTGTCGTCGGCCGTTGCGACCGCCTTGTTCAATGCTTCAACACGCGCGTCGGATTCACCTGCTGCAATGGCTTTGGCCTCGTCAGCGGTGAGCGCCTGGGCGTGAGTTGCTACAAGACATAGCGCGAATGCTGTCAATCGGATCAGGCGGGTAAACATTGACAGGTTCTGGATCGGTTATTGATGGATTGCTTCGCTGCGCTCGCAATGACAGAAAAGTGGTTCGCAATGACAAAACCAGCAGGACTGCTCCAGCCCTTGTCATCCCGGGCTTCGAGGCTGTCCCCCGGGACTTCGCGGCTGTCATCCCGGACCCCGGATCGAGCCCGGGGCAAGCTCTGATCCGGGATCCAGTGCCACGCGGACACTGGATTGCGGGTGCTGAAACCCCGGACCCGATCCGGGGACGCAATGACAGCAGGGAGCTTGCCTCTTACTTCTTCGCGGGCTCGTCAGGCTTGCTGGCGTTGCCTTCGATGTACGGGCTCCATGGCTTGGCTTTGACCGGACCCGGTGTCTTCCAGACCACGTTGAACTGGCCGTCGGCCTTGATTTCGCCGATGAATACGCTCTTGTGCAGATGGTGGTTCTTTTCATCCATCTTGCTCGTGATGCCGCTCGGCGCCTTGAAGGTCTGACCGGCCATGGCGGCAATCACCTTGTTGACTTCAGTCGACTTGGCTTTCTCTACCGCCTGCTTCCACATATTGATGCCGATGTAAGTCGCTTCCATCGGGTCGTTGGTCAGCGCCTTGTCCTTGTGACCGGCGATGCCCTTGGCCTTGGCGTAAGCCGACCACTTCTTGATGAACTCGTCATTGGTCGGGTTTTTGATCGACTGGAAGTAGTTCCAGGCAGCCAGGTGACCGACCAGCGGTTTCGTGTCCACGCCGCGCAGTTCCTCTTCACCGACGGAGAAGGCAACCACTGGCACGTCCTTGGCCTTCAGGCCGGCGTTGCCGAGTTCCTTATAGAAGGGCACGTTGGAGTCGCCGTTGATGGTGGAGACCACCGCCGTCTTGCCACCGGCCGAGAACTTCTTGATGTCGGCAACAATGGTTTGATAGTCGGAGTGGCCGAACGGTGTGTATTTCTCGTCGATGTCGGTTTCTTTCACGCCCTTGGATTTCAGGTAAGCGCGCAGGATCTTGTTGGTGGTACGCGGATAAACGTAGTCAGTGCCGAGCAGCACCCAGCGCTTGGCACCGCCGCCTTCCTTGCTCATCAGATAGTCCACGGCCGGAATCGCTTGCTGGTTCGGTGCAGCGCCGGTGTAGAACACGTTCTTGGATAGCTCTTCACCCTCGTACTGCACCGGGTAGAACAGCAGGCCGTTCATTTCTTCAACCACCGGCAGCACCGACTTGCGCGAGACCGAAGTCCAGCAACCAAAGATCACATCGACCTTGTCCTGACCCAGCAACTGCTTGGTCTTTTCAGCAAACAGCGGCCAGTTGGAGGCCGGGTCCACCACCACAGGCTCCAGCTTCTTGCCCAGCAAGCCACCCTTGGCGTTGATCTCGTCAATCGCCATCAGCACCGTGTCTTTCAGCACGGTTTCAGAAATAGCCATGGTGCCTGAGAGGCTATGCAAAATACCAACCTTGATGGTGTCAGCGGCATGCACCACGGTGACACCAGCCAAACCAAGACCCAGCACAATGGATGCAGTGAGTGTCTTTAGTGAGCCTCGACGATTCATGAAGTTTCTCCAAGTTGAAATAGGAACCCGATCCAAACCGGATCTGCCTTATTCTTTGCAAGGGTCGTGCCAACTTTGCGTTGACAAATGCACCAGAACAGTCCGGCACGCAAGTTGCAACACAATGCAGGCTCACGAACACAAAGCGCCACCATGGAACTGACACCCAGAGAAAAAGACAAGCTGCTGATATTTACGGCGGGCTTGCTGGCCGAGCGCCGCAAGGCGCGCGGACTCAAGCTCAACTACCCGGAGGCGCTGGCGCTGATCAGTGCCGCAGTCATGGAAGGCGCGCGCGACGGCAAGACCGTGGCCCAACTGATGAGCGAAGGTCGCACCATCCTGACGCGTGCCGACGTGATGGACGGTATCGCCGAGATGATTCCGGACATTCAGGTCGAAGCGACCTTCCCCGATGGCACCAAATTGGTGACCGTGCACCAACCGATTGTTTAATATGCACCCTGGCGAAATCATCACCGACGGCCCCGATCACGTTTTGAATCCGGGTCGCCGCGCCCTCAGCCTGCTGGTGCAGAACACGGCAGAGCGGCCGATTCAGGTGGGCTCGCATTACCACTTCGCCGAAACCAACGGCGCGCTGAACTTTGATCGTGCTGCGGCGCGCGGCATGCGACTCAACATTGCCTCGGGTCTGGCAGTGCGTTTCGAACCCGGGCAACAACGCACTGTGGAACTGGTGGACTACGCCGGAGACCGCTTGGTTTATGGTTTTCGTGCACTCACGCAAGGGGCTCTTTGATGGCAACCCTGGGACGCCGCGCTTATGCAGAAATCTTTGGCCCGACGGTGCGCGACCGGGTGCGGCTCGCCGATACGGATCTGCTGATTGAAGTCGAAGCCGACTACACGCTGCGCGCCGGTGGCTACGGCGAGGAAGTCAAGTTCGGCGGCGGCAAGACGATACGTGATGGCATGGCGCAGTCGCAGCGCATGCGCTCGGAGGGGGCGGTGGATTGCGTCATGACCAACGCACTGATCCTGGACCACTGGGGCATCGTGAAAGCCGACATCGGCCTGAAGGGTGGACGTATCGTGGCCATCGGCAAGGCCGGCAACCCGGACGTGCAAAGCGGTGTCGACATCATCATCGGACCGGGCACCGAAGTCATCAGTTGTGAGGGCAATATCGTTACCGCAGGCGGCATTGATTCGCACATCCACTTCATCTGCCCGCAGCAGATCGAAGAAGCGCTGGCCAGCGGCGTCACCACCATGATGGGTGGCGGCACCGGTCCCGCTACCGGCACCTTTGCCACAACCTGCACGCCCGGGCCCTGGAACATCGAGCGCATGCTGCAGGCGGCCGACGCCTTCCCGATGAACCTGGGCTTTCTGGGCAAGGGCAATGCCAGTCTGCCGGCGGCGCTGCAGGAGCAGGTCGAGGCCGGCGTCATAGGTCTCAAACTCCATGAAGACTGGGGTACCACGCCAGCAGCCATCAGCAATTGCCTGGACGTGGCCGAAGCCATGGACGTGCAGGTGGCGATTCACTCCGACACGCTCAATGAATCCGGCTTTGTCGAAAACACTATCGCCGCCACCAAGGGCCGCAGCCTTTGCGCCTTCCATACCGAAGGCGCTGGCGGCGGCCATGCGCCCGACATCCTGCGTGTGGTCGGCGAGGCCAACTTCTTGCCAAGCTCCACCAATCCGACCATGCCCTACACGGTTAACACGCTCGATGAGCACGTGGACATGCTGATGGTCTGTCACCACCTGGATGCGGGTATTGCTGAAGACCTGGCTTTTGCCGAGAGCCGCATCCGCAAGGAAACCATCGCTGCCGAAGACGTGCTGCACGACCTGGGTGCCATCAGCATGTTCTCCTCTGACTCGCAGGCCATGGGCCGTGTTGGCGAAGTGATATTGCGAACCTGGCAGACCGCACACAAGATGAAAGGCCAGCGCGGCAAGCTGCCAGAAGACTCTGCACGCAACGACAACTTTCGCGCCAAGCGCTACGTTGCCAAGTACACCATCAACCCGGCCATCGCGCACGGTATCAGCCACGAAGTCGGCAGCATTGAAGTCGGCAAGTGGGCTGATCTGGTGGTCTGGAAACCGGCCTTCTTTGGCGTGAAGCCCTCGTTGATTCTGAAAGGCGGCTTTATCGCGATGGCGGCAATGGGTGACCCCAACGCTTCCATTCCAACGCCGCAGCCGGTGCACTATCGCCCCATGTTTGGCGCCTATGGCGGGGCGCTCTCGCGCGGCTCACTGACCTTTGTTTCGCAAGCCGGATTGAACGCTGGCATCAAGGAGCGCTTCGGTCTGGCCAAGACATTGAGCGCAGTGAAGAACATCCGCGCGGTGCGCAAGCAGCACATGGTGCACAACAGCTATCTGCCCAAAATGGAGATTGATGCCCAGACCTACAGTGTGCGCGCCGACGGCCAGTTGCTCACCTGCGAGGCGGCGACAAGCCTGCCCATGACGCAACGCTACTATTTATTTTGAGCGGTTGGCACGCGGCAGCAGTCAGATGCGAGCCGCTGGGGGCATGCTCTTTGGTGAAACTGGCTCCAGCCTGTCGATGATCTGCTTGCCAAACCGGATGCCCCGGCGCTCGATGCCTGCGTAAAAGCCGTAGGACAAGACCCCGGTGACCGCCACCACGAGAAAGTAGTGGAGCAAGCTTGACCCGTCGCCCGGGGGAAATATCGAGGATATCCCAGACCGCGCGAACAACTCCAGTACCGCAAAGTGCGTCAGGTACATGCTGAAACTGATTCTCCCGATCTGTACCAATGGTTTGTTGACCAGGAACTTCACCGGGTAGATGGACAGTGTCAACGCAAACAGGGCAAATCCAAATCCAACAAAGATGTAATTGCCCATGGGTTTGCTGCCTGCAGGTGCCAGCACCGACAGCGCCGCCATCAGTCCCCATGCCAGCCAGCCCAGCACAACAAAGCGTTTCAGGTTGCCCACATGACTCAGAACGTGGCAAGCCAGCAATCCGCTGGCAAAAACCGGGAGTTGCCCAAGGAAGTTGAGGTAGCTGAATTCGTAGACCAGATGCTGCTGGTCCGGCGGATAAAGCGGCAACAGCCCAGCGCAGGGAGGCAGACTCGTCCATCACATTGAGCAGCAAGCTGAGCAACAGGAATGCCAGCAGCGACTTCATCGTTTTCAGGCGAAGCAGAAGAAACGGCAGCACCAGGTAGAAGTTCATTTCGACGGCGACGGACCACCCCCCTGGCACGACCGATGTCAGCGTTTCCGGGTGATACCCGTTAAGAAACAGCGCTGTGAGCGGCAGATACCACCACTCCAGACCGTTGGGAGCCCAATAGCGCGGCGAAAAACCGTACAGGCACAGGTAGAACGCCATCGCCACATAGAACATCGGTGCAATTCGAAAGAAGCGGCGGATGAAAAAGTTGCGAACGGGGAAGGCTTCGAGTGAGGCTCTGAACTGCCAGGAGAGGCACAGCGTCAGTGCGCTGGCGATGTAGAAGAGTTGCACCCCTCGCCCGCCATGGGATGCAAGTCGCTGGAACGCGAGGTTGATCGGCGCTACTTGCTGCGTCGAGTGAACCAGCAGCACGGCCAGGATGGCATAGCCGCGCAACGCATCGATGTAGTCGTATTTGCGGATGTCCTGGGTCACTGCGTCGCCCGGTGTGCCAAGACCTGTCTGGGCAAATTGACGCCCACCGAATTGCCGATTTGCGTGAGTTTGAGTGCCGACATGACCACCCTCGAAGTTATGGCGAATGCTATATTGTCCAGGAATCCTGACTCCAGCAAGCGAATCCAGCATGTCCAGCACCTCCAGACCCGTGACGCGATGGCAGTCAGCCCTGTGCTGCGCCATCCTGTCGATCGGCAGCGCCTGCCACGCGGCTCCGGATGAAGAGCTGCTGGGCAAATCGGCCGGCTACCCGGTGGCACCGAACTTGGCGCAAGCATTCCAGGAGCGCTACCGGGTCGGCTCGTTCAGCGCCATGGACAACCTGTCGCCGCATTGCACGCTGGAACCTGCTGCGCTACCCCTGGCGCTACCCAAGGCGGCCAGCGAGCATGCTTTTCAGTACCGCTTCGATGGCAAAACCTTCACGTTGGACGACTACATGCAACGCCAGCGCGCTACCGCTGTACTGGTGCTCAAGGACGGCGAGATCGTGGCCGAGCGGAACAACTACCAGCGCAAGCCGGAGCAGCGCATGCTGTCCAACTCGATGGCCAAAACCATCGTCGCGCTGGCGTTTGGCAAAGCGCTTGAAGAGGGGCACATCCGATCCCTCGACGATCGTGCCGCCGACTACGAGCCGGGCCTGGCGGGCAGTCTGTATGGCGACACCAAGCTGATCAACCTGTTGCGCATGGCCTCGGGTGCGCAGTTCCTTGAAGACTACTCGGGCCGGGATGATCTGGCACGATTCAATCAGGCGGCAAGAAGACAGGGCAGCGCGGCGGCGGCACAAACCATCACCCAGCGCGCCGCCCCCGAAGGCAGCGTCTTTAACTATGCAAGTGCTGAGACCTTGATGCTGGGTCTGGCCCTGCGCGCCGCCACCGGGCAGAGTTTGTGTCGCTACGTCGGCGAGCGAGTCTGGCAGCCGATGGGAGCCGAGTCGCAGGCCACCTGGCTCATCAACCCGCTGGACCAGACCGAGATGGCGTCGGGCAATTTCAACGCGACGGTCCGGGACTACGCGCGCCTTGGGTGGCTGATGGCCAACGACGGCCAGCGCGACGGGCGAGCGATAGTCTCGCGCGAGCATCTGCTCAACATGACCGATGCCGGCCGGCAACCAGAGGCGTTCCGGCCCGGATACATGCAGAACAAGGGCAGCACTTACATGGGCTATGGTCTGCAAACCTGGCTGCTGCCCGGTAGCACGCGCCGCTTTGCGCTGCTGGGCGTCTATGGCCAGGCCATCATGGTCGATCCTGGGCTTAAACTGGTGCTGGTCCACATGGCTACTGCCAAGGACGCCTCGGGCGACGCCAGTGGCGCCCACATGGGTGCCGAGCGCGACGCGCTGTGGCGCGGAATCGTGGCACGCTACGGTCGCTGGTAGGGTCGCAACATTCACCTCCCCTGAAGTTCCACGAGCATTTACCGACGACACACATCATGATCCAATCATCCAAACTCATTGCGCAAGGCCAGGGCCTGGCCGCCGCGCTGATCAAACGCGCGACGACTGTCGAACTCGACTGGGACGTGCGCCAGAAAAGCCGCTTCGACGCGACCGACTCTGCGGGGCGTCAACTGGGCGTGTTCCTGCCGCGCGGTACGCTGGTACGCGGCGGCGACGTACTGGTGGCCGAGGATGGTTCGCTGGTGCGCGTCATTGCCGCAGCGCAGCCGGTGCTGCGGATCACCGCCTGCGCCGAGCACGGCAGCGCCTTTGACCTGACGCGCGCCGCCTACCATCTGGGTAACCGCCATGTGCCGATTGAGCTGCAGCCAGATCACCTGAAGATCGAGCCCGACCATGTGCTCTCCGAGATGCTGCGCGCCATGCAGTTGACGGTGTCCGAAGAGACGGCATCCTTTGAGCCTGAGGGTGGCGCCTATTCCAGCAACGGCCACAGCCATGAGCTCGCAGCGCCAAAGCCCAAGCCCATCAACATCCCCATCAAGGCCGCTGCACCGCACGTGCATGGACCTGACTGCAAGCACGACCACGGGCACAGCCATTGAGGCGCTGCCTATTGATGTTTCCGGAATTCATGACACGGTCCAATCAGAACTGGTACAGCAGTGTCATTGCGGGCTTGACCCGCAATCCATGGATGCCGGATCAAGTCCGGCATGACAGTGTGGGGCTTGGTCCGCGTCATGATTTATGGAAAACTCATTAACATGACCGATTCGAGTTTTTTGCAGCTGATGTGGCTGGCCTCGCCGGCCCTGCCGATTGGTGGCTTTTCGTACTCGGAGTGCCTGGAGGCGGCGGTGGACAGCGGGCGCGTCACCACGGAACTCCAAGCCGGCGCCTGGCTGGCGGACCAGTTGCACCTGAACCTGGCGCGCGCCGACCTGGCCCTGCTAGCACAGGCCGTACCAGCCTGGCAAACCGGGGACCACAACAGAATCGCCGAGCTCAATGCCTGGGTCCTGCAAACACGCGAGAGCAGCGAGTTGCGCGCTCAGACCGAGCAGATGGGCCGATCCCTGCTGGATTGGCTGCGCAATCACACAACGGCGCCGTTAGCACAGATCGAAACCCTGGCCGCGCTGTCTCCGACCTACCCGCTGGCCTTTGCACTGGCAGCCAGCAGCACCGGCGCACCGCTGCGCGAGTGCCTGCTCAGCTACGCCTTCGGCTGGGCCGAGAACATGGTGCAGGCAGCCATCAAGTCAGTGCCGCTGGGACAGAGCGCGGGGCAGCGTATCCTCTCGGCACTCAGCGCAGAAATCCCTGTGGTCATCGACCACGCCCTGTCACTGGCCGACGATGGGCGCCAAGCCTTCTCTCCAATGCTGGCCATCCTCAGTGCCCAGCATGAAATTCAATACTCCAGACTGTTCAGATCATGACCCTGCACCACATCCAGAACCGCAGCAAGAAGTTGCCACCGTTGCGCGTCGGCATTGGCGGGCCGGTCGGTTCCGGCAAGACCACGTTGCTGGAGATGCTGTGCAAAGCGATGCGCGACAGGTACGACCTGGTGGCCATCACCAACGACATCTACACCAAGGAAGACCAGCGCCTGCTCACCGTCAGCGGCGCGCTGCCGGCAGAGCGCATCATGGGTGTGGAGACCGGCGGCTGCCCGCATACCGCCATCCGCGAGGATGCTTCCATCAACCTCGAAGCGATCGACCGCATGCTGGTCGATTTTCCGGACGCTGACATCGTCTTCATCGAGAGCGGCGGCGACAACCTGGCTGCCACCTTCAGTCCTGAACTCTCCGACCTGACGATTTACGTGATTGACGTTGCCGCTGGTGAAAAAATCCCGCGCAAGGGCGGGCCCGGCATCACCAAGAGCGACCTGCTGGTGATCAACAAGACCGATCTGGCGCCCCATGTGGGCGCCGATCTGACGGTCATGCAGTCCGACACGACGCGCATGCGCACAACGTCCAAGGGACTCAAACCCTTTGTCATGACGAACCTGAAGACGCTGAGCGGACTGGCCGAGGTCGTGGCCTTTATCGAGACCAAAGGCATGCTGCTGCCAGCGGCGGATTGATGATCGCTTAAGGGTTTACGAGGTAGTTGTCCATAGTATTTTGATGCTAATTTCCTCCTTTTTAAAAGGAGGATCCCATGCGTACAAAAAATCTACTCGCCATCACTGCCAGTTCGGCAGCCGTCATTATGGTGGCGTGTGGCGGAGGTGGCAGCAGCACATCAAGCACCACCCCGACGGTCGCAACCACGATCAGTGGTTCTGCTGTCAAGGGTCCGGTTTCTGGTGCGACGGTCACAGTCAAGAATGCGGGCACCGGCGCCGTTCTGGGAACCACAACCACCGGGACCGCAGGCACCTACTCCCTGAGCGTGCCCTTCTCTGGAGATGTGGTCGTAGAAGTCAGCGGTGGCACTTACACCGACGAGGCGACCAACCAGTCCACCACCCTGGCAACCCCGCTTAAAGTGGTCATCACTGCCAATGGCGGTGCCGTCACCGGCGTGGTCACGCCACTGACGACGATGGCCTATACCTACGCCTTTGGCAGCACCGGAACCCCAACCGCGGCGGCGTTCAACACCATGGCCAGCAGCGTTGCAACGCAGTTCAAACTTACTGGCGTCAACCTGGCCACCACCGTTCCGACGGTCAGCGGCACCATGAACGATTACGGCAAAGTGCTGGCCGCGGTATCCAAGTACCTGCAAACCAATTCAGTGACGCTGTCAAGCATGATTGGCAGCGCCTGGACAGCGGATCAATGGTCACAGTTCTCCGGCAAATTTACGACAGCCTACGGCGCAGCGAACCCCGGAAGCACCATCAGCTACACCTTTGACGGCAGCACGCTGGGCGTCAGCGGAACGGGTGTCGGCGGCGGCACCGGCAGCTGCGGCGTGAATGTCAAAGGCACCATCTCTACCGCCGGCATCTCGGTTCCCTTGAATCTGGACTACTGCATCACCGGCGTCGCGACGGGTTCGTGCAGCAGCGGCAACGCATCGCTGTCGCAGGCACTGAGTGGTCAAAGCGGCATGGTGGGTGCGGTCAATCTGGCCTACACCTATTCCGCCACTTGCGTCGCCAACCCGCTTGTGACCATCGCCCTGCATTGAACCGGGGCCTGCCAGTGGCAGTGCACAATGTGCTCAATCAAACCTTGAGCCATGAACGTCACTGCTTGCCCCGCTTGCGCCAATCTTCCCTGGGAACGCGTCACCACCCAACCTAACCAGTTGGGTGAGTCGCCGTTCTGGCACCCGCTGGAACACAAGCTGTACTGGATCGACATCCCGGCCCGCCAGGTCCTGCGCACCGACCTTGCCACCGGCATCGTTGAGACCTGGGACCTGCCCTCCGAGCCGGGCTGCATTGCGCCAGCCGCTGGCGGCGGTCTGGTGCTGGCGCTGCGCCACGGCGTGTTTCGCGCCCGCCAGTGGGGTGGGCCGCTGCAACAGATCGCCACACTCGACTACGACCCGGCGTTCATGCGCGCCAACGACGGCAAGTGCGACGCGCTGGGGCGCTTCTGGATTGGCACCATCGACGAGACCAAATCAGCGCACAACGCCACCCTGTACTGCCTGGACTGCCGCAACGGGCTCGTGCCGCACCCCGAGCGCAAGCTGGAGCACGCCATCACCGCCAACGGTCTGGCCTGGAGCCCGGACGGCGGCACACTGTACTGGAGCGACACGCCCAGCCACGCGGTACGCGCCTGGACCTTTGATGCGCCGCTCGCGACGCTCAGCGCAGAGCGCATTTTCCATCAATTCGCGCCCAAGTCCGCATCGCTCCCCGTTGCCAGTTACGGTGGACGCCCCGATGGTGCTGCGGTCGACGCAGAGGGCAACTATTTTGTGGCGCTGTACGAGGGCCGGCGTGTCTGTCAGCTCGCGCCGGACGGCACTTTGCTGGCCCAGTGGGAAACACCTGCACAATGCCCGACCATGGTCTGCTTTGGCGGTGACGACCTGCGCACGCTCTACCTCACCAGTGCACGCCAGAAACGCAGCACAGAAGAGCTCAAAGCCCTGCCACTGTCGGGCTGCATATTCTCGATGCGCGTCAAGGTCCCCGGACTGCCGGTAAACTTCTTTGCCGACTAATCACCACTTCACGCCATGGATTCAGAGCTTCGCCGGATTACCGAGCGCGTTCGCGCAGCGCTGACGCAAGGCACGGCGCTGCGCGTCCGGGCTGGCGGTTCCAAGGATTTTTATGGCCAGTCCCTGCAGGGGGACGAGCTCGACATCAGCGCCTTGCGCGGCATCATCAGCTACGAACCCAGCGAGTTGGTGGTCACCGTGCGAGCCGGCACCACACTGCAGGAACTGCAGACTGCGCTGGCCGAGAAAGGCCAGCATCTGGCCTTTGAGCCGCCCTGCTTTGGTCCTGCCACTACCTGCGGCGGCATGGTGGCAGCCGGCTTGAGCGGCCCCGCGCGCGCCAGTGCTGGCGCGGTACGCGAATTTGTGCTGGGTGTGACGCTGCTCAATGGCCGCGCCGAGTTGCTGACTTTTGGTGGCCAGGTGATCAAGAACGTTGCCGGCTACGATGTTTCGCGGCTGATGGTGGGTGCCATGGGGACGCTGGGCGTGCTGACGGAAATCTCGCTGAAAGTGCTGCCTCGTGCCTCGGCGGAGGCGACCCTGTCCTGCGCCGGTCTGGATCAGCAGACTGCTCTTGACTTGCTGCACCGCTGGGGTGGTCAGCCCCTGCCCCTTAACGCCAGTTGCTGGCTGATGGAAACCAGCGCGGCTTCCCCACCTGGACATCTGTATGTGCGCCTGCGCGGCGCTGCCGCAGCCGTGGAGGCAGCCTGCCCGCGCATGCTCGCCGACCTGCAGGCGATGGGTAGCGAGGCAGCGCGCATGGACAACGCTCAGGCAGCACCAGACTGGAATGCCTGTCGTGACCAGACCCTGCCCTTCTTTCAGGTACCGGCACCCGAGCACGGGCTGTGGCGCCTCTGCGTGCCGCAGACCGCTCCAGCGCTGGAGCTGCCGTTTCCCACCCTCGTCGAGTGGCACGGCGGCCAGCGCTGGTTGTGGGCCCCTGTGTCGGCACTCGCGCAACTGCGCCAGAGCGCAGCTTCGGTGGGCGGCACGGCAACGCTGTTCCGCGCTCCGGCCAGCGCTGACGTCGAGGTGATCCAGCGCTTCAGCCCACTGCAGAGCGCCTTGAGCGACATTCACCAAAGACTCAAGCACGAGTTCGACCCGGCTGGCATTTTCAACCGCGGCCGCATGTACATAGACCTATAGAGGAAATTTGGCTCGATTGCGGCTCAAGGCCGCAATGACAGCATTTATATGCATACCGATCTCGCCCCCGAGTACCAGAACAGTGCCGACGCCAAGGCGGCAGCAGCCATTTTGCGCAAGTGTGTGCATTGCGGCTTTTGCACCGCCACCTGCCCGACCTACCAGTTGCTCGGTGACGAGCTCGACGGGCCACGTGGCCGCATTTACCTGATGAAAGCGGTGCTTGAAGGCGCCACACCGACGCGCAAGACGCAGATGCATCTGGACCGCTGCCTGACCTGCCGCAGCTGCGAAAGCACCTGCCCATCCGGCGTGCACTATGGCGAGTTGCTCGACATCGGCCGCAAGCTGGTGGAAGCCAGAGTGCCGCGCCCTCTGGGCGAGCAGGCACTGCGCTGGGCCTTGAAGGAAGGCATCCCTTCGCCTCTGTTTGCCCCCGCCATCAAGTTGGGTCAAATGCTGCGCCCGCTGCTACCCGACGCACTGAAGGCAAAAGTGCCGGCCAGGCAGGACGCTGGCGACTGGCCAGGCAGGGTGCATGCGCGCAAGGTGCTGCTGCTCGCGGGCTGTGTGCAACCGGCCATGGCGCCTAACATCAACAGCGCCACAGCGCGTGTGCTCGATGCCGCCGGCGTCCAGTGTTTGATAGCGCCGAAAGCAGGCTGCTGCGGCGCGGTCAAGTTCCACCTGAACGACCAGGAAGGCGGCAAAGCCCAGATGCGTGCCAACGTAGACGCTTGGTGGCCCCATGTGCAGGGCAGCGTCGAGGCCATCCTCATGAACGCATCGGGCTGCGGCGTCACGGTCAAGGAGTACGGACATCTGCTGAAGGACGATCCGATCTATGCCGCCAAGGCGGCGCGCATCAGCGAACTGACGCAGGACCTGAGCGAATGGCTGCCTGAAATCAGTGCGTGTTTGAGCGGCAAACTCGACGCGCACAGCGTGGCGCAGGCCGGCTCCGTAGCGTTTCATCCGCCGTGCACACTGCAGCACGGCCAACAATTGCGCGGCGGCGTGGAGAAGTACCTGCAAGCGCTCGGCTTCAACATCAAGGTGACAGGCGCTGAGGCGCATCTTTGCTGCGGCTCAGCGGGCACTTACTCGATCATCAACCCCGTACTGTCCCGAGAACTGCGAGATCGCAAGCTGGGCCATCTGCAAGCCACCTTTGCCGGCACGGCGCCGGACCTGATTGTGTCGGCCAACATGGGCTGCATCACGCACCTGCAAAGCGGCACCAGCACACCGGTGCGGCATTGGGTCGAAGTGCTGGACGAGGCCTTGCCACAGGCAAACTAAAATCGGGCCATGCCCTTTCCCACCGCCCTTGAAAATCTAAACGTGCTGTCGCAGCTCACGCTGCTGCCGCCCTCGCAACTGCACGACGACATCCCTGCCAGCCCCCGCGCCACGCAGACCGTGAGCGCCGCCCGGCGCACCATGGCCAGCATCCTGGCCGGTCGCGACCGGCGCCTGTTCGTGGTGGTCGGTCCCTGCTCCATTCACGACCCGTTGGCGGCGATGGAATACGCCCGGCGACTCAAAGCACTGGCCGATGAACTGGCGGACCAGCTTTTCATCGTGATGCGGGTGTACTTTGAGAAGCCGAGGACCACCGTCGGCTGGAAAGGCCTGATCAACGATCCGCACATGGACGATTCGTTTTGCATTGACGAGGGACTGCACGTGGCGCGGCGCCTGCTGGTTGATCTGAATGATCTGGGCCTGCCCTGCGGCACCGAGGCGCTGGACCCGATCACACCGCAGTACCTGGGCGACCTGATTGCCTGGAGCGCGATTGGCGCGCGTACGACCGAGAGCCAGACGCACCGCGAACTTGCCAGCGGCCTGTCGAGCCCGGTTGGCTTCAAGAACGGCACCGACGGCAATCTGGACGTGGCTCTGAATGCGATGCTCTCGGCCGCGCAGCCGCACGCTTTTCTGGGTATCAACGGCGACGGCCAGGTCGCGGTGACGCAGACCCGCGGCAACGCCTTCGGTCATCTGATTCTGCGCGGCGGTGCGGTGCCGAACTACGACTCAGTCGCCGTTTCCGAAGCCGAGAGCGCATTGCAATCGTCCAGGTTGCCAGTCAACATCGTGGTCGATTGCAGCCACGCCAACTCGCGCAAAAACCACGCGCTGCAAACCCTGGTGCTCAAAGACGTGGTGCACCAGATCGTCGACGGCAACCAGGCCATCAAGGGCGTGATGCTGGAATCGAACCTGTTTGAAGGCAATCAGAAACTGGGCAACGTACAAGACCTGCGTTACGGCGTCTCGATCACCGACGCCTGCCTGGGCTGGGACACCACCGCAGCTTGCCTGCGCGAAGCCGCAACACGGCTGCGTGCGCGAACCTGACTCCGGGGCGCGGCGGTCGTCGGAACTGATTTGAGTGACCGTTGGGATGGTGGTGACAACTGCAGTTTCAACCACCAAGCGGAACCGGCCCCATCCGATCTGCCTGTCCCGCAGCCGAAATAGAAACCCCGGCACGATGACCGGGGTGTTGAGCCTCTTGGTTGTTGAACATAAGGCTCCCGCTTAACGAGGTAAGCGGAGGGACGCAATCGCGTCTGGGTTCACTGTAGCACTGCGACAAGGAATGATTAGCGAGAAAAGAGCGCCATTGGTGCAGCAGATGCTGCTTTTGGGTTGCAGACCAAAGTGGTACAAGTCGTTCGAGCACCACTTATACGGACTCATGCCGCCAGGGCCACCTCGATGTCCTGAGCCAGGCTGGCTGGCGTATCGGTTGGCGCGTAGCGCTTGAGCACGCTGCCGTCCTTGCCAACCAGAAACTTGGTGAAGTTCCACTTGATTGACGTGCTGCCCAACACCCCCGGCGCCTCGGCGGCGAGCCACTGGTACAGCGGGTGCGCCTTTGCACCGTTGACATCGATCTTGGCCATCATGGGGAAACTCACGCCATAGTTCAGCTGGCAGAACTCGGCGATCTCGCCGTTGGAGCCGCTGTCCTGCGCACCGAACTGGTTGCACGGGAAGCCCAGCACCACCAGACCTTTCTTGCCATAAGTTTTGTGCAGTTCTTCCAGACCCGCAAACTGCGGCGTGAAGCCGCAGGCGCTGGCGGTGTTGACGATCAACATCGCCTTGCCCTTGAACTGGCTCAGGGCAACGGATTTGCCATTGATCTGCAGGGCGTCAAAATTGTAAACAGTGCTCATGGCTCAGGGCTCCTCAGCGTTTGCGGAACGATAGCACCGACAGCAATGACGCAAGAACAATAAGGACTCCACCCAGCAAGGTGCGCATCGACAATTCACCGCTGCCCAGCAGCACCGAGGAAACACTGGCAAACACCACTTCTGACAGCATGATGATGGAAGTCGTACTGGCATTCAGATGCGCAGCGCCGTATTGCAGCGCCAGATTGGCCACCAGCATCGCCAGGCCGGTGAACAGTGCCAGCACCGACCAACTCCAGTCAGGCGTCGGCAGCGCCGTCACCACGCCCCAACTCAGGCCCAGCAACGCGGCGCCGGTGGCCATGAGGGTACCGCCAGCAAACATGGCGAGCATGCGCCCATCACCCGGCGTCTGGTTCAGTTTGCGCAACAGGATGTTGGTCAGCGCAAAACACAATCCTCCCGCCAATGCCAGCCAGTCGGCCAGATTCTGCGGCAGCGGCCAGGACGAAGCCGATGTCTTGAGAATGATCACAACACCGGCGAGCGCCAGTGCCAGACGAAGCATCGAACCGCGGCTGGGTTTTTCACCCAGCAAAGGCCAGGCCAGCAAGACCACCCAGGCCGGCATCAAGTAGAAAAGCAGAACGACGCGCACCACATCGCCTATCGTTATCGCCCAGTTGAAGCAGACGTTGGTCAAGCCCGATGCCAGCAGCAAACCCCAGAGTTGGGGGTGGCTGATCAAGCCACGCCAGGCTTGGGGCCGCAACAGCAGCAAACAGACCAGCGCCATGCCCAGCGTCATGCTGGTAGCCCACAGCGGATGCAGACCCTGGTTTTGCAATGAGCGAAACGGCCACCAGGACAGCCCAAAGACAAAGGCGTTAAGAAGCAGCGCCGCCGCAGCCAGGACGCGACTTGACATCAGCCTTCAAGCTTGTCGTTGCGGGCAATGTCCAGCAGGTGTTCAACCTCGGTGCGATACAGAGTGCAGTTGCGGCGATGCCAGCGCCGGATGAACCACATGAAGCCCGCAATCACCAGGCCAAAGGCGGTGATCGCCGCGAAGGTCGGCAGACCCAGACCAGTTGACAGGCTGTACGCCGCACCAAGCGCCAGGATACATGCCTGTTCATTAAAATTCTGCACCGCAATCGAGCGCCCGGCGCCCATCAGATTGTGACCCCGGTGCTGCAGCAAGGCGTTCATCGGCACCACCAGAAAGCCGCCCAGTGCGCCGAGCAGAATCAGGAACGGCGCAGCAACCCAGACATTGGTGATGAAAATAAGCATGATGATCAGCAGCCCCATGCCGATGCCCAGCGTGATCACGCGCGGTCCGTCTTCAAGCCGCATGCGCAGCGAAGCCACCACGGCGCCCACCGCCATACCAATCGCTACCACCCCTTGCAGAGCCGAAGCCTGTGTCACTGTATAACCTAGCGCGGCGGCGGCCCAGGCCAGCACGATGAAACGCAAATTACCGGCCACGCCCCAGATCAGCGTCGTGGCAGCCAATGAAATCTGACCCAGCTTGTCGCGCCACAGACGAATGTTGCAGGTCCAGAAGTCGGGCAGCAAAGACGTGATGCGCCGCGGCATGGGGCGCATTTCGACACCGGTTAGCGGAATATGGGTGTTGAACCAGGCGGCCACCAGGTATACAAAGATCAGCACGCTGATGGCGGCTTCGGGCGGCGTATCGACACTGGTGGTACAGAACGGAAAGTCAAATGACAGGAGCATGGGCGAGAGCATCGGCCCGACCAACTGGCCGCCGAGCAATACACCGAGAATGATGGAAGCAATCGTCAGACCCTCGATCCAGCCATTGGCCTTGACCAGTTGCGAGGCCGGCAAGAGCTCGGTCAGGATGCCGTATTTCGCGGGGGAATAGGCGGCCGCACCCAGACCCACAATCGCATACGCCATCAGGGGGTGTGTACCAAACAGCATCATCAGGCAGCCCACCACTTTGATGAAGTTGCTGATCAGCATCACCTTGCCCTTGGGCATGGAGTCGGCAAAGGCACCAACAAAGGGTGCGAGGATCACGTAGAACAGCGCAAACATGGGCACCAAAGCGGCTTGCTGCCACTCGTGTGCGTCGCTGGTCCGGAGTAACTGAACTGCCGCAACAAACAAGGCGTTGTCCGCCAGCGAGCTGAAAAACTGCGCCGACATGATGATAAAAAAGCCGCGTTTCATTGTCTGCACAGGCATGTCAGCGTGGCTGACACGATGGAGGGGTTATTTGTTTCTTGATAGGTCTTGCAACGATGCCGGGTTATAGCACGTCTGTAGGTGTCAAAATCGATACCACCGTCCCTTGAGTTCCATAGCACCATGCCGCGCCCGATCCTTGCCACGATTCATACCGCCGCCCTGCGTCACAATCTGGCGCGCTGTCGCGCCCAGACGGCGGACGCCAGGCTATGGGCCATCGTCAAAGCCAATGCCTATGGGCACGGTATCGAACGCGCCTTTGAGGGCTTGCGTGCGGCCGACGGCTTTGCCCTCTTGGATCTGGACGAAGCGCAGCGTGTGCGCACCCTGGGCTGGCGCGGCCCGGTGCTGCTGCTTGAAGGTGTTTTTGAGTTGCGCGATCTTGAACTGTGCTCGCGTCTCGACCTCTGGCACACGGTGCATTCCAATGAGCAAATCGACATGCTGGCCAGCCACAAGACCAATGTGCCGCACCGTATCTTTCTGAAAATGAATTCCGGCATGAACCGGCTTGGCTTCACACCCGGGCGCTACCGCAGCGCCTGGACACGCCTGAACGCCTTGCCGCAAGTCGATGAGATTTCACTGATCACGCATTTCAGCGACGCCGATGGTGAGCGCGGCGTGGCCGAACAGATGGCGGTTTTTTCTTCCGTCACCAGGGATCTGCCGGGTGAGCGCTCGGTCTGCAACAGTGCGGCCACCTTGCGCCACAGCGAGTGGGCGTCGGACTGGGTACGCCCGGGCATCGCCATTTACGGCAGTGCGCCGGACTTTCCACAGCACAGCGCCACCGCATGGGACTTGCAGCCGGCCATGACGCTGGCGGCAAGAATCATCGCGACGCAAGATCTGGTGGCTGGCGACAGCGTTGGTTACGGCTCGACCTTTGTTGCCAAGCAGGCCATGCGCATTGGCATCGTTGCCTGCGGTTACGCTGACGGTTACCCCAGGGTCTGCCCCAGCGGAACTCCGGTGCTTATCGATGGCATGCGCGGCTGTACCGTCGGGCGTGTCAGCATGGACATGCTGGTGGTCGACCTGACAGCACTGCCGCAAGCCGGTTTTGGCAGCGAGGTGACGCTGTGGGGCCGCGCCAGCAACGGCGCGGTACTGAGCATTGATGAGGTGGCACACAGCGCCGGCACGGTGGGCTACGAGTTGATGTGCGCGCTGGCGCAGCGGGTGCCGGTGCAGGAGGTGCAAGCCTGAGCCCCGACTGCGGGTCTCAGGGCAGGCTGCTCAAGTGAGCTTGCGCTGCAGTAGCCAATTTCTCGTCAAAGGTGGCCAGCGGGCATTTCAGCTCGGCGGCGAGCCAGAGGTAGGACGCGTCGTAGGCACTTAGCTGGTAACGGATGGCGAGGGCCAGAACCTCTTGCGGCTTGACGGCGTGCAACTTGATGTCCATGGTGGCATAGTTTTGCATGCCGACCACGCCCAGGTTTGGATCACCACCTCGGTTCTTCTTCAAAGCCACACTGGCGATTTCAATGTCCAGCAAGCAGGGTGCATTCAGACTGCGTCCGTCGATTCGCTGAAGCGCCTGATCGCGCCAGTGCTCGCTGAAAACCAGGCCCGCTAGGGTCCTGCAGTCGACAACCAATGGAGGTTGCAGAAGGTATTGCGCCGGCGGCTCGGCCACAAACAGTGAGCGTACAGTGCCGCTCATCGCGAATCACGGTCTTCGCGGATGATGTCCACACCCAGCGGTGCATCTGTTACCGGCTCCGGGTACAAAACCCGCAACTCGGCAGCCACTTGCTGGACCGTCTTCCAGCCCTTGCGAACAATGGGATAGCCCCCTGCGCCGTAGCCCACCACAACATCCTGTGAGCCCGGCGTTGGCACCGGCACCATGGGGACGGTGTTGACAAGCGCCGCCTCAATGATGGCCATCAACTCGCCTTGCAGCGATCGGTGGTTGCGCGCAGCGCGCTGGCGCAGGGCTTCGGCCCAGGCCTCGGGCACGTCTTTGATTGATATGTTTGACATATTGGCTCCGAAATGGATTTCGAGTCCATTATGGAACCATTATGGAATCATGTCAATCCAGTGACTTGACGTCTTTGCGACAGCGTTGCGTCAGTTTGATCGCCTCAAACCAGAGCACGCTGAGTAGCCCAAGGCCAAGCGCAGCCAACAGATCAGGGCCTGACAGCGGCACAAAGAAGAACAGCTTGGTCAACCAGGGCAGGTAAAGCGTCAAGCCCAACAGGCCCAGGGTGATTCCGATGACCGCCCAAAGCGTGCGGTTCGGCACGCGCAGCGAAGCCCATAGCGTGGCGCTACCCGTGCGGTTGGAGAGAATCAGTGCCACATCCCCCGCAACCAGCGTGCTGAAGGCGAAGGCGCGTGCCGCCGGCTCGGCAAGCCAGGTCGTACTCCAGGCGTAGGCGCCGAGCACGACTGCCAGCACACCCAGCCCCTGCAACAGGGCCAGGGCCAGGGTCATCCCGGCAAACAGCGGCGCCTGCGCATCGCGCGGCGGACGCTGCATCACGTCCGACTCGGAAGGTTCGTTCTCAAACACCATGGAGCATGCCGGGTCAATCACCAGTTCGAGAAAGGCGATGTGCAAAGGGAACAACACGGTCGGCCAGCCCAGCAGCACGGGCATCAGCGCCATGCCAGCAATGGGCACATGCACGGCCAGGATGTAGGACATGGATTTGCGCAGGTTGTCAAAGATGCGCCGCCCAAGGCGCACGGCGCGCACGATGGAGGCAAAGTTGTCGTCCAGCAGAACAATGGAAGCCGCCTCGCGCGCCACATCGGTGCCACGCCCACCCATGGCCACGCCGACATGCGCGGCCTTGAGCGCCGGCGCATCGTTCACGCCGTCCCCGGTCATGGCGACGATCTCGCTGTTGGCCTTGAGCGCCTGCACGATGCGCAACTTTTGCTGCGGGGCAATGCGGGCGCAGACGCTGACCCGCTTCATGCGCTGGCACAGTTCAGCATCGCTCAGGCGTGCCAGTTCGTCACCCGTGAGCAACTGGTCGGGCTGACTGACATCCAGTTGCGCTTGCAGCGCAATCGCATGCGCTGTGGCCGGGTAGTCGCCGGTGATCATCACGACACGGATGCCGGCGCTGCGGCATTCGGCCACCGCCTCCCTGATCTCGGCGCGCAGCGGGTCAGCCAGACCGAGCAAGCCGACAAATTCAAACTCAAAGTCATGTTCGCCGGCGGGCCACTGGTCCCCGACAAAGCGCGCCTGAGCCACGCCGAGCACCCGCAGACCCTTGGCAGCCATGGCGTCAACGGCAGCAGAAATCGGCGCTTGCGCTGCAGCATCGAGATGGCACAAGTCAATAATGGCCTCGGGCGCGCCCTTGGCCGCCACCACATGACACTGGCCATCGCTCTCCAGCGCCTGCCAGACATGCGACATGGCGCGCAACTGTGGCGTCAGGCCATATTCCTGCAGCAAGGTCCAGTCACGGTGCAGGTGCTCCGTGTCTTTCAGGAAGTGCTGACCGAGGCGATGAAATGCCTTCTCCATCGGATCAAACGGGTCAGCCATGCTAGCCAGAATGGAGTACTCCACCAGCGTATGAAAAACTTCCGCCAACTGCGCCGTGCCGTCGTAGTCGACCGCCAGACTCTCACTGCTCGCTGGCGCGTTGACAGACACGTACAGTTGCGTGACGGTCATGCGGTTTTCAGTGAGGGTACCGGTCTTGTCGGCGCACAGCACCGAGGTCGCACCCAGGGTCTCAATGGCGGCAATGCGGCGCGTCAACACCTTTTCTTTCGACAACCGCCATGCACCGAGTGCAGGCAGCACCGTCAAGACCACGGTAAATTCCTGCGGCAGCAAGGCCATGGCCAGCGCGATGCCGGCCAGCAGCGCGCCCAGCCAGTCGCCACGCAGCCAGCCGTAGGCAAGAACCATGAACAGGCTGGCGCCCAGCGCAATCAGGGCCAGCACGCGCACCAGACGCGCTGTTTGCAGTTTTAGCGGCGAGCGCTCGCTGACAAGGGTCCCGAGCGCCGCGCCGATGCGCCCGATTTCACTGCGCGCGCCGGTTGCCGTGACCCGCGCCGTGCCGTGGCCGCTCACCAGCAGGGTGCCAGAGTAGAGGCGAGCCTGCGCCTGGCCACGCGCATCCGGATCGGCGAGCTTGAGCACCGGCACCGCCTCGCCTGTGAGTAGTGACTCATCCACCTGTACTTCGTTGCCATCGAGAAGCAGCGCGTCGGCGGTGATGCGGTCGCCTTCTGCCAGCAACAGGATGTCGCCGCACACTACTTCGGCACCCGCGATGCGCTGCGGCTGGCCGTCACGCATCACCCTCGCCCGTGGACTGGTCATGTCGCGCAGCGCGGCCAGCGCATGCTCGGTCTTGCCCTCCTGGTACAAGGTCAATGCCAGCACCACCAGCACCAGCCCAAACAGGATCAGACCCTCCTGCAGATCGCCCAGTACCAGGTAGAGCGCGCCGGCAGCCAGCAGCAGCATGAACATCGGCTCCTGCAGTGTCTCGCGCGCGATCGCGCGCAGGCCGCGCCGCTGCTCACCGGGCAGTTCGTTGGGGCCGTCCTGGCGCAGGCGCTGCGCCGCTTGCGCCGTGCTCAAGCCCTCATCAGACGTCGGTAAAACCACTGTTTACCCCCTTCCACCATCAACAAATAGAGCCCCAGCAAGGCTGTGAGCAAACCAAAGAACGCCAGCGGCAAGGGCGTGAAACCAAGATACGGCGCCAGCGACGTGAAGGGCAGCGCCATGGCTGTCGCCACCACCGCCAGTGAGGTCGCTACCAGCCAGCCGTTGGGGCGACTGCGCAGCGGATTGCGCCGTGTGCGAATCACAAAAATCACCAGCACCTGCGTGGCAATCGATTCAACAAACCAGCCGGTCCGAAACAAGGACTCATGCGCATCAAACAGCCGCAGCAGCAGATAGAAGGTCAGGAAGTCAAAAAGTGAACTGATAGGCCCGATGGTCAGCATGAAATTGCGGATAAAGGCCATGTCCCAGCGCTTGGGTTGCGCCAGATCTTCGGCATCAACATGGTCCAGTGGCAAGGTAATTTCTGACACATCGTAGAGCAGGTTGTTCAGCAGAATCTGCAGCGGCAGCATCGGCAGGAAGGGCAGGAACAGGGTGGCCGCGGCCATGCTGAACATATTGCCGAAGTTCGAACTGGTAGCCATCATGATGTACTTCATCACGTTGCCGAAGGTGCGTCGTCCCTCCAGGATGCCTTTGTGCAGCACCATCAAGTCTTTTTCCAGCAGGATCATGGCAGCAGCCTGTTTGGCCACATCGACCGCGCCTTCAACTGAAATACCCACGTCCGCCGTGTGCAGCGAAGGCGCGTCGTTGATGCCGTCGCCCAGGTAGCCTACAACATGCCCGCGCGCTTTCAACGCCAAAATAATCCGGTTCTTCTGCGACGGGTTGACGCGGCAAAACAGATTCACATCCGCCACTCGCGCACGCAGCGCATCGTCGTTCATGGCGGCGATCTCGGTACCGGTCAAGACACCATTGACAGGCACTCCGAGTTCGGTGCAGACGTGGCGCGTCACGCGCTCGTTGTCACCGGTCAAGATCTTCACCGCGACACCACTGGCCGCCATGGCCTGGAGCGCTTGTCCAGCACTGGCTTTGGGTGGGTCCAGAAAAGCCGCCAAGCCGGCAAACACCAGTTCACTCTCGTCCGACACCACCGCGTGCGGATGGTCCAATGCCACATCGCGCCAGGCGATGCCCAAGGCCCGAAAACCCTCCTGGCCCAGGCTGTCAAACAGGGCGTCGATGCGCGCGCGCGCCGCTGGGTCCAGCGCCACGCTGGCACCGCTGCTGCTCTGGTACCGAGTGCACAAACGCAGCACATCCTCCGGTGCGCCTTTCACCACCAGGCGGCGCGCGCTTTCACGCTGCACCAGTACCGAGACGCGGCGCCGCTCAAAATCAAACGGCACCTCGTCAATCTTGCTCCAGCCAGACACATCAATTTCCTGATGCGCCAGAATCGCGTCATCTAACGGACTCTTCAGACCACTCTCGAAATAGCTGTTGAGGTACGCCAATGCCAGCACCTGCGGATTGCTCTGCCCGCTGGCATCGATATGCCGCTCGAGTCGGATGCGCGCCTCGGTCAGCGTGCCGGTCTTGTCGGTGCACAGCACGTCCATCGCGCCCATGTCCTGAATCGCCGAGGGCCGTTTGACGATGACCTTCAGCGCCGCCATGCGCAGGGCGCCGCGTGTCAGGGTCACCGAGACCACCATCGGCAGCAACTCCGGCGTCAAGCCAACCGCCAGCGCCACAGCAAACAAGAAGGACTCCAGCAACGGGCGCTCGAAGGCCACGTTCACCAGCAGGGTGAACAGCACCAGAAGCAAGGTCAGCCGCATGATCAACATGCCAAAGCGCCGAGTGCCGATCTCGAAGGCGGTTGGCGGTGCGTCTGCGGCCAGACTGACCGCAATCTGTCCGAGCGCGGTGCCACCCCCGGTGCGCCCGATCAGAATACGCGCCGAGCCGCTGACCACCGAGCTGCCCATGAAGAGGCAGTTTGTGCTCTCCAATGCCCAGTCCTGCAATGTCCCAACCCTGTGCTCCGCTTGCGCCACGGCCGGCGCTCTCTTCTCGACCGGGAAGGGTTCGCCGGTGAGTTGAGCCTGATTCACAAAAAAGTCGTTGGCCTGCAGCACTCGGGCATCGGCCGGCACCAGGTTGCCAGCGGACAGCAGGACCACATCGCCCACTACCAGTTGCGTGACCGGCAGCTCCAGGATGTTGCCGTTCCGCAGCACACTGGCCGTGACCGCCACCTTGAGTGCCAATTGCTCCGCCGCGCGGCCAGCCCGATACGCCTGCACAAAGTCCAGCGTTACGCTCATCAGCACAATCAGTCCGATGATGAGGGCGCCTGTGAGATCCCCGGTCAAGGCAGAAACGCCGCTGGCCACTAGCAGCACCAGTACCAGCGGATTCTTGAAATGCGCCAGAAACTGCAAGACCACCGAGCGCTGCGTCGCCGGCGCCAACCGGTTCGCGCCGAATTGCTGGAGGCGCTCGCCAGCCTCGGCGCTGCTCAGTCCATTGTTCATCGTAGTTGGCAGCTTACACCCAATGAGAGCGTCAGACTGTGAGCAAGCGCACGTTCGTCGTCGCCAGGTCCTGATCAAATCGTCACTACGAGCCTGTGTGTCATTGCGTCCCCGGATCGGGTCCGGGGTTTCAGCACCCGCAATCCAGTGCATGCGTGGCACTGGATCCCGGATCGAGTCCGGGATGACGACTCGGGGTGGGAACTACGCCGGCTGCTTCCATTCGCGGTGCAGCAGTCCGTACAAGACCGTACCCGGTCAGTACAGGCCGCGCACTCGCGCCTGCAGCCTTGACAGGCCAAGCAGGGCATCGGTGAACGGTGTGGCCACGCCAGTCAGGGCACCCAGTTCCTTCACCACCGTCACCAGGGCGTCGAGTTCGACTGGCTTGCCGGCTTCCATGTCCTGCAGCATCGAGGTCTTGAAGGCGCCGAGCTTGCGCGTGACGGCATGCCGGTCTTCGGGTTGCTGCGCTATCGGAATGCCGATGCGCGCCCCGATTTCCTTGGCCTCCAGCATGACGCTGGAGACAAAGCCGCGCACCAGTTCGTCGTCCAGAATCCGGTCGGTGGTGGCGCCGGTGAGGGCGCTGATCGGGTTGACGGTCATGTTGCCCCACAGCTTGTACCAGACGTCTTTTTGAATCTGCTGCGAAACGCTGGCTTCGAAGCGCGCCGCCTGCAGCAATGCCGCGAGTCGCGCCACCCGTTCGCTTGGCTGCCCACCAGGCTCGCCGATGATCAGCTTGTTGCCAAAGTGATGCTGCACATAACCTGGCTCGGCCGCGCAACTGGCGTGCACTACGCAGCCGATGACGTTGCTGCCTGGGATGGCTCTGCCGATATCCCCCGTGGCGTCCACGGCACGCAGCAACGTGCCTTGGAGGCGGCCACCAAAACCCTGAAAGAACCACCAGGGCACGCCGTTCATGGCACTCAGCACCACGGTGTCGGGACCGAGCAAGGGAGCGATGCGGCGCGCCACCTCCAACAGGCCCGGCGCCTTGACCGCAATAACGACCAAGTCCTGCACGCCCAGTTGCGCCGGTTCCGCGTTGACCTGCACCGGCCAGACGCTCTCGGCGCCGCTCTCGCGCAGGCGCAAGCCGTTGCGCTGCAATGCGTCGAGCGTGGCACCGCGTGCCACCATGCTCAAGCGGCAACCGGCACTGGCCAGGCGCGCACCGATCCAGCCACCGATAGCGCCGGCACCGTAAATACAGACCTTGTTGAAGGATTCAGAAGTCATCTTAAAGCTGCTTTGGCCTGGGCCCTAAGACTGCCTTAAGGCAGCGCGCCGAAGATCGCAGCATGGATTCACTTTACCAGAGAGGTTCACCATGAATTTGTTCCTTCGTCAGTTCATTCGTCAGTGGCTGTACGTCGCGCTTGCGGCGCTGGCCCCCGTCGTGCTGGTTGCTTTCCTTTCCATTCCCTACTCGCTGGGTGGGCATCCTGGCGATGACCGCACCACCGCCGCTTCAGGCAGTCAGCACATGACCTGAGCGCTGCGTTGCCCTACACTTCGCAAATCATGAAATTCACTGAACTGGCTGACGACGCCGAAGACACAGAGCACAGCCCGGCCGAGCGCATTGCAGCAGCCTCACGTAGCACCTGGGTCAGCGTCTGCGTCAATCTGGTCCTGACGATTGCGCAAGTTGTTGTCGGCGTCTTGGCCAAGTCCCAGGGCTTGATTGCCGACGGCATCCATTCGCTGTCGGACCTGGTGGCCGACTTCGTCGTGCTGCTGGCCAGTCATCACAGCAAGAAGGATGCCGATGCGGATCACCCTTACGGTCATCAGCGTTTTGAGACTGCTGCCTCGCTGGTACTGGGTACCCTGTTGCTGGTGGTCGGTGTTGGTATGCTGTGGTCGGCCGCACGCAAGCTCGAAGCGCCCGAGACCGTGCAGACCGTGCACATCATCGCCTTGTGGGTAGCGGGTGGTGCCTTGATCGCCAAAGAACTCTTGTTCCGCTACATGTTGTCGGTTGCCAAACGCGTCAAATCAAGCATGCTGGTTGCCAACGCCTGGCACGCCCGCTCTGACGCCGCGTCATCTTTGGTGGTGGGCATAGGCATCATCGGTAATCTGGCAGGCTACCCGATTCTGGACCCGATTGCCGCGCTGATTGTCGGCTTTATGGTCACGCGGATGGGCTGGGGTTTTAGCTGGGACGCCTTGCACGATCTGATGGACCGGGCGGTGGACGAGCAGGAGGTGCAGGCGATTCGGAGAACCCTGCTGGAAACACCCGGTGTGAGTGACGTGCACGACGTACGCACGCGCAAGATGGGCGACATGATTGTGGTCGATGCGCACATTGAAGTTGACGCAAATATCACGGTGGAAGCGGGACACGATATTGCGGTGGAGGCCAGACAGCGTGTGCTGCAGCATCATCGCGTGCTTAACCTAATGACGCATGTGGACCCCTGGCATCGTCCGGATCTGGATCACGTCCGGCCTGAAAGCAGAATGCCCACATAAAGTGGGCATTTGCTAACGGGGCAAACCTCTAATTTATTGGTTGCGCGAGCAGGATTTGAACCTGCGACCTTTGGGTTATGAGCCCAACGAGCTACCAGACTGCTCCATCGCGCGGTATGTGTGTATTGTACTCTATCAAGCCTTTTCCGGCTCGCCGGCAGGGGCTTCAACTTCAGCAGGACGGTCAACCAACTCAACCAGTGCCATCGGGGCGTTGTCGCCAACACGGAAACCCATTTTCAGGATGCGTGTATAGCCGCCGGGACGGCTCTTGAAGCGCGGGCCCAGGTCATTGAAGAGCTTGACCACACTGTCGCGGTCGCGCAAGCGGTCAAACGCCAGACGGCGATTGGCCACGGTGGCTTCTTTGGCCAGTGTGATCATCGGCTCGACAACACGGCGCAGTTCCTTGGCTTTTGGCAAGGTGGTCTTGATGACTTCGTGCGCAATGAGCGAATTCATCATATTGCGCAGCATCGCCAGGCGGTGCTCGCTGGTTCGATTGAGTTTACGTAATCCGTGTCCGTGACGCATGGTACTTTCCTTTGGTTTTATTCAGGCAGCCGTATCAGGTACTGCCCGTGGCGCTGAGACCTTTTCTGGCCTCAGAAATTAACGCTTTTCGAGTGCGGCTGGTGGCCAGCTTTCGAGCTTCATGCCCAAAGTCAGACCGCGCGATGCCAGTACTTCCTTGATCTCGTTGAGCGATTTGCGACCCAGATTCGGGGTCTTCAACAATTCATTCTCGGTGCGCTGGATCAGGTCCCCGATGTAATAGATGTTTTCCGCCTTCAGACAGTTGGCCGAGCGAACTGTCAGCTCCAGCTCGTCCACCGGGCGCAACAGGATCGGGTCGAACTGGGTGCTGCCGCGTGGTGCGGGTGCGTCAAAGGCGGCCAGTTCGGTGCCTTCAAGCTGCGCAAACACGGCAAGTTGCTCAACCAGGATTCGGGCCGATGCGCGGACTGCTTCTTCAGCCGAGATGGCGCCATTGGTTTCGATGTCAACCACCAGCTTGTCAAGGTCGGTACGTTGTTCCACGCGTGCACTCTCCACCGTGTAGCTGACGCGCTTGACCGGGGAAAAGGAAGCGTCGAGCACGATGCGGCCAATCGACTTGGTTGGCTCGTCGCCGTGGCGGCGCATGGTGCCGGGCACGTAGCCACGACCCTTTTCAACCTTGATCTGCATATCAAGCTTGCCACCCTGCGAGAGGTGGGCAATGATGTGCTCGGGGTTGACGATTTCGACATCGTGCGGGGTCTGGATGTCGCTGGCGGTAACAGCGCCTTCGCCATCTTTGCGCAGGCTCAGGGTCACTTCTTCACGGTTGTGCAGCTTGAAGACAACGCCCTTGAGGTTGAGCAGGATGTTGACTACGTCTTCCTGCACGCCGTCAATGGAAGAGTACTCATGCAAGACGCCAGCGATAGTGACTTCGGTGGCCGCATAGCCTGGCATGGACGAGAGCAGGACGCGGCGCAATGCATTGCCAAGCGTGTGACCATAGCCGCGCTCGAAGGGCTCCAGAGCAACCTTGGCCCGATGGGCGGACAGATGCTCGACGTTGATGGCTTTGGGTTTCAATAAACTATTTTGCATGCAGACTTCCTCTCAATACCCCCGGCTCATTACACCGGTAAGGCTGGCGAAGCACCTGAAGCGCAGCAGCTGCGCCCCAGGAACGATTTTGAACAAATAATGTTTTAGTAAAACTCTTAACGCGAATACAACTCGACAATCAAGGACTCATTTACGTCGGCGGCAAACTGATCACGATCAGGCACCGACTTGAAAACGCCTTCGGCCTTTTCAATATTGACTTCCACCCAGCTCGGCATACCGACTTGCTGCGCCAGTTGCAGCGCTTCAACAACGCGGTTCTGCTTCTTGGACTTCTCGCGAACGGCGACCACGTCACCGGCCTTGACCATGTAAGACGGAATATTGACCGCCTTGCCATTGACCGTCAGGGCCTTGTGCGAGACCAGCTGACGCGCTTCTGCGCGGGTCGAGCCAAATCCCATGCGGTAGACGACATTGTCCAGACGCGATTCCAGCAGCGACAGCAGATTGGCGCCGGTATTGCCCTTGCGGCTATCTGCTTCTTCGAAGTAACGGCGGAACTGCTTCTCCAGAATGCCATACATGCGCTTGACTTTTTGCTTCTCGCGCAGTTGCAGGCCGTAATCCGAAGTACGGGCACCCGAGGTGCGCCCGTGCTGACCGGGTTTGGAGTCGAATTTTGCCTTGTCTCCAATGGAGCGACGTGCGCTCTTGAGAAACAGGTCGGTGCCTTCTCGGCGGGATAGTTTGGCCTTGGGGCCTAGATAGCGTGCCACTTGAACTTCCTTTATGTCATCTGCCGCACATCAGTGCGGGAGCCACCAGCTGACGCCGGTGGCGGTGGGCTTGTTAAAAACGGATGCCGAATCTTTAGATACGGCGGCGCTTCTGTGGACGGCAGCCGTTGTGCGGCACCGGGGTCACGTCGGCAATCATGTTGATGCGAATGCCAAGAGCAGCCAGGGCGCGAACCGAAGATTCGCGACCAGGACCGGGGCCCTTGATTTCAACATCGAGGTTCTTGATTCCCTGCTCGATGGCAGCACGACCTGCCACCTCGGAGGCGACCTGCGCCGCAAACGGCGTGGACTTGCGGGAACCCTTGAACCCCTGACCACCCGAAGACGCCCACGACAAGGCATTGCCTTGCCGATCGGCGATCGTGATGATGGTGTTATTGAACGAGGCGTGGACGTGCGCTATGCCGTCGGCTACGTTCTTGCGAACCTTCTTGCGGACCCGTTGGGCCGCGTTACTGGCGGGAGCTTTTGCCATAGTGGTCTTTCAATCCCTGTTATTTCTTCAATGAAGCAGCGGCCTTGCGGGGGCCTTTGCGGGTACGGGCATTGGTCCGTGTGCGTTGGCCACGCACAGGCAGGCCACGCCGATGACGGAATCCGCGGTAACAACCAATGTCCATCAAGCGTTTGATGTTCATGGTGGTTTCACGACGCAGATCACCTTCAATGGTGAATTGCGCGATCTGGTCGCGAATTTTTTCCAGGTCCGAGTCGGTCAAATCCTTGACCTTCTTGGAGTAAGCGATGCCACAAGCTTCGCAGATTTTGCGAGCGCGATTGCGACCGATCCCGAAGATAGCCGTCAGGCCAATTTCAGAATGCTGTTGCGGTGGAATATTGATGCCAGCGATACGTGCCATTTTCGTCCTCTAAAACTTTTGCTAGTCAACCCTGGCGCTGCTTGTGACGCGGATCCGAACAGATCACACGCACCACGCCCTTGCGCCGAATTACCTTGCAGTTACGGCAAATTTTCTTGACCGAAGCCGAAACTTTCATTTCATTCTCCTAAAACCTTGTTTACTTAGCTCTGAATACAATGCGCGCCCGACTCAAATCGTAGGGCGTCAATTCAACCGTGACTTTGTCACCTGGAAGAATGCGGATGTAGTGCATGCGCATTTTTCCGGAAATATGCCCCAAAACGATGTGTCCATTTTCCAGTTTCACACGAAACGTGGCATTGGGCAGGTTCTCAACCACCTCGCCCTGCATCTGAATGACATCGTCTTTTGACATAGTTTGCTTGCCTTACGAAGACTTGAAATTGGCCTTCTTCAACAAGGACTCATACTGCTGCGACATCAGATAATTCTGAACCTGGGCCATGAAATCCATGGTCACCACCACGATAATCAGGAGCGAGGTGCCGCCAAAGTAAAACGGCACGTTGTATTTAAGGATCAGGAATTCGGGCAGCAAGCAGACCAGGGTGATGTAAATCGCACCAGCAAAGGTCAAGCGAAGCAAAATCTTGTCGATGTAGCGTGCGGTCTGGTCGCCGGGACGGATGCCGGGGATGAAGGCACCGCTCTTTTTCAGGTTATCCGCCGTTTCGCGGCTATTAAAGACCAGCGCGGTGTAAAAGAAGCAGAAGAACACAATCGCGCTGGCATACAGCATGACGTAAATGGGCTGCCCCGGCGTCAGGGATCCCGCAATGTCTTTCAACCAGCGCATCGATTCACCGGTGCTGAACCAGCCGACCACGGTGGCTGGCAACAGGATAATGCTGGAGGCGAAAATCGGTGGGATGACGCCGGCCATGTTGAGTTTCAGAGGCAAATGCGAGGACTGTCCGCCGTACACCTTGTTGCCAACCTGACGCCGCGCGTAGTTGACCAGGATCTTGCGCTGACCACGCTCAACAAACACCACGAAGTAAGTGACCAGGGCCACCAGAACCACAATAAACAGTGCGACGATGATGCTCATGGCACCGGTACGCACCAGTTCGAGCAAACCACCAATGGCATTGGGCAAACCGGCCGCAATACCGCCAAAAATCAGGATCGAGATGCCGTTACCCAGGCCGCGCTCGGTGATCTGCTCACCCAGCCACATCAGGAACAGAGTACCGGATGTCAGTGTGACGATAGCCGTCATGCGAAAACCAAAACCAGGCACCATCACCAGACCCGGCGAGCTTTCCAGCGCCAAGGCAATCCCCATGGACTGGAACAGAGCCAGACCGAGCGTGCCGTAGCGGGTGTACTGGGTGATCTTGCGCCGACCGGCTTCGCCCTCTTTCTTCAGTTGTTCGAACGTGGGCAACACGTAGGTGAGCAACTGCATGATGATCGATGCCGATATATAGGGCATGATGCCCAGCGCGAAAACGGTGAAGCGCGATAGCGCGCCGCCCGAAAACATGTTGAACATGCCCAGGATACCGCCCTGCTGGCCCTTGAAAAATTGCGCCAGTTGTGCCGGATCGATGCCGGGCACCGGAATGTGGGCGCCAACGCGGTACACCACGAGGGCAAGCAGCAAAAAGACGAGGCGGCGACGCAGGTCGCCGAACTTGCCGGTTTTTGCCAATTGTGCTGCGTTGGTTACCACGTGCTCAGTCTTTCTGTAGCTGCGGTTTAAGCGAAACTGCCACCAGCGGCTTCAATGGCTGCTTTGGCAGCGGCGGTGGCGCCGATGCCGGTGCACTTGACCGCTTTGGTGATTTCGCCGGTCTTGATGACCTTGACGACCCTGGCGAGTTCACCGACCAGACCGGCCTGCTTGAGTGTGACCAGATCGATTTCGGCGGCACCGAGCAGTTCCAGCGAAGCCAGGGTGACTTCAGCGCTGAACTTGAGCAGATGGGATTTGAAACCGCGCTTGGGCAAGCGCCGTTGCATAGGCATTTGACCGCCTTCAAAACCGACTTTATGGTAGCCGCCAGCACGTGACTTCTGGCCCTTGTGACCGCGACCCGCGGTCTTGCCGATGCCAGAGCCGATACCACGACCGACGCGACGCTTGTAGTGCTTCGCACCGTCAGCGGGCTTGATGCCATTGAGTTCCATCATCAACCTCTTAGAGCACTTTGACCAGATAACTGATCTTGTTAATCATGCCGCGGACCTCGGGCGTATCCGCCAACTCGCGCACGCTGCGAATTTTGCGAAGACCAAGACCACGAACGGTGGCGCGGTGCGATTCCTGGCAACCGATAGGGCTGCGAACCAACTGCACTTTGACTGTTTGTTTTGTCGTCATTTCTGGACTCCCGGTCAGACGAAGAGTTCTTCAACCGTCTTGCCGCGCTTGGCAGCGACATGCGACGGTGTCGTGGCATGCGACAGGGCGTCGAGCGTGGCACGAACCATGTTGTAAGGATTGGTCGAGCCATGGCTCTTGGCCACGATGTCGGTAATCCCGACGACCTCGAAGACCGCGCGCATCGGGCCGCCGGCGATGATGCCGGTTCCCTTGGGAGCGGGCGCCATCATGACAGCCGCCGCACCATGCTGACCCATCACTTTGTGGTGGATCGAGCCATTCTTGAGCGAAACCTTGGTCAGGTTGCGGCGCGCTTCTTCCATCGCCTTTTGCACGGCTGCAGGCACTTCTTTTGACTTGCCCTTGCCCATGCCAACCCGGCCGTCGCCGTCACCGACCACGGTCAGCGCCGCGAAACCAAGAATACGGCCGCCTTTGACCACCTTGGTAACGCGATTGATCGCGATCATCTTCTCACGCAGACCGTCTTCAGGCCCTTCAGCCTTGCCCTGCATTTTCGCTTGAACTTTAGCCATTCTTTTTTCCGATCTGCTTAGAACTGCAAGCCTGCTTCACGTGCCGCATCTGCCAAAGCCTTGACGCGGCCGTGGTATGCAAACCCGGCACGATCAAAGGCAACTTTTTCAACACCGGCAGCCCTGGCCTTTTCAGCCACGCGCTTGCCAACCACCTGGGCTGCGGCAACATTGCCGCCCTTGCCAGAGGCGCCCAGGGCGGTACGAACTTCGGCTTCTGCGGTCGATGCACTTGCCAAAATCTTGTCGCCATCGCCAGAAATGACGCTGGCATAAATATGCAGATTGGTACGTGTTACCGTCAAACGGGCGACACGCTGGGTGGCGATCCGGATACGGGTTTGACGGGCTCTGCGCAGACGCTGTTCTTTTTTGCTCAACATGGTGCTGCCCCTTACTTCTTCTTGGTTTCTTTGATCGTGATCTTTTCATCCGAATAACGGATGCCCTTGCCCTTGTAAGGCTCGGGTGGACGGATCGCACGAATCTCTGCGGCCACCTGACCAACGCGCTGACGATCCGCGCCCTTGATCACGATTTCAGTCGGTGTTGGCGTTGCGACGCTGATACCGGCTGGCATGTCCTTGTTGACCGGATGCGAATAGCCGACCGTCAGATTCAGCTTGGTGCCTTGCGCCTGGGCTTTGTAGCCCACGCCGACCAGGCTGAGCTTCTTCTCGAAGCCCTTGGTTACGCCTTGCACCATGTTGTTGACCAACTGGCGCATGGTGCCGCTCATGGCATCGGCTTCACGCGAGTCGTTGGCAGGAGCAAAGCTCAGCTTGCCGGCATCGAGTGTGACCTTGACCAGAACGTGCTGGGCGAACGACAGGACACCGCCAGCGCCTTTGACGCTGATCTGGTCTTCTTTGAGTGATACATCCACGCCAGCCGGAACGGCGACGGGCATTTTTCCTATACGGGACATTTTCTGGTACTCCTGAATGTCACGCTTTAAGCGACGTAACAGAGCACTTCGCCACCGACACCGGTAGCGCGCGCTTTGCGATCAGTCATGACGCCCTTGGGGGTGGTGACGATCGCCACACCCAGGCCATTCTGGACTTGAGGAATGGCATCACTGCCACGGTAAACACGCAAACCAGGGCGACTGACACGCTCGATGCGCTCGATCACTGGCCGGCCAGCGTAGTATTTCAGGGCGATTTCAAGCTCTGCCTTGCCGTCTTCATTGTTGATCTTGAAGCCGTCAATATAGCCTTCGTCTTTCAACACCTGGGCAATGGCCACCTTCACTTTGGAAGAAGGTACGCAAACTGTCGTCTTGGCCACCATCTGCGCATTGCGAATGCGTGTCAACAGGTCGGCGATGGGATCACTCATGCTCATGTCTATGTCTCCTACCGCTTACCAACTGGCCTTGACTATGCCGGGGATTTCCCCAGCAAAAGCCATTTCACGAATTTTTGCACGCGCCAGACCGAAATACTGGAAGGTGCCGCGAGGACGACCCGTGATCGCGCAGCGGTTGCGCTGGCGTGTCGGGTTGGCATTGCGCGGAAGTTTTTGCAAGCCCAGACGGGCTGCTGCGCGCTCTTCGTCGCTGCGCTTGAGGTCAGCAGAAATTGCCTTGAGTTCCGCGTGTTTTTTCGCGTACTTGGCAACCAGTTTGTCGCGCTTGAGTTCGCGCTCGATTAAAGCCATTTTAGCCACAGGTCACCTCAGTTCTTGAAGGGGAAACGGAAACCTGCGAGCAGTGCCTTGCACTCTTCATCGGTCTTGGCCGTTGTGGTGATGCTGATATTGAGGCCGCGCAAGGCGTCAACCTTGTCGTATTCAATTTCAGGGAAGATGATCTGTTCTTTGACGCCGATGTTGTAGTTGCCGCGGCCATCAAAAGCCCGACCGGAAATTCCCCGGAAATCGCGAACACGCGGCAAAGCCACGGTGACGAAGCGATCCAGAAACTCGAACATCTGGACGCCACGCAATGTAACCATGCAGCCAATGGCCTGGTTCTCACGAATCTTGAAGCCCGCAATGGCCTTCTTGGACATGGTGACAACCGGCTTCTGACCGGCAATCTTGCTCAGGTCAGCGACCGCGTGGTCCATGATCTTCTTGTCGGCCACGGCCTCACTGACACCCATGTTCAGGGTGATTTTGGTGAAACGCGGAACCTGCATGGGAGAGGTATAGCCAAATTTGGCCATCAGCTCTGGCGCCACTTTTTCGCGATAGTGTTGTTGCAAACGAGCCATGTTCATGCCACCTTGATTTCTTCACCGCTGGACTTGTAGACGCGAACGCGTTTACCGTCAGCCAGCAGTTTGATGCCAACACGATCAGCCTTGCCCGTGGCAGCGTTGAAAATCGCCACGTTGGACTGATGAATGGGCATCGCCTTTTCCACAATGCCGCCAACCGTCCCCTTCATGGGATTGGGTTTGGTATGTTTCTTGACGATATTGACGCCGTCCACGATCACGTGGGAGTCGTCCTTGCGCGAGGCAATGGTGCCGCGCTTGCCCTTGTCGCGCCCTGCGAGCACGATGATTTGGTCGCCTTTGCGAATCTTGTTCATGGCGTGTCCTTACAAAACTTCAGGAGCCAGGGACACGATCTTCATGAACTTCTCGGTACGCAGTTCGCGCGTCACCGGGCCGAAGATACGGGTGCCGATTGGCTCCAATTTGGCGTTCAGCAACACTGCCGCATTGCCATCGAATTTGACCAGCGAGCCGTCACTGCGACGAATACCCTTGGCCGTACGTACCACCACTGCACTGTAAATCTCGCCTTTTTTGACGCGACCGCGCGGAGCAGCTTCCTTGATACTCACTTTGATAACGTCGCCGACGCTGGCGTAGCGACGCTTGGACCCACCCAGCACCTTGATGCACAGGACGGACTTGGCGCCGGTATTGTCGGCAACTTCTAATCTGGATTCAGCTTGGATCATTTCAATTCTTCCCAACTTGCACCGGATAAATCCGGTCAGTCTTGGGCCCGTCGTTTGCGATGTAAACCACTCACATCACGCTCGCTGGGCAGACACTTCGTACTTTTTCAAGCGAAGCCGGCTATTGTGCACGACTTCTGCCAGGCCGTCAAGAGGATTATTCAGGCAGGGTGAAATATTGCCGCGCCAAGGCGGAAAAAGCGGCGACTTCAGGGTCCAGTCCGGTTTCCTGTCGCAGTATTTCTGCAACCCTTGGCGCCAGCGATGCCGCCAGTCTGGCGTCCAGGAACAGCAGTCGCGAGCGCCGGGCCAGCACATCTTCCACCTTGATGGCGTATTCGTATCTGGCGGCAAATCGAACCATGGCTTCGGTCAAACCGGCGCAAAGCACTGCGTCTGCACCGGGCAGCCCCGCCAACAGGGCTTGCTCATCGCCGTAGGAGTGCGCGCCAGGCGGCTGGCAGATTGACACTGCCTGTGCGCCAGATGCGCCAGCGCCAAGCAGTTTCAAGTGCACAGTCACCCCAGCCGGCTTCCTGGCAAGCAGGGACTTTTGCATGCAGGTGTCCAGCACATCCTCGGCCATGGCGCGGTAAGTGGTCCATTTGCCACCGGTCACGGTTACCAGACCGCTGCGGCTTACCAGCACGGTGTGCTCGCGACTCAAGCCCTTGGTGTTGTCGCCCTCATCGTCCTGCGGCTTGACCAGTGGGCGCAGGCCGACCCAGATGCTCCTGACATCCGAGCGCTGCGGTGGGCGCGTCAAGTAGCGAGCCGACTCGTTCAAAATGAAATCGACCTCTTCCTTGAAGGCCAGCGGCTCGCGCGCGAGGTCATGGCGCGGCGTATCCGTGGTGCCTAATATGACTTTGCCCAGCCAGGGCACTGCAAACAAAACCCGTCCGTCGCTCGTCTTCGGGACCATCAGGGCGCTGTCGCCGCCAAGAAAGTCACGATCCACCACGATGTGAACGCCTTGACTGGGCGCCACCATGGGCTTGACCGGACGTCTGCCGACACCGCTGTTGGCCACTCCGTCTTTTTGTCTGAGTTCATCGACCCAGACACCTGTGGCGTTCACCACGCAACGCGATCGGATGTGGTAGGACTGCCCGGTCAGTGCATCGTGACAGACCAGCCCGGCCACTCTGGCTTCGTCATAAAGCAGATCTGAGGCCGACATATAGTTGACCAGCAAGGCCCCCTGCGCTGCCGCGCTGCGGGCCAGCGCCAGCGCCAGCCGGGCATCGTTGAACTGACCATCCCAATACTTGATGCCACCCATCAGTTGATGCGACTTCGAGGCCGGCAACAAGGCCAGGGTTTCGGCAGCACTGAGTATTTCAGTACGCCCCAAGCCGGCTTTGCCCGCCAATACGTCGTACAACTTCAGCCCGCTACCGTAGAACGGCAGTTCCCACCACCGGTAGGCCGGCACGACAAACGCCAGCGGTTGCGCCAGGTGCGGCGCATTCTGCAGCAGGGTACTGCGTTCATGAAGGGCCTCGCGCACCAGCCCAATATTGCCTTGGGCCAGATAGCGCACGCCGCCATGGACCAGTTTGGTAGCACGTGACGACGTGCCCTTGGCAAAATCGTGCGACTCGACCAGCACCACCTTGAAGCCGCGCGCCGCGGCGTCGAGTGCGACGCCCAGGCCGGTGGCGCCGCCACCAACGATGGCGATGTCATAGTGGCAATCCGCCGCCAGACGCGCGGTCATTTCTTCGCGCCGGGTCGGAAGTGCTTGCGCCGACTTCGGCCAGATTGCATCTCGATTAATAATGCCTCTCCATTCCCATTCCGGCAGTATCCCATGACCTACCTGCTCGCCCTGGACCAGGGCACCTCCAGTTCACGCAGCATCGTGTTCGACGCCCGCGGCCACGTCGTGGCCCAGGCACAGACGGAACTGACGCAGATCTACCCGCAGCCCGGCTGGGTAGAACACGATCCGCTGGAAATCTGGCGCAGCCAACTGGCCACAGCGCGTGAAGCCCTGCACAAGGCGGGTATTTCGGCGCGCCAGGTACGCGCCCTCGGCATCACCAACCAGCGTGAAACCACCGTGGTCTGGAACCGGCGCACCGGATTGCCGATTCACCATGCCATTGTCTGGCAGGACCGACGAGCCGAGCCGGCCTGCCTTGAACTGCGAGAACGCGGATTGACGGCGACGATTCAGGGCAAGACCGGCTTGCTGGTCGATGCCTATTTTTCAGGCACCAAGCTCCAATGGCTGCTCGATCACGTGCCAGGAGCGCGCCAGCAGGCGCAAGACGGTGAGTTGGCTTTCGGTACCGTCGATAGCTGGCTGCTCTGGTGCCTGACCGGCGGCACGGTTCACGCCACCGATGTCAGCAATGCCTCGCGCACCATGTTGTTCAACGTCCACAGCAACCAATGGGATGCCGAATTGCTGCAGGCAATGGACATCCCCTCCAATTTGATGCCCAAAGTCAAGCCGTCGAGCGCCTTGTATGGCGAGGTTAGAGCTGATTTGCTGGGGCACAGCATTCCCATCGGTGGCGTCGCTGGTGACCAGCAAAGCGCCCTCTTCGGCCAGGCCTGCTTCAAGGCCGGCATGGTGAAGAACACTTATGGCACGGGCTGCTTCATGTTGATGCACACCGGAGGCAAGTTCGAGACCTCCAACAACGGCCTGATCAGCACCAGCGCGGCGCAAACGACCGCGCGCACCGAATTTGCGCTTGAAGGCAGTGTCTTTATTGGCGGCGCAGTGGTTCAATGGCTGCGCGACGGCTTGCGCGCCATCTCCCACAGCGCTGAGGTGCAGCAACTGGCGCAAAGTGTGCCGGATTCGGGCGGCGTGATGGTGGTGCCGGCGTTTACCGGACTCGGCGCCCCTTACTGGAAGCCCGATGCGCGCGGCACCATTACCGGATTGACGCGCGGCAGCAGCATTGCGCATATCGCCCGCGCCGCGCTGGAGAGCATCGCCTTTCAGAGTGCCGCCTTGCTGCATGCCATGAGCCGCGACGCGGTTGAGGCCGGCGGCTCCCGGGTAAGCGAACTGCGGGTGGACGGTGGTGCCTGCGTGAACGACTTGTTGATGCAGTTTCAAGCCGATCTGCTTGGCATTCCGGTGGTCCGGCCGGCCATCACCGAAACCACCGCACTTGGCGCGGCGTATCTGGCCGGTCTGGCCACCGGTCTTTACCAGAGCACCGATGAGCTGACCGATTTGTGGCAAGTGGAGCGGTGCTTCCTGCCAACACTCGCTACCAGCCGTGCCACGGAGTTGATGGAGCAATGGGAGCACGCAGTCCGGCAGACTGTCCTTTAGACTTGGGCCTTCAAACGGCGCATTGTGGGAAGAAAAATCATGAGCAAACGCATTGCGTTCATCGGCGGCGGCAATATGGCCAGTGCCATCATCGGCGGTCTGCTGGGCCAGGGCTTTGCCCCGAGTCAAATTGACGTGGTAGAGCCGTTTGCCCCGGCCCAGGAAAAACTCCGCGACAGCTTCGGTCTGACGGCACAGGCACAGGCCGGATCGTTCTTGAACGCCGCCGATCTGGTGGTCTGGGCGGTCAAGCCCCAGGCCTTCAGGCAAGCCGCAAAGCAAGTTCAGCCGCACACCCAAGACGCGCTGCATCTGAGCGTGGCAGCAGGCATTCGCAGTGACAGCATCGCACGCTGGCTGGGAACCGAGCGGATTGTGCGCGCCATGCCCAACACGCCGGCCCTGATTGGCAAGGGCATCAGTGCCCTGTTCGCTCGCGAGGCGGTAAGCCTTGCCGACAAGGCCTGGATTGGCGAGGTCATTGCCAGTACCGGTGAGTTTGTGTGGCTTGACGCGGAAGAAAAGCTCGACGTGGTAACCGCCCTATCGGGCTCCGGGCCGGCCTACCTTTTTTACTTTATGGAGGCCATGACCACGGCCGGCGTCGAGATGGGTCTGACGCGTGAGCAGGCTCATCAGTTGACGATCGCCACTTTTGTCGGTGCCGGCGCGCTGGCGCAGGCCAGCAGCGAGTCGCCCAAGGTATTGCGTCAACGGGTCACCTCCAAAGGCGGCACCACCGAGGCCGCCATCGCCTCCATGGAAGACGACGACCTGCAGGCTCAATTGATCAACGCCATGTACGCGGCCCGCCAGCGGGCCAAAGAACTGGGTGATGAATTTGGCGCAAATTGAGCGTCAACCGCCGCCACTGCGCAAACGTTACGGTACAGTGAATCACTTCCGCTTCATCCACAGGATCTCTACATGAAAAAGCTTCTTACCGCCCTCATCAGCGCCGCCATCATCGCCATGCCTTTGGCCGTGATCTCCAGCCCCGCATCCGCTCAGGGCACAAGCCAGGCTGAGCCGGCCAAAGCAAAGAAGGCCAGCAAAGCCAAGTCCAAGGCCGGGTCAAAGGCCAAGAAGTCAAAGGCCAAGAAAGCCAAAAAATCGGCCAGCGCAGCGTCTCAGTAAACAATCTGCAAACCTTGCAGATCAAAGCCGCCCCATCGGGCGGCTTTTTCAATGCAGCGCGTAACTGGCCGCGATGCCGGCAAACAGTGTGAAACCAAGCCAGTGGTTCAGGCGGAAAGCCTTGAAGCAGCCGTCCCGCGAGCGCTCCCGAATCAAGGTGTAATGCCAGGCGACCTGCCCAAAAGCGAGCGTCACTGCAGCGTAGAACGGCGTGCCCTGGGCATAGGTCGTCAGGGCAACATCCCAGATGACGATGTAAACCAGATAACAAAGCAGAATCACCGGCACGTCCCAGCGACCCAGGGTGATGGCGGACGTTTTCATGCCAATCGCAAGATCGTCATCCCGGTCCACCATGGCGTATTCGGTGTCATAGGCCAAGACCCAGCACAAGTTTCCCAGCAGCAGGACCCAGGCCAGCCATGGCACGCTGGCGCGCATGGCCACCAAACTCCAGGTGTCTTGCCCCTGCACTGCCGAGAATGCCATCGGAATGCCAAAACTGAAGGCCACCCCCAGCACGGCCTGCGGCATGGAAACAAAGCGTTTGGCATAAGGGTAGAAAAGGGTGATGGCCAGTGCCACGAAAGACCAGGCAATGGTGACGGCGTTGGTAGTCAACACCAATGCAAACGCAAGCAGCGCCAACCCTGCACCCAGCAACAAAGCCTCTTTGACCGACACCGCGCCGGTGGTCACCGGACGCGCCGCCGTGCGTTTGACATGCCGGTCAAACTCGCGATCGGCAACGTCGTTGATACAACAACCGGCACTGCGCATCAGGATGGTGCCAAGGGTGAACACCAGCAGCAGATGCCAGCCCGGAAATCCGTTGGACGCAACCCACAGGGCGCTCAGTGTGGGCCATAGCAGCAGCAACCAGCCGGCAGGGCGATTCCAGCGAATCAAATCCAGATAAAGAGACAGCCGCAGCTTCAGGAAATTCACTCGTCGACCCTCAGGAAAGTCTTGTCACGCCCGGTAACTCGCAGGCATAGATGGCATTTCTCAAGGCCGCAATCGCCTCATAGCGGGTAAAGCTGCGACGCCAGGCCAGAACCACGCGACGCGTTGGCGGATCGCCAGCAAACGGCAGGTACTTGACATGCGGCTCTTCATCGCGCTTGCGCCGCGGCTTGCCGGTAAAAGTTTCCTTGGGCACACTCAGGCGTGGCACCAGCGTGACGCCCATGCCGGCAGCCACCATGTGCTTGATGGTCTCCAGGGAAGAGCCCTCAAAGCTCTTGCGAATGCCGTCGGCGTTGCTGGAAAAACGGGCAAATTCCGGGCAGACCTCCAGCACATGATCACGAAAACAATGGCCACTGCCGAGCAGCAGCATGGGCTCCTGCTTGAGCTCTTCCGTTGTCACCTGCTCCTGGCCGGCCAGACGATGGCCGGACGGAACGGCTGCCAGAAAGGGCTCATCGTACAAGGGCGCGATGGCCAGGCCAGCGTCCGGAAACGGTTCAGCCAGAATGGCACAGTCAATTTCGCCGGTGCGCAACATGTCAAGCAGCTTGACGGTGAAGTTTTCCTGCAACATCAGTGGCATCTGCGGTGTGCGCGCAATCACCTGACGCACCAGGTCGGGCAACAAATAGGGGCTGATGGTGTAAATCACACCCAGCGTGAGCGGCCCGCTCAGTGGACTCTTGCCACGCCTGGCAATTTCACGAATGGCAGCAGCCTGCTCCAGCACGCTTTGCGCCTGCCGCACGATCTCCTCTCCCAGCGCCGTCACGGCAACCTCGTTGGCGCTGCGCTCAAACAACTTGACCTCAAGCTCTTCTTCGAGTTTCTTGACGGCGACCGAGAGCGTTGGCTGGGAAACAAAACAGGCATCCGCCGCCTTGCCAAAATGCCTCTCACGCGCCACTGCCACAATGTATTTGAGTTCAGTCAGAGTCATTTTTGATGGGTCCCGGCGAGCTACGCTCAGGCCTTCAGGTATTCTAGTTGCACCCCCAGCCAGCGATCGATGTGCTGGCGTGCCTCAGCGGGATATTGGTCCAGCAGCAAGGGCGCCTGTTGGCGCGCCCACTCGAGCAGACCGGCATCCGTGAGCAGATCGGCAAATCGCAGCAGCGCCGCACCGGATTGGCGCGCGCCAAGAAACTCGCCCGGTCCGCGGATCTCGAGATCGCGCCGCGCAATCTCAAAACCATCGTTGCTTTGGGCCATGGCCTTCAGGCGCTCGCGCGCCATCTCCCCCAGACGCGGCGCGTCCCCCGTGGAGTACAGCAGCACGCAAGCCGACGCGGCAGCGCCGCGTCCAACCCGGCCGCGCAGCTGGTGCAACTGGGATAAGCCAAAGCGCTCGGCGTGCTCAATCACCATCATGGAAGCGTTGGGCACATCCACGCCGACTTCAATCACGGTGGTGCTGACCAGGACGCCCAACTGGCCACCGACAAACGAGGCCATCACTGCCTTCTTCTCGGCCGGCACGAGGCGCGAGTGCAGCAATCCCACCTTCACTTCCGGCAAGGCGGCGCAGAGCTGGGCATAGGTCTGGGTGGCATTGCTCAAGTCAAGCGCTTCACTCTCTTCAATCAAGGGACAGACCCAGTAGACCTGGCGGCCTTGCGCGAGCTGATCACGCATGCGCCTGATCACCTCGTCGCGGCGCGCATCGCTCACTACCTTGGTCGTGATCGGCGTGCGTCCCGGTGGCAGCTCGTCCAGCGTCGAGACATCCAGATCGGCGTAGTAGCTCATGGCCAGCGTGCGTGGAATAGGAGTGGCAGTCATCATCAGAAGATGAGGCTCCAGCAGCGCTCCCTGGAGCTTGCTGCGCAGCGCCAGGCGCTGTGCCACGCCAAAGCGGTGCTGCTCATCAATGATGGCCAGAGCCAGATCCTTGAACACCACCTTGTCCTGGATGATGGCGTGCGTGCCCACCACCAGAGAAGCCTCACCGCTGGCGATCAATGCCAGCATGGCGCGCCGCTCCTTGATCTTCTGGCTCCCGGTCAGCCAGGCGGCCTTGACGCCCAGTGGCTCAAGCCAGCCAACGAGCTTGCGGAAATGCTGCTCGGCCAAAATCTCCGTGGGTGCCATCAGGGCACATTGCCACCCAGCGGCTATGCAAAGGGCACCGGCCAGCGCAGCCAGCACGGTCTTGCCGGACCCGACGTCCCCCTGCAGCAAGCGGTGCATCGGTACCGGCCGCGCCAGATCAGCGGCGATTTCCCGGTTGACGCGGCCTTGCGCTCCGGTCAGCTGAAACGGCAGCGCCGCCAGCAAGCGATGATGCAAGGGCGCACCGTCGTTCCCCTGCGGCGTCAGCGCCGGTGCGCGCAGAGCGGCGCGCTCCCGTTTGGCCTGCAGTTGTGACAACTGCTGGGCCAGCAGTTCCTCGGCCTTGAGTCGCTGCCAGGCCGGGTGACTGTGGTCTTCCAGGGTGGTCAAAGCCACCTCGGGCGTCGGGTTATGCAGAAAAGTCAGCGCCTGGCGCAAACTCCATGCAGGCTGCCCCCCCATGGCGTACAGATTTTCAGCGGGCACCGTGTCCGCCAGATCAGCGCGGGCCAGGCCGCCCTGCACGGCACGGCGCAAATACGCCTGCGGCAAGCCTGCCGCCGTCGGGTAGACCGGCGTCAGCGCCAGCGGTAATTCACCCAGCGCCGACTTGAACGACGGATGCATCATTTGCCATCCCAGCAGGCCACCCTTAATTTCGCCACGAGCCCGGATCCGGTTGCCCACGGCCAGCGCTTTTTGCTGCGAAGCATAAAAGCTGAAGAATCGCAGCAAGCAACTATCTGACCCGTCATCCAGCGTCACCAGCAGCTGACGCTGACCTCTTTGGCGCACCTCGCAAACCGTGACGACCCCCTCAATTTGCACCATCTCACCGTCGCGCACATTGTTCAGTTTGAGGATGCGGGTTTCGTCCTCGTAGCGCAGCGGCAGATGCAGGGCCAGATCGATCGGCCGCAACAACCCCAGCTTGCGCAGCGCCTTTTGTGGACCGCTGATGGCCGGCGATGTCGGTTTGGCAGCCTGCAGCTTCATGTTGGTATTTTGCCGGCTATCCATCGATCAAGTGTTCAGACATGGGACAATTCTCCTCTGTTCTTCCAACTTGGTACGGGTTTGTCCAACCCTCAAGCATCATGCCAGCATCATTGCCTGACGCCACACGTCCCTTCAGCCTCAGCGATTTCGACTTCGATCTGCCCGAGACCTTGATTGCCCAGCACCCTGCGCCCGAGCGCAGCGGCTCGCGCCTGCTCGATGGCAGGGGTGAAATGCCGGTAAACAGGATCTTTCGGGATCTGCCAGACCTGTTGCGGACCGGCGATCTGCTGGTATTCAACGACACCAAGGTCATCAAAGCCCGTCTTTTCGGCGAAAAACCAACAGGTGGAAAAGTTGAACTGCTGATCGAGCGCGTGCTCGGCGGCAATCAGGTGGCAGCCCATATGCGGGTCAGCAAGAAGCCTGAAGTCGGCACCACGCTGAGCTTGCTGGGTGCGCCAGGTACGCACGATGGCTTGCGCGCCACCCTGTTGGGGCGCTGGCCCGACGCCGATGGCGCGCTGTTTCGCCTGGTTCTGTCCAATGACGCCGGCGACGACCCCCTGACACTCATGGAGCGTCATGGCCACGTGCCTCTGCCGCCTTACATCAAGCACAGCGACGATGCCGAAGATGCAGCACGCTACCAAACCGTGTTTGCAAAGAATCCAGGTGCCGTCGCAGCCCCGACAGCTGCGCTCCACTTTGACCAGGCGCTGCTCGCTGCGCTTGACGCCGCCGGAGTGCAGCGTACTCAGGTGACGCTGCACGTCGGCGCCGGCACTTTTCAGCCAGTCAAGACCGAGAACCTGTCACTGCATCAAATGCACAGCGAGTGGTATGAAGTCCCGGCATCGACCCAGCAGGCGATCGCTGACTGCCGCGCCCGTGGTGGCCGTGTCGTGGCAGTGGGTACCACGAGTGTGCGCGCACTGGAATCGTGGGCAAACGCCAAGAGCGCAGGCGGCACCAATGAAACAGTTCCAGCCGCCTTTGCCGCTGAAACGCGGATCTTCATCAGGCCCGGCTTTGGGTTCAAGGTGGTGAACCTGCTGATAACCAACTTTCACCTGCCCAAGTCCAGCCTCATGATGCTGGTCAGCGCCTTTGCGGGTCATGAACACGTGATGGCGCTGTACCGACACGCCATCGCCGAAAACTACCGCTTTTTCAGCTACGGCGATGCCATGCTGCTGATGCTGGCTGAATCCTGAGAATTGAGCTGAGGCTAGCGGTGGTGTTCGCGCCGCCGCTCTTCAAAAACGAACTCTTCCAGGTCCGGATCCATCGCATTGCGGGAGGAAACAATGCCGATAGGGCGCCCATTTTCGACCACGGGCACATGACGGAAACCGTTTTCCTGCATTAAAAGTAGCGCGTGACCATAGGATTTGCCGGGCTCCAGCGACTTGGGATCGGCGGTCATCACCTCGGACAAGATGGTGGTCTTGGCGTCAAGCCCTTGGGCAATCACCCGAAACACAACGTCGCGTTCGGAAAAAATCCCTATCAGGTGCTCGTTCTCAACGACCAGGATGGCTCCTACGTTCTTGTTTGCCATCAGCTTGGCGGCCTGGCTGACAGTGGTTCCTGGGGGGGCGGTAAGAAATTTCTTACGCTCCATCAAATTTTTAATTGGTTGTTCGAACATATCGGCCTCCAGAGGGCAAATGCTATAGGTGTTTTGAATTGCTTCTTTGACCTGCATCAACCCAGCAGCGAAGCAACTCCCTGGGGTAACCCGTATTGCCCGCGGCTAGCAAGCTCTTTGTGCGTTGCGCCAATTTCTCTGGCCATCTCCGACGCCTGGCCGTAAGATGTCGGCGTGAACTGGAGAAAGCAATATGTGCAAGAAACTGATACTGCGCGCTGCCCTACTGTCCGGTCTGGCCATGCTGATGGCTTGCTCGCCCAAAAGTGTGAGCTACAGCAGGGACGTTCAGCCGATTCTGAGCAAGAACTGCTCCGAATGCCATGCAACGGGCAAGCCTGGACTTGAGGCCAGCGGGCTCGACACGACCAGCTATGCCTCACTCATGAAGGGTGGAAAGTTCGGTCCTCTGGTCAAACCCGGAGACGCCTTTACCAGTGCCTTGAACATGCTGGTGGAGGGACGCGCGCATCCTTCGATCCGGATGCCCCATGGCAAGGAAAAACTCCCGGCTTCGGACATCGAAATGCTGAAGAACTGGGTCAATCAGGGCGCAAAGAACGATTCGCCAAGTTAGTGCTTGGTGCGGCTGGCGGGGATCGAACCCACGGCCCTCGGCTTCGGAGGCCGATACTCTATCCACTGAGCTACAGCCGCATCGCGGCCCATTGTAGCCGCTTGACCCCAACTTCGCCATCTCAAAAAGTTTCGCTGTCGCGAGTAGTTGAGCCGTGCCAGCGGGGTCGAAGGCGATCGCCTTGTGCCGTTGGTCTACAAGCGCGGTCGAACAAATGGTAGTCAACTTGAGAGTTAACAATTCTCAACAGACATTCTGCGTGCAAAGGCCTACTATAAAAACGTCATAGGACGAAACCGCAAGGAGATCATCATGAGCACAGCAGCCATTGGGACAATCGGTACATTGGGAGCCGGGTCTATGGGTGGCATGGGCGGTATGGCCAAGGTCCTGCCGTTCCCCGGTGCAGTGGCGAACGTCGGGTCGACTGTCGAGGTTGGCGCCCCCCCCTCAAGCACCAAGGTAGACATCTCTGCCGCTGCCAAGAAAGCCGCCGCCGCAGATGGCGTGCCCGCAGTTCGGAGCATGGGCGAGCTGGCTCAAGCCCTGATCGTCGCGCTGCTGCTGCAAATGCTGGAAAAGAGGTCGGTCAACTAGCAACCGACGAGCGTCGAGGAAGGATCATGGATATCAATTCTTTCGTCGCGATCCCGCAAAATGATTCCAGCGCTCTGAGCAAGGCGCTGGGTGACCCCGCGGTAAATCAGCTGGCCCGAAGGCTGCACATCGATTTGCAGGATCCCGCCACCCTGAACGGCCTGCTCGCCATGGCCCGCCAGTGCGTCGATGGTTCGGCCGGAGGTGCCTTGGTTCCGAAGGCCATGCTCGGGCCCGCATCAGACCCTGGCCCGAGCCGCTACGCGCGCGACGCCGTTCACTCTTATCAGGAAATTGCTGCAATGGTATGAGCATGTGGCTTTGCGATAGCCGTTCCAACTGCACCACCGCGCAAGGGGTCGATCAAATCGGCCCGGACGGAGCGTTTCTGGTATCCGATAGAATTTCAGGCAAGCGGGCAGGCTATGCCCTCGAATTTAAATTCTATCGCCAACCACTCATGAATGAGAAGCAAGCTCGCATCGCGGTTCTCGACGATGACGCCGATTTGCGCAAGCTTCTTCGGTTCCTGCTGTCGCGCGAATACGAGGTTGTGATGCCAGAAGATGGCGCACAACTGCAGCTCCTGGTGGAGCAGGGAGCGGTCGACCTCATCCTGCTCGATATCGGGCTTCCGCACGAGGATGGCATTGTGATCGCGCAAAAGATCCGTGCTACTTCGACTATCCCGCTCATCTTTCTTTCGGGATACTCGTCAGAAGAAATGATACTCAGGGGCCTCAACATCGGGGCCGACGACTACGTAACCAAGCCGTTTCAGTCGGAGATATTGCTGGCGCGGGTAAGGAGTGCCTTGCGCCGGGGGGAACTGCATCCCTTGCAGGCGGTGCGCAACCTGCAACTCGGTGACGTCACATTCGAAGTCAGCGAGCAGCGGCTGTCCAATGCGCGCGGACTCAGCATCAAGCTGACCGAGATGGAAGCGCTGATCCTCGCGCTTCTGGCCAATGCCGAGGCGCACACCATATCGCGAGAAGAAATGTTCCGGCGCGTCTATGGAAGGGATTGGGATACGTTGAACCGCGGCATCGAAGTACACATCTCGCATTTGCGCCGGAAACTGGCCGGGGTGAGCGAGGAGCAAAGCACCATCGTCGGACTGCGCGGCGTGGGGTATCACCTCAATCTGCAAGGAAGTCCTGCAGTTACAGCACCCGGAGACTTTCCGCCCGGCGCATGAGCGCGGCATTTGGCTTGACTTGAGCAGTAAAGCCCTTATCAGTGAATCAATCAGGGAACCTGAATTTGGAAATTGCCTTGCTGGGCGATGCCGGCGGCGATGGCCTGCAGGCGGTCGAACGGGATCGGCTTGGGCAGCACCTCAACGCGTGGCGGCACGCCACCGCGTTCCTTAATGACTTCGGCGTCCAGCCCGGTGACCACAACGATGGTGGCGCGCGCCATTTCCGGCGTCTCGCTCAGGATCTTCAACATGGCAAAGCCATTGATATGGGGTATCTGCAGGTCGACAATCAGCAGGTCTGGCCAGCATTCACTCATCCTTAGCAGGGCTTCGAAGCCGTCGACACTGGTCCTGACCTCAGGTTGCATCGGCCAGTGCGACAGCTTGACCTGGTACAAACGCAGCAGCGCCGGTTCGTCTTCCACCACCAGCACTCGCAGGCGACGCGGGCTGACGGGCGCCTGTTCTGCCACTGGCGTTGTGGCACTCAGTGCCTGCGGCCCATTGCGCAGCAAGCTGTCCACCGAGTCGCGCAGCACACGACGGTGACCACCGGCGGTCTTCCAGGCTTTCAGCAGGCCTTTGCCAACCCACTGTTGAACCGTGCCGACCGAGACGCCTAACAGCGTAGCGGCCTCACGGGTTGTGCAAAATGACTTTTCGATATTGGTTGCTCGCACTTTGGACTCGGCTCTGGTTTAAGGCTTGCAGGGTCTGGGCGAAAATCATCTCAGCCAGTTTGGATGCCCGACAAATTGTAACTATCCACGAATCACACCCGTATTCCTCGCGAGCCAAGCAAATGCAGTCGTCGCATGACGCCTTGTGCGAGAGCGCCCAGGGGCAGAACCTCGTCGGTCGCCCCTGCGGCAATGGCTTCTTTGGGCATACCAAAGACCACGCAGCTCGCTTCGTCCTGTGCGAAGTTGTAGGCGCCAGCCTGCCTCATGGCCAGCATTCCCAGCGCACCGTCCTTGCCCATGCCTGTGAGGATCACGCCAATCGCGTTCTTCCCGGCAAATTCGGCGGCGGAGCGGAACAGCACATCGACAGAAGGCCTGTGGCGATTAACCAATTCGGCGCCACTGAGTTGCGTCATGTAGTTCGCGCCGCTGCGCCGCAGAAGCAAATGCGAATGTCCCGGGGCAACATAGGCGTGTCCTGGAAGAATTCTCTCAGCGTCCTCTGCCTCCTTCACGCTGATGCGGCACAGGCTGTCAAGCCGCGCCGCGAATGACTTCGTGAAGGCCTCTGGCATGTGTTGCGTAATCAAGATGCCCGGGCAATCCGGCGGCATCTCCATCAAGAACTCTTTGATCGCTTCCGTGCCGCCTGTGGAGGCTCCTACGATGATCAGCTTTTCTGTCGAAAGACTGCGATTGGCCAGTGCCGGTAACGAGTGGTCAGTTTTCGACTGTCCGGCTATCGTCCGGGCGCGCGGCTTTGAGACTGCCGCAGTGCGAATCTTGTGGGCGATTTCAGCTGCGTACTCCTGGATCCCATGCGTAATGTCGATTTTTGGTTTGGAGACGTAGTCAATGGCGCCGAGTTCCAGCGCCCGCAAAGTGGCATCCGACCCCCTCTCCGTCAACGACGACACCATGACCACCGGCATGGGGCGCAGCCGCATCAGTCGCTCGAGAAAGTCAAGCCCGTCCATCTTGGGCATTTCCACATCCAGTGTCAGAACATCCGGATTCAACGAACGAATCATTTCGCGGGCAATCAAGGGGTCTGGAGCGGTACCAACCACCAGCATGTCTGGCTGGCTGTTAATGATCTCGCTCAGCAGTTTGCGAATCAGCGCTGAATCGTCAACAACAATAACGGTTATTTTTCTCATGTCGTGCTGCAATTATGGGTGAGTTTGCTTGCTCCTGCACCGCTGACAAGACCGCGGTGGAGCGACGATTAACCAAATAGTTCAACATCGCCCGTAACTTCCTCATCGACGAGGCGGGAAGCGTACTGGATCTCGCGCTCACGAATCGTCTCGTTGTGGGTGCTGCGAAGCTTCTTCACCAGAACCCGCCCGCTTCTCGGAAAGTAATAGACTTTTCGCGGATAGACATCACTGAGATCTTGCGAAACGACCTGGATTCTTTCGGCGCTGAGGAAGTTCATGGCGAAATCTGCGTTGCGCTGTCCCACATTCAGGGTGGACATTCCTGGCAATACATTGCCGCCACCGAACACTTTTGCTTCGAACAGGGAGCGTCGTGCGCCAAGAGAGATCAGACTGTTGATCAACAGTTCCATGGCAAAGGCACCATAGCGTGCTGACAGGCTGGCTGGACTTTGCTGTTCCGGATGAGCATCTGGGAGCATGAAATGATTCATGCCACCAATGCCAGAAACCTTGTCGCGGATACAAGCCGTGACGCAGGACCCTAGCACCGTCACCAACACCATGTCGCGCACCGTAACGTAAAACTCGCCCGGCAGAATCTTTGCTGCATCGAGTTCAAAGTGATTGTCATAGTAGAGATTGGGAGCGAGCACTATGGAGCTCCGTCAACGTCCTGCCGCGTGGGTGCCGGCAACGCCTTCGTAGACCGTCTTGCCGCGCGGCCGGAACAGGTTTGCTGCGTGATGAAAACTCTCTGAATGACCAGCAAACAACAGCCCCTCGGGGTGCAGCAGCGGAACAAACTTCTGCAAGATACGATACTGCGTCGGTTTGTCGAAATAGATCATCACGTTGCGACAAAAAATGGCATGAAACGGTCCGCGGATGGACCAGCTGGCATCGAGAAGATTGAGTGGTCGATAGTCAATCAAAGCACGCAGTTCATCGCGAACCCGCGCCTGACCGCTGCTCGCCCCTTTGCCGCGCAGGAAGAAACGCCGTATGCGCTCTTGCGACATCTTCTCCAGACGCTCCATGGGGTAGACCCCTTGGCGCGCTTTCATCAGCACATTGGTGTCGATATCGGTGGCAACAATCTTCACCGGCGGCTTGAGAGTTCCAAATGTTTCGACTGCCGTCATCGCCATCGAGTAAGGCTCCTCGCCAGTGGAAGCTGCTGAGCACCACAAAGATAGCGGGCCGTTGCCCTTTTGGCGTTGGAGCAATTCGGCCAGCACCGGGAAGTGATGCTCCTCGCGAAAGAATGCTGTGAGATTCGTAGTGAGCGAATTGGTGAAGGCCTCCCACTCGACAGCGTCGCCATCTTCCAGAAGGGTCAGGTAATCGCTGAAGTGTGACAGCCCCAACGTACGCAAGCGTCGCCCAAGTCGGCTGTACACCATTTCGTGCTTGCTCGGGCTCAGGGAGATTCCGGCGCGCCCGTATATCAGCTTTCGCACACGTTCGAAATCAGCCGAGGTGAATGCGAATTCGCGCCCTTTTTCAATGGTTCGTTCGATCACTGCGTGAGTCTGCCTTTCCAGTTGTCCAAGCGCCCGCGCCAAATTGGCTTGCACGACCAAGTATGTCCTGAACAGCTTCGATACAAATATACCTTGCAGATTTTGGACAACCGGCCCAATCCCCGGGGGCAATCTGCCCGAAGGGAACGCTCAACACCTACTTCTTTATCGACATCGGTCCGTGATTCTTGACATCGATCCATTGGCTTTCGCGTCGGCGAAAAATATTTCCTCAAGTTAAACGTGAGCCTGTCGATAAAGAAGCCGTATGCGGCGTTTCGCCCCGGCTCTCCAACTTGCAAAGGCGCGTGTTACCCAACTTGATTCTTATCGACTTACCCCCTCAATGAAACGTCGCAACAACGGCGATCGCCCTTGTTTTGGACGGGGTTTAAATGATTTTGTAGGACAAAGTCTTACAAAAGGTTACGGTTTGTAACAGCATAAATACGGACAAATTCCAATTCATGGAAAGGCTTCACGCATCCAGAATGCAGTTGTGCATTCAGGAAAAGAATGTGTGACGCTAAATCTATGGGGAACGAATGATGAACACGTTTGATATGCAGTCGGAAATCAAGGAATTGAATCTCACGTACCTGATGCTGGCGCAGCACATGATACGTGAAGACAAATACACAGCGGCGTATCGATTGGGCATCAATCAGCAGTCGTCCGACATTCTGGCCAATCTAACCGCAAGTCAGGTACTAAAACTGGCTGGCGCTAACGTACTGCTGTGCCGCATGCGCTGTGATGACCGGTTCATTCTGGGTCTGCTTACAAGTCACGGCAAAGAAGGCGTGATGTCGCAATCGCACGCAGCGATCCTGCTGGCGGGGCAAGCTGCAGAAACCTTGGCCTGAGGCCGCCCGGAGGCTCCATGCGAAACACAAGCGTCGTGTCGGAAGGCAACGAAATCCAGGTTGCTGTTGAACTCATCACTCTTGGGGCTCGACTGCAGGTGCTCGAGACCGTCACCCATTTGAGTCGAGAGCGCTTGCTCAAGCTGTACAGGGAAATCAAGGGTGAATCTCCTGCAAAGGGAATGCTGCCGTTCTCGGCTGACTGGTTTATGAGTTGGCAACCGAATGTGCACTCTTCCATCTTCGTCAACATTCACCAATACCTCGCGGCGCATACCGACCTATCGGGCGTGCAGTTACTCATCAAGAGCTACAAACTGTATCTTGAGCACGTGCAGACCAACGAGATTGAACCCATCCTGACAGTGACCAGGGCATGGACGCTGCTGCGCTTCCTGGGCCCTCTACTGGAAACAGTTGCATGCAAGCGATGCGGTGGAAATTTTTTGACCCATCGTTTTGACTTCAATCAGAACTACGTTTGCGGGCTGTGTCGCCCCCCATCACGCGCCGGGAAGTCAAGGAACAAAATGTGCGTTGACCCAGTCCCGGTTGAGGAACTTGTTGTTCCATTTCTGCAGCCTGGGTAACGACTGCGTGCAAACTGTTGATCGAGTGCCGCGACGCCTTTCTTGGTGATGATGCGGTCGGTCGACGCTGATATCCGGAGAATGTTGTGTTCGTTCTTGTTGGCTATGCAGTAATCTTGGGTGCCGTCTTCGGCGGATTTGCAATGGCGGGAGGCCATCTCGGGTCACTGCTGCAACCAGTCGAGTTGCTGATGATTTTCGGTTCCGCTACCGGCGCCTTCCTGGTTGCCAACCCGAACAAGGTCATTAAGTCGACGCTCAAGGCCCTGCCCAGTCTGTTGCGCGGCTCGCGCTATAGCAAGTCGCTCTACATGGAGACGCTTGCCTTGCTCTTCGAGATCCTCGCAAAAGTACGCAAGGAAGGACTGATGTCGATCGAGGGCGATGTCGAGTCACCCGATCAGAGCCCGATCTTCAGCAAGTATCCGATGGTCACTTCCGACCACCACGTAGTGGAATTCCTGACTGACTACCTGCGCCTCATGGTCGGGGGCAATCTCAATGCCTTCGAAATCGAGAACCTGATGGACAACGAACTGGAAACCCATCACGAAGAGGGTTCGGTTCCGATCCATGCCATCGAAAAGATGGGGGACGCCTTGCCGGCTTTCGGCATCGTCGCTGCGGTCATGGGCGTCGTGCACACGATGGAATCGGTTGGCATACCGCCGGCGGAACTTGGCAAACTGATTGCCGCGGCGCTGGTCGGCACATTCCTGGGTATCTTGTTAGCCTATGGTTTCGTCGGGCCGCTAGCAACCTTGCTGCAACACAAACTTGATGAGTCCACCAAGATGTTGCAGTGCATCAAGGTCACGCTGCTCGCCAGTCTCAACGGGTATGCCCCGCAGGTGGCGGTGGAGTTTGGGCGTAAAGTTCTGTGTTCGACCGAGCGCCCCACCTTCATCGAGTTGGAGGAGGACGTGAAGCAGCGCAAGTCGCGCTGAACCTTCATATAAGCAGTTGAAGCATTATGAGCGAGGAAAGCCAGAGACCAATCATTATCAAGCGTGTGAAAAAGCATGCGGCAGGCCATCACGGAGGTGCGTGGAAGATTGCGTATGCAGACTTTGTTACGGCAATGATGGCCTTCTTCCTGTTGATGTGGCTGCTGGGGTCAACCACCTCCGGGGACCTCAAGGGGATCGCGGAATACTTTCAAACACCGCTCAAGGTGGCGTTGGCTGGGGGTACCGGCTCAGGCGACAGTTCCAGCATCATTAAAGGCGGTGGGCAGGACCTGACACGAACTGAGGGACAGATGAAGCATGGGGAGATCAGGGAGGAAAAGAGAACCATCAACCTTAAGGCGGCAGAAGCTGAGATCTTGCGCCGGGAAGCACAAGGCCTGCAGGACCTCAAGGGACGCATCAAGAAGGCGATTGAAGACAATGGGGCACTTGCCCCCTATGGCAAGCAGATTCTGCTCGACATCACCAGCGAGGGCTTGCGCATTCAGATTGCCGATGATCGCAATCGCCCCATGTTTGCCAGTGGCAGCGCGCAATTGGAGCCCTACAGTCGGCTGATATTGCGCGAGATCGGCAGAACCCTCAACGGCGTACCCAATCGGATCGGAATCTCCGGGCACACCGACACCCATCCCTACTCGGGCGGAGCCAAGGGGTACAGCAATTGGGAACTGTCATCGGACCGGGCGAATGCCGCGCGGCGGGAGATCAGCATTGACGGCCTGGATGAGACCCGCGTGCTGCGGGTCGTGGGCTTGTCTTCAGCGGTGCCCTTGGATCCCCAAGATCCTGACAATGCGGTAAACCGGCGCATCAGCATCGTCGTTATGAACAAGAAAACCGAACTCGCGGTCAGCAAGGACAGCGGCGCGATCGAAACCGAAAACAAGCCAGATACCCAAGAAGGGATCAGCGATGCCGTCAACAAGCCATGAATCAGTGCCAGGTGTGATGCAGGTTCGCATATGATTTTCACGCCAACTCGAAATGAATCGGATTGGATCCGCTTTCTGGATGTGGTCGAAATTCCAGTGCTCCAGCGCACCGTCGAGGAACTCGCGCGTCTGCGCGAGGACGAGGATCGCGTCGGGGTGCGCAATATTGCTCAGGTACTGTTGCACGACCCCTTGTTTACATTGCGAGTACTACGCTATCTGCAGGCACATCGCCGAACCGTGCAGACCGCCGACATCACGACCCTGGAACAGGCCGTCATGATGCTGGGCATCACGCCATTCTTCACACACTTTGACAAGCTGCCGGTCGTCGAGTTGGTCCTGGCGACCCAGCCGCTCGCGCTGGACGGCCTGATGCGGGTGGCATTCCGAGCGCATCATGCGGCGCTTTATGCGCGTGATTGGGCCATTCTGCGCAGTGACTCGAGGGCGGATGAGGTTGCGATCGCCGCCTTGCTGCACGATCTCGCAGAAATGCTCCTGTGGTGCTTCGCTCCAGCAGATTCGCTGCGAATAGCGGAGATGCTGCGCACGGAAGAACACTTGAGGAGCAGCGCTGCCCAGACAAGAGTGCTTGGATTCAAGATCTCCCAGCTACAGCTCAAGCTGATCGCACAGTGGCGGCTCGCCCCGGTTCTGCAGGAGTTGATGAATGATTCGCATGGGTCGCACCCTCGATCCGCGAACGCGGCATTGGCGGTCAGTCTCGCTCGGCATTCCGTCGGCGGATGGGACAACCCGGCACTCCCTGACGATTACGTGGCGATCCAGCAACTCCTCAAATCATCTCTGCCTGAGACTCTCGCACGGATCAAACATACGGCCTCTGAGGCGCAGGCAGGGCGGGATTGGTACCACATTCCGGTGGCGTTGACCCCTCTGGACCACGACGGCCCACCAACCGAGGCTAAAGATTAACCCGAATCTTGACGATATCTGGTTTGTGGACCACTGCCCGCATTTCCGGGCACCTGCGGCCCGACAACTGCAACGGAGCAATACATGGCGGATCCAAATATGAAGTTCTTGGTCGTGGACGATTTTTCGACCATGCGCAGAATCATCCGCAATCTCCTGAAGGAATTGGGGTTTCAGAACGTAGATGAGGCCGAGGATGGTGTGGACGCGCTTGGAAAACTTCGCGGCGGCTCGTACCAGTTCGTTATCTCGGATTGGAATATGCCCAATATGACGGGTCTTGATCTGCTGAAGAACATACGTGCCGACGAGGCACTCAAAAAATTGCCTGTTCTCATGGTTACGGCGGAAGCGAAGAAAGAGAACATCATCGCCGCTGCCCAGGCTGGTGCCAGCGGCTACGTGGTCAAGCCATTCACCTCCGTAACTCTTGATGAGAAGCTTAACAAGATCTTTAAAACCATGGAAGCGGGGGTGTAGGCATGAGCACACATAGTGTGGAAACGGACTCCGAGGACCTGGAAGCCCTGTTTGACAGCATTGTCAGAGACAAACCGGTTGAGGCTTGTCTTCCTGAGGCCAAGGTCCCCGCTGAAGTCGGCGAGAGCCCTTCCGGAAATGTCATGGACCGCGTCGGTCAACTTA
>Ga0194063_10000066_pt1 | contig 76681 bp, 81 predicted proteins | sample SepL3720m_MetaG_FD_155459 | JGI IMG/M metagenome (GOLD analysis project Ga0194063, IMG submission 155459) | Anoxic zone freshwater microbial communities from boreal shield lake in IISD Experimental Lakes Area, Ontario, Canada - Sep2016-L373-20m | ecosystem: Environmental > Aquatic > Freshwater... | reverse complement strand
GAGGTAAAAAGAGTACAAAATCAACTGAACGAAAGGCCGAGAAAAGTACTCAAATTTAGAACGCCATTTGAAATGTTTGAGGAAGTAATTAACAGTTAATGTGTTGCGTTAGAAAGTTGAATCCAAGCAATTTAAAATTTAATAATTAATTAAAAATTAAAAATTGTAAATTAAAAATTAAACAGTTTCATTTAGGCATTTCGCAGACATCTCCACCTCTCCAATACTACATCCCCTCTAAAACTCGCCCCAGACTCCTTCACACACCCCAACATCTCCAAATTCCTTACATAGTTCAGTCCATAAATCTCACTGGTGTAGGGCACAACATGAATAATTTCAGGGATGGGAGATTTTTGTATGGTGCGCAGCTCTCGCACAGCAACATCTTCTCTGTAATAGGTAAGAGGATCTGAAGAGGGGAGAATCATGTAAACTGGAATGTTTGTCCGTAACTCTTGCGTCATACTCTTCCAATCCTCACGATGGAACTGAGGAATGAGTAAATATACAAATGAAAAAATAATCAAAACTCCTAAAAGAATCGATGGTCTTATTGTATTTTTTTCATGAGTTATTATTCCCAGTGCAAGTAATATACTCATTACCGGCACAAGATAGAGAAATCTAAAGTACATCATCATCGGGGCCCAGAAAGAAACAAATAGTCCAAAAAGTAGTGGAAGAATGAATAAATATACAAGTACTTTATTTTTCCTTGCACCAAGCGCACCAATGAACCAAATAATCGCAGTCGGAATCCCAGCGACTAAATAGTAGCTCCACTTTGGTAGCCAGCTGAGTCTCCCCGTCGCAAACTTCAAAAATATCATCGCGACATTTTTTATTTCTGCTTTGCCGAGAGCCATGCTCCAGTTCTTTAAATCTACCAACCCCGCCCTTGCATTCGCCAATTGCAGAAAAAGCAACGGTGACAAAAGAAGGAGACTCAAAATAAGTCCGATACTCACCTGTGTCATTCCCGCGAAGGCGGGAATCCAGTCTCTCATCTTTCCTTTCTTGTTAAGTTGTAAAACTCCATAAACCACAATCATCCCAGCGATAAAGAACCCACTTCCGTAAAACACCAACATGGAAAGTCCAGAAAATAAATTGAAGTAAAACATGTCATTGCGAAGCCACGAAGTGGCTGTGGCAATCTTCTGGGAATTTTTTTGTATCTGTACAAAATAATAGAGAGTGATCGATAAAAGCGTCGTCGCCATCATATGCATTCGAGCTTCTTGGCTGTAATAGATAACTAGTGGATTAAAAAGAAAGAATGCAGTAGCCCAAAAGCCTAACGATTTATTCTTCAAAGTAGTTCCGATTTTATAGATATACCATCCAGCGATAAGAGAGAAAATAACTGAGGGCATACGAAGAGATAGTTCTGAATATCCAAAAATACTGGACCAAAGTGATACTAGCATATAGTAAAGAGGAGGGTGTACGTCTCCCGGAGAAAGTTGAGTGGGAATAAGGTGAAAAGGAATATTTTTTACTACCCGCGCAACAATTGACTCATCAAGCCAGAGTGATTGATTAAGATTTACAAGTCGAATAAGAAAAGCACTGAGGAACAGAATGATTAATTGCATATACTCATTTTACTTTATTTCTTTTTCACAGCGGTGGGTGTTACTTTGCTCGTTGGTCCCGGAGTTGGGGTTGGCTCTATTTCCAATATTCCATTTTGTATCATAGTTTGAACTTCTTTCCAATTGTCCTCTCCTGTGCGGGGAATAAGGATATACCCGCCATAATCTGAAAACGAACTTTTCAAATAATCTTGATCGCTCATATGAATACTGATAAAGCGATACTTTGCCGCATCAGGAGCTTCGCCCATAAATTTCTTCATCTCATCCATAGAAATATCCATTTCAACATGTTTTTTTATTTCATTCATTAAGGAAAACACCTTTGTTACCATCCCAACACTTATCAATTTATTTTTCACTGCCTTCACGAATTGTTGTTGACGGGCTGCACGACCAAAATCGGATCCATCCTGTAATGAATGGCGAGAACGAACGTATTTAAGAGCCGTTGCTCCATCCATATGAGTCATGCCCTTATCAAAATGAAGTTGCTCATAGCGGCAAGGAAATGCAGCCTTGGGATCTTCTGTAATATCTTTAAAGAATTTTTCTAATTCTGGTTTTTCAGCAAACAACTTTTTCTTTTCTTCTTCATCAAACCCCTTTTCCATAAATTTTTTCACTTGCTCAAACTCTGCTTCTCGTCCACACAGTTCCTCTTCTTTTCCGGTAATGGGATATTCATAATCATCAAATGTTTTTTGTACATCCACATCAACTCCGCCAAGAGAATCAATTGCCTTTTCAAATCCGGTAAAGTCGATTGCAAGATAGTTATCTATGGTAAGTCCCGTAACAATCTTTAAGCCTGTAGATAAGAGCTCTGGGGTACCTGGCTTTTTCATGTCCACATCTGGATAGTTTGTGGGGTTTAAGCTGATTTGATAGAGCGAATTTATTTTTGAATGGAAGTCTTCTTTAGATTTTGTAGGAAGCTTTACCCACAAATCTCTCGGAAGGGAAATGAGCGAAACGGTATTTTTCTTAATATCAATATGAGCCACCATAAGAGAATCAGTGAGGAAGGGACCATCATGTGCTTTTCCGCTATCATCAATCCCTCCATATCCGATAAGTGCAATATTATATTCTGTTTTTTCTTTTACGACTGGAGGGGTATCTTTGCCTTTTTTATAGATTGTCTTATAAAAATCAGCTGTTTGGAGCGAAAAGTACGCGACATAAACAGCAATAAACGCTAGGGCAATAATCGAAAGTTTCTTTACCATAAGCACTTATTATAGAGGGAAGAGCCTCTTTCTGCAATTTTAATGGTGAGCTTGCCGAACCAGAGCGGGGACAGCGTATCAAAAGTGGCACCTGAATATGTAGTTTTTGATTGACTTAGTATCCCAAAGTATGATTATATGGGGTATATGAAACTATATATTTGTCATTCCCGCGCAGGCGGGAATCCAGTCAACGATAACCTTTTTTGAATTGAAAATTTATAGTCTGGATCCCTGCCTACGCAGGGATGACTCAATAATCACATACAGGGGTAGAGTTAACAAAAAAAGAGCGGGTTGATGTACCGCTCTATTTTTAACGACTAGGTGCCGTTTTTGTTACGCTACTCTCAGAGCTCTCTAGTGAACAAAATTAGAACCTTTTATCAGCTGTCCATCAAGAAGTATTATATACCAAACTTTGACCATTGAGTTGAATTCTTCCAAACTCAGTAATAAAAATGCTTAATCTCCTACTTTTGACTATATTAGATTTTATTAGATTGTATTAGATTAGGAACAAGCCAAAAAGGGCTTTATATCATCAACCTTAAGAAGTGTGGGCTCACTGCAGTTTGCAATCATTGCAAGGCTTGCTTGGTGAGAAAATCCCACGTATTCTACTGTTTTCCCCTTATTCTTCACTTTAAGGATTGCGGGAAGAAGGTCTGTGTCCGAGGAAATAAGAATAATGTGGTCACAAAGGTTTTCATACGTGGCTACCAACATATCAAGAGCCATATTTACATCAACTCCCTTTTCATGGAACTTTCCGTCAGATTTAAGCAAATAACCAAGCGAATATTTCACATGATGTTTTCTTAAATGAGCCAGTAATTTTCGCTGCTGATTGAACAGATGTTGTGACTTTTCTGAGCCATCTGTTCGCACTCTGCCGACATAATAGGTGGTAGACACCAATTGGTACTTCTTACTTATATGAAGCAAAAACTGAGTGAAATCAAGGGAAAGAAGATTATGGAGATCTAAATCCTTAAGCTTAAAGTAGAAGTTACTCCCATCAATAATAACTATGCATTTCTTCTTGATCATACAAAAATAATAGCATATAGCCCAAAAAAAATCCTGCGAAGACTTTTTGAGTGTCGCAGGAGCGATTAGCTAGCTAAATGATAGCATACATATTTTGTAATTTCAACCAATGTTTTACAGCCCACCATTAAGTCTGGAATAGCCTTACTTATATAAAAGCAATGCGAGTTGATTATTGAATGGGAGTTTAGTAGACTCATTTTGCATCATTCAAACGAATGATGCTTTTGTGTTGCTAAATCCCCCCGGCTCAATTACGACCCGGGGGTTTTTGATATTTAATTATGTCCAAATGCACAAAATGTCCAAAAGAAAAGGGCTCCTTAGGTAACTAACCGTTTGGATCCCTTTTCGTATGAATGTTCTCATTGTAACTCATGGTGGGTCAAAATCAACCACTCAACTGAAATACAATATCCAAATATTGGATACATTTTACTTTCAAGTTTTACAGTTGCTTCCAAAGGTTGCCTTATGGATTCCCAATACTGTATTCTGTCCTCCTCTATGTTCTACTGGCGGACTAAACAACAACTCGGAGCAGTATTGAAAAAAAGAAGAATCGAATGTGGTTTTTCTCAAGAATGTGTTTCCCTTGAAATCTCTATCGACAGAATGGGGCTTTCAGCGCTGGAAAATGGGAGAGCAAACCCAACGCTCTTTACCCTTCTCAAACTTAGTGAAGTTTTACAGATAAAATTGTGGAGGGTATTGAAAGAGATAAACGTGTAAATAAATACTTAAAAGGGTAGTATTTCTGATGAACGTATTTCAAGAGCCCTGATTATGCGGTATATCTTTTCAATAGAAGGATTTACAATCCCCCTTTCAATTTTTCCATAATAAGAAGTGTTTAAGCCAGCAGCAACGGCCACTTCAACCTGCTTATATTTTTTGGTTCTTCGTATTTTCTTTATTCTTTTTCCTATTTCCTGCCTTATTTTTGGAGTGAAGTAATAAGTCATATAGACCAATTTTGGAGTATATCGCTTCCCTAAATTGTCTTTATAATGCTTATATAGCCACAACATTGAGCTTGAATGTTATTTATAAAGAATTTATACTGATCATATGTCCTATTTTCAAAAAGGAATAATCGCCGTCATCTGTATATTATTGGCAGTTATAGGCGTTGAGATAGTCTATTACCAGAGTTTGAGTAAGAAAGTTGAGAATAATAATAGCAAATTGACTCAAAATAACTTATTGATTGAGCCCTCAATTGTTAATGGTGAAGATATTGGCAACATACTAACGAATCAATTAAATACTTCAATTGAGCAAGCGCAAGACAATCTATTAAAAAGCTCTACAAAAGAAGATGTGTATGAAGGGAAAATAATAGAGATAGATAAACAATCTGGAGTATATAAAACTTTTACCTATGAGTTAGCATTAAAAATTCAGGGGAATAAAGCGACATTTTTTCCCCACTTCAATAAAAGAGATCTGTCGAACATGAATATTATTCAAGCATCAAACAATAAAAAAATATCCTTTGAAAACCTGAAAATTGGCGATAAGGTTAAGATAGTTCTTCAAACTAACAATCTTGAATATTTTACGATAAATACAATTAAAATTTCTATAACTGTACTGTAATGGTCCATAAAAAAAAGAATAAGAAACAATATTTTAAGCCAACCATTACTATGAAGAAATTAGTGGTCAGCTTATTTTCAAAAAGGAATTATGACTTTGATCTACTTGCGACGTGTTCATTTTGTCATGGGGATACATGTCCTGATGGATGTTCTACAACATGCTTTGTTTCTGGAACAAAAATATTAGCAGACAAAGAATACAAACATATTGAAACACTAAAAATTGGAGACAAAATTACAGCTTATAACTTTTCAAAAAATTCACTTGTAACTGCTAAGATAGCGAAAGTGATTATCGGAACATCAACACATTTAATCAAAATAAATAATTGCATTGAGGTTACTCCAGAACATAGGTTTTGGATTAATTCTAACAAATGGACGAGGGCAAAAAACATTAAGTTGGGAAGTTCCATGTTTAACTCAAAAGGAGCCAAGATACCCATACTCTCATTAGAGTTGAAAGAAAAAGTGGTTCCGGTATTTAACTTACACCTCACTGGCCGACATCACACATACTTCGCTGAGGATGTTCTAGTACATAACTGGAAGTAAATTTCTCTATTGCCTCTTTTTTGTTCAAAGCAAAGATAAGATTATATTTTTTTTGAATTGATGAAACAAGGAGTATGAGAAGTCTTATTTGCACATTTCTTTCTGATTTGTTAGTAAAAAGTTGTTTACTTGCATATTGAATTGCTTCTACAGTATCAATGATTTTTCTTGAAAACTTTTTACCTTGAAACAAAAAATTTATTGAAGCAATTGAAATAGATTTTTTACAAACAGCTATTTTATTTTTTTGTAGGAATGGTGCGGAAGAATATTTAAAACAACCCTTATTGAAAAATACGATACCAACATCATCTGCTATTTTTTTATACTTTGCTCCCAAATATTCACTTATTGTTGATTTTCCCGCATCATTATCTCCCAAAAATATATGTACTTTATTGTTCACTTCAATAGCAGACGAATGAATAATGAAACCATTTTTATTTTCTGCAAAATATGCCTGAATATTGTCCCTTAGAATGTATTGAAATGCATGAAAAGGAACACTTCTTTTCTCATTTTTAAACGATATTTCGAAGTTGATTTTGTTTCGATTGCTTAAAATTTTATATTCCTTTAGATGCTGATAAATATTAGCAGGGCAATCGATTAGTTTAAACCTGATAAGACCAACCTGAAAAACTGTATTTATTTCCATAATTTTGTATTCATTATAAACGAACAAAATAATATCTTTAACCCACAATTCAACTAATTCTTATTATTCCCTGCTTAGATGACATGAGATAAAAACCCTAATAAGAAAAATTGAAATAAAACAGAGGGACCATAAAAAAAGCCGCTAGAGCAAGTTTGCTTTCCTCACTCCAGCGGCCTATTTAAGATCAAACCTTTCTACATCAATGACCTTTCCCTAAAACTAGTAAAAGCGGTTTGAGTTACGATAATATGGTCCAGCAACTCAATACCCAGTATTTCTCCTGCCTTGGCTAATCTTTTTGTGACGGTAATATCATCCTCCGATGGCTTTGGGTCCCCTGATGGGTGATTGTGAGCAATGATAACTTGTGCTGATCTCTCTCCCACTGCTCGAGTAAACACTTCCCGTGGATGAACCATCGAGGAATTAAGAATGCCAAGGGATACAAGCTCAAGAAATTTGATCTTGTTCCGGCTATCGAGATGAATTACCCAGAAATGCTCTTTGTCTCTGTCCACCGCATCCTCTGCTTCCAAAAGGTCTCTGCAGACTTTCCACACAGACTTTGCATCAGAAATAATATTTGTTGCATCCTTCAAATGAATAACCATAGAGTAAAAAAGAAAAAATAATAATAAAAAGGAAAAAGAGAAGAAGAGTTATTCTGCAGGAGACTTACGCTTGAGCTCGTATACGCTCCACTACTGCATGATGTGTAGGCACCTCTGGGAAGACAGGTGTTTCTTTATCCCCGTCTATGTGTATCACTTCATCGAAGCGTCTAAAGTTTTCATTGAGATTCTTTGATTGCACCCACTCTCTGATGAGTGCCATATCTCCGACGAGATTCAAGCATGCATTACCTCGACTTGTTGAAGTTTGGAAGTAAGCGCCTTGTGTGGTGATCTCTCCATCGTACTTAATGGGTATATCCCAGCCCTCGAAGATCAAAGCCGATTCATTGAACTTAGGCAGGTAAAACATCTTGCGCTCTCCGTGTACTCGATAAGTTACTCTATCGTTAAGCTCTCCGCAAATTTGTATCTCTCTCTTGTGTGTCATCGCCATCATTGAAGAAATTTCGAAAATTGTTAATCTCTGACCGATTGCATATTTCATATGTGTGATAAATAATGTTTAATACGAGTTATTCTGCGGCTTGTGAACTTTTAATCTCTGCAAAATGATCAGCTACCTCTTTCTCATATTTCTTTGCTTCTTTCAGAAGTGACTTTGAGCTGGTAAGAGATGAGAGCATTATGTTAACGAGGTACTGTGTTTCTTTAGACATGAGTATAAAAATGAAATAATAATGTGTAAAAAAAAGTAATGGGTGTGTTTGGGTCCCATTTCCTCTGAGAAAACAGGAAAATAATAAAGCCGTTCTGTCCTCAAACGCAGGGTTAAGGGTCAAGAAAAGGTAAGAAAGAAAGCTTTATCCTTTCTGGTTGTCAAAAGTTTGGAGCGAAGCGACAAAGAGGAAATTGCTGAGCGACAAAGGATAAACAGGCCTGTTATAAATATCTGACTAGAATGTGAAGATATTTATACAGGCTATTTACCCACCTTTTGACAAACCTTTTCGACCCTTACACTGGGGAAATAGGACAGAACGACGTCCAGGTGGAAGCAGGCCAAGAATGCTAAACCTAATTATGAGTATGTGTATTGGGGTCCTAATACTTTTTGTCGACGCCAGCAAAAAGAACATGATATTTATACGCAGGTTGTTCGAATATGAATTTATAAAATATAGGTTAGCTCAGTAAAACTCTGGCGCTAGCTGCCCCCCGGCGTCTCTTTAAAATCGGGAATGCTAAAGGAGGGGGGCGAGGAATAAGCATTATAGAGACCCCCGACCAGACTGGCGGCGTAGTCTAGTACGAGGCTGAAGCCACGAAGTGTTACCCACCGTGACAATAGAGCCGCCGCCACAACAGACCGTGCAGCCACGCCATGCAATGACTCGTAGAAGTTGTATTTTTCGGCCAAGAAGGCCGCCAAGCCACAGATAGCGATGGACGGGATAAAATGGCCGGGGGCAGCGAGAGAGGAGAACAATTCTTTCTGTATAAGAAAAAAAGCCAATGTAGGCAGGCAAGATTTCGGTGACAGCAGTGGGGGGGAAGCGTAAGCGGGGGGAGCGCCCCCCACCAATGCGACGAACGAGCGCCAGCCCCCAGACGTGAGAGGCTAGAGCCCACGTGATTTGGTGTATATGCCTTTGTACTGCAAATTCCCGCGATCCCCGCCCAAGGGAATTTGCTATTACATGGGAACTTTATCAGCGAAGGAAGGGGGAAGAGCTAACCTTACTGCCTTGGGTGGGAGGGGCTCATAAAGCGGTTACAATTTTGCTGATTTATTGATGATTTTCCGTTAGTGCCATCATCCGAACCCCCTCCGTACCAGCACCGCTGCTAAGGGGACTAAAAAATGGTGTAAAAAGGATAGACAAAATTGAGTAAAACTGACGAGGTAAGCGGCGACAGCTGAAAGCAGGAGCCGCTATTGTCCCCTTTCCCCGCACTATGGCGTTGCATAAGGAGCTCTTATGCGATGACAAGGAGCCGCCCTCCTCTTGCCACGTCGTAAAAAGCCTTTTTACGATGCTGGCATAGACTGTTCTCTGATTAGTATTGGCGGCTCCGTTAGAAGGGGAAAATGCTCAAAGCGAAAGGAGGCATGGGGACGGGGGCTCCCCTTGCGACCGAAGCGGAGAGCATAATAATAGTTCAGTACAGGCACAAAACAGAGCTGCTGACTGCGACTGAGCGACCGCGCCCTTCCGTAGCCTTGGGCGAAGGAGGGAGCGAAGGAGCGCACAACACAGCACTGTTTCAAACGAGGAGAGCAGATACTGGTGCTCGGTTTCGTTTAATCCCTCCGTAGGAAGAGCAGAACACAGTATATGGCGGTCTCCTCTTAGTACAGGTAACAATAAGAGGTGGGAAAAGAAACGAGCGGTGGGGTTGGCAAGAGCTAAGAAGTTCGTCATACAGGAAATTGCATTTTCTGCCCTATTTTAGTGTCCACCTTTCTTTTCCGTAGTTGAGTACCACTTTATCAGTTCCCAAGAATATTCTTCATTTCGTGAAGCTGTGGAATTGAAGATATTTTAAGATTGATGTTTCCTATCGTCTCTTCCCTTTCGATTTTAGCTCTTTTCTTATTAAGTCGGTATACAGTTGGGTATCGTGGGAGTTGTGACACCTGCTTATTCCTTATGTCGATTGGCAGTTGAGGCGGAGTGTGTTTATGTTAGAGCCGTTGTCGTGTTTGGACTGTATAGAGTTTGCGGCTGGTTGAAAGCGGAAGGTGTACAATAAAGTATTGTAAAAACCTATGAACGGAAAGAGGGATGAAAAAAAGAAAGAGGAAAGTATCTTGAAATTAAAAAAGTTTAGAATAGAACAACTAAACAATTTTAAGGTAAAAGTTCTTGTACCCGTTGAGAAATTGCATTGGAAAATAATAGAGGAATTTAAGGATGGGTGGGGTATTCCGCATGAAGGAATTCAAACCAATATGGAACTTGAGGAATGGTATGCACAAGTACAAATAAAACATCCGGAGAAAAAATATGATGTTGTTTATAAAAAAGAAGAAGACTTTCATGTCATAGAAGACGATAAAATTGTTGACACGATTCATTTAGCTCAATTTGAAGAACAGCCCTACAGCATGAATTTAGGAAATTCTCCTCAAGTTGTCCTTGATTATGAAGTTAAAATGTTAATGAACAAATTAAACCTTGATCATGATTGGGCAAAACTATTCAAACAATACCTTCTCTTTAAGAGGGATTTGATAACCTCTGTACGAAACCCCAGCATTGATATAACTGAGGTCAAAACATTTGATAAAGACTCGCGATTACTTGAACATAGAATTGCTCTTAACATCACTCCAAATACTTCGCTTGATGAAATGCAAATGCTTTGGAATTTGATTATTGAACCGCTCCAAAAAAAAATAAGAGGTCATTGGCTCACAAAAAAAAGAAAATCACCATTACAACCCCTCCTTGAAAAATTGATTGAATTGGATATGGAGGACCAGAAAACTGGCATTCATAGATCGGATTATGAAAAAGCTGACTTGCTATTTGGCAGCATTGATGACAATGAAAAATACAATACATGGAGCGAGGATAAAAGAAATAAACTGGAAAATAAAAGAATAAGACAAGTGGCAAATCTTCGTCGTCAATACAAAAAACTTCTTCCTACTCAATAAGAACCGCTGCTTATTGAGTCTTACAACAAAATATCCCCTGATATCCTTTTTTTATAAGGAGAGAATCGTATGACAAATTTTCGCCAACTACCAAAAAACGGATTGATAAAGAAATTAAAGGAAAGAGATAAAGCAATTTTCCTCAAGTGTTTTGACTGCATGGGGAAAGCAAGAAAACAAGACTGTGATTCTCCTTCCTGCGCCCTCTTCCCCCTTCGCCCTTGGGCAACAAAAGAAATACAAGTGCCACTCATTACAAAAAAATAATATATGGAAAATATCCGAGTACCGGTAGAGTTGCCAGAAAATGCAATCAAAGAGTTCCAAGAATTGATGAGAAAACATTACGGGTTACAGCTCAGTATTGAAGATGCAACATATCAAGCAAAGCGATTGATGGCCATGTTTATGATCGTTTTCCAACCCATACCAAAAACAGCAAGAAATTAAAAACCAATTATCAATTTTTATTTAATCAGCATGGAAGAACATAATGATCCTAACCAGCGAGTAGTTATCAAAGAAGTGACCCCAGAGTTTCACAGTGAGCGCTGCCCAGTCTGTAATGGGTTTGGCACGCTCAAATATGGAACCCTCACCTGCCAAGGATGCGCTGGCAAGGGATACATAGTAGTTCCCAATTTCAAGTTAGAGGGAGAGAAAAGGTATGGACACCAACAAAACAGATAAGCCACAATTGGAAAATGGCTTCATTCAAATAGCAACAGGAAGTGAACAGAATGACGTTTTTATGGCACTTATAAAAGCAAGCCTCAACGCCACAGAGTACCAAATAATATTGCTCGTAATACGGAAAACATGGGGGTATAAAAAGAAAGAAGATTGGATAAGCTTGACTCAATTCGAACAGTATTTAGGAAAGACCAGGGTATCGATATGTTCGTCAATAAGGACACTGGTAAAGAAGAATATACTAGTCAAAAAAGTTATACCTGGAATTAGCGCGACATATAAGCCAAACAAAGAATTTAGTCAGTGGAAACAACTAGTAAAGGAAACTATACCAGTAAAGAAAACTTTGCGGACCAGTAAAGAAAAGTTTACACAACTAGTGAAAGAAACTATACCTACAAAAGAAACTCTTACAAAAGAAACTTATACAAAAGAAAACATAAATGGCATCATTCCATTCTTTAAGGAGATAAATCCATCTTACGAGCGCTTGTTTGCTATTCCATCGCAGAGGGCTGCACTTTCCCGTCTTGTTTCCCGGTATGGGCCGGAATGGGTAGTTGGGGTTATAAAAAGTCTGCCTGAAATTACTAGCCGCCCCTATGCTCCACGAATCACATCACCCTATGAACTTGAAATGAAACTGGGACAATTAAAAGTTTTTCTCCAACAGGAGAAACAAAAAGCCACAAGAGTGGGCGTTACAAAAGTATGAATGCATCTGAATTGCCTGAGGAATGCAAATATTACATGATGGTCTTATCGAACCACTCAGAATATCTTGTGAATGGAAAACAAAAGGAAGCGATAACTAATAGTGTTGGTTCATTTGTTGAGCTGGGTAATGGAAGTGTAATAAATAAGGCTTATATTGTCGAATTTAAGCTCGATTATCAAGAAACAAAAGATTATTTTGCAGAAAATAAGGATCATATCCTCAAGGAATACTATCCTCAATTACTGGGGGAAGGCGAATGAGTATAAACAACTTTATTATTTATAGTAATCAGCAGTTGAACTTTGCCGAAAGAAGTTTATAAAATGAAAGTGAGTTGAGGAGTCTAAACTCACGAGGAGAGAAATATTGTATATTATGGATAATTACGTTGTCTACACAAGGAAATCAACAGATACAGAGGACCGACAGATCTTAAGTCTGGAGTCTCAAAAGAGAGATATCATTGAAAAGATAATTGATCCCCTCAGTATCAAGCCCCTCCTCTGGCTTGATGAATCTCAAAGTGCCAAGAAACCTGGAAGAGTAAAGTTTAACGAAATGGTACAGATGATACGGGCAGGGAAAATAAATAGAATACTGACATGGCATATAAATAGGTTGGCGAGAAATTCAGTAGATGGGGGTGAGCTTACGTGGTTTGTGCAGAATAAGCAAATAAAGATTATTACCCCTACAAAAACGTATGATGAAAACGATATCTTTATCCTCTACGTTGAGTTTGGCATGGCAAACCAGTTTAGTAATGATTTAAGCAAATCTGTAAAACGGGGATTAAATGACAAGCTGCTTCTGGGCAAAGCCCCCATTCAAGCTCCCATAGGCTACTGCAATGATATGACAAAACCAAAAGGCCTCAAGGATATTCTTGTAGACTGGGAACGGTTTGAAAAGGTCCGTAAGATGTGGGACCTGCTTCTCACAGGCCAATACACCCCTGCCCTTATCTATAATATCATCTCGAAACAATGGGACCTACGGCACAGGGACGGAAAGCTCTTAAGCAGAACCCAAATGTACAAACTCTTCCACAATATCTTTTACACAGGAAAATATCTTTACACCGGAGAGATCCGCCAAGGAATACATACCCCCATGATTACCATGACTGAATATGAAAAAGCTCAAAAGATTATTGGCCTTCGAGGAAAGATGGGAGCACATAAACATCATAGCACCTATACCGGTATGCTCAAATGCCCTTGCTCTGCCTCCATTACTGCGGAAGTAAAGCCGCGCATGATCTGCCCCACTTGTCACACAAAGTTCAATCCACAACATAATGATTCTTGCCCGCAATGCTCCCTGCTTAAAACCAAAATGGAGGTCCCCCTACGAATCTATACCTATTATCGTTGTTCCCGTCAAATTGATAAATACTGTAAACAACCACCAGTAACAGAAAAAGACTTTGAAAACCAAGTGTCAAAGGAGCTTGTCAATATAATCATTTCTGATGATTTCTTAGAGTGGGGGCATAAATACCTCAAGGATTTCATTCAAAATGATGCAAATCAATTCGTTCAACTGGAAGAATCTGCCAAACGTCAACTCACTCTTGAAAATCAAAGAAAACAAAATCTCCTTAACAGGTTTATTGAGCCAGAGAATAAAAATAGAGAAATGATAAGTAGCACAGATTATATGGAAAAAAAAGGAGAGATCGTAAAAAGGATCGCTATCCTTGAAGAACAGTTAAAGAATTCTCATAACAAGTGCGATTATGCCGATGGAAACACTGACCTAACTTTTTCCTTTAACCATAGAGCTCAGTATTGGTTTGAGAATGGAAGCAGGGTCCAGAAAAGAGTCATACTCTCTACGCTAGATTTGAACCCAGCTCTTGACAGGGGTTTTCTTCGTCTCAATCTCATAAAGCCATTCGAATACACAATAGACACCAAAAAAGATATACAAGAAGAAAATTGGAGAATAGAACCTTCAGTTTGGAGGGAAGCACTCATCCAAAGATATTATCTTCGTCTTGAAAATCCGTTTGTGAGCGGGATAGGGGAATCGAACCCCTGCCGAAAGATTGGAAATCTCTCGTTCTGCCATTAAACTAATCCCGCAGAATATCTGAAATTATACTAAAACCTCATCCATTTCTCAATTTGAATTCTGAATCAACTCGCTTGAATCGATAATGCAGCTATTCTGAGGTATTTGTTGCATCTGAAATTCATAGGCCACCTTCATATCTCTTCGATTTGGAAAATAATGATTGAGGAATGAATCGCCAAATAAAGTGAGAGCGACTTTTTCAGAGCCATCCCAAGACCCCATTTTCATAACTTTGGGATTTTTAATATAAATTGTTGTGCAGTTTTCAAATCGCGTTATATTTCCAAATACTTTAGTGGCTTGTTTTGATATAGAACTTTCCAAAAGGTAGGTGCTTGTATTTTCATTTACTTTAATCCCAAAAAAACAGGTGATTGTATAAAGTGAGATCAATACGACAAATACTCCCTTAAAGAATGTGTTTGACTGCAGGTAATAAAACCAGATGACGCTTTGAAAGAGAGTTATAAATATGAGTGGAACTGTCAATCGAACCATCCAACGGTGAGGGAATAACAACATAGGACCTAGAAAGATAAAGAATCCCACAACATTGAGTAATAGGAACCATCCAATTTTTTTAAGTTTATTTAAATGCATGGTAATAAATAGAACGAGCGACGAGAAAAATACAAATAGATATGTTGTGAGTGAATAAATATATTCTTTAAAAAAAGGCTGGTCGATAATGTTCCAAAATTCTGGAATTGGTTTTGAAAAAATACTCGTCATGTAGTCGGACAAGTAACTGGGGACCCCCCATCCCCACAGAAAATACCAAAGTGCGTTATTGATCAGTCTTTTTGGATTCAACGTCATCGTGTAATTATCTAAGGCGGTAACATGCGCAAGACTGTATTGATAGATTATGTAAAACAATACTGAAACGAGAATGTATGCCGAAAGATTCCTCAAAAGTTGCTTCCCGTAAATCTTTCGAGATTTGATTATTTCAAATAGGAGAAGAAACAGCACGTATAAAATTGCAGTCTCCTTTGAAAGGAGCGCACAGATATACGATATGATGCTGAGCGTATACTTTTTTTGAAGATAATAATAAAACGAAAATGAAAGAGCTGCAAATACAAGAATTTCTTGGTATGTTGCCAGCCAATAGAGCTGAAATACATGGACAGAACTAATTGAGTAAGTGAAAATAGTTAATCGAGAAAGAAGAGTGTTTTTGGTAAGGAGGTGGACAGATTTATAAAGAAAATATAATCCAATAAAATAAGTAACAAAAACTACACAGTGCCCTAGTAGGGGATTGCCGTTGACTAAAAAATAAAATACCTCCGAGGCAAGGGGTTTATATGAATAGGTTCTTAAGGGTGAGAAAAAATGAATGAATCCTTGGATATTGTTAATCTTGCTAATCTTAATAAAGAAAAAATCATCCTTAAAAAAATACATTTTAAATGCATTAATAAAGAACAATATATTTGACAATACTATTCCTAGAAAAAATATATTTTCTTCTTTTTGCTTTGACATGAAGTTGTTATGATAATTTTTTACTCGTTATATTGTATATTATATAGTGTCTTGGGAATCAATTTATCAATTTCATTATGGAATCTATGAAACGCATTGGAATTATCGCAGGCTTTTTGCTATTATTTGTCGGTATTGTGTTTACGATTGCCACTCAGTTTGGCAAGAAGGCAGATGAGATGGCAAATTTTGGTGTAACACCAACGCCCCCACTAGTCTTGGACGGTAGCTCAAAGAAGAGCTCCCCGCAAGTAACGGCACAGGCCCAACGAGTTACGCAAGCACCACAACCAACACAAATTCCACAACAAATTGCAGATCAAACTGCCCAAACAGAAGATATGAGAAAACCAAAAATGTCCATCGATAAAACCAAAAAATATTCAGCTCTTATGAAAACGTCGGCCGGAGATATTGAGTTTGAGCTCTATGCAGACATGACTCCCATCACCGTAAACAACTTCGTTACTCTTGCAAAGAAGAAATTTTATAACGATGTTATATTTCACCGAACCATCAAAGGATTTATGATTCAAGGCGGCGATCCAACTGGGACAGGAAGTGGAGGACCAGGATATAAATTTGATGATGAAGCATTTGAAGGTGAATATTCTCGAGGGACACTTGCCATGGCAAACGCCGGCCCCAACACCAACGGAAGCCAATTCTTTATCATGCACAAAGATAATCCTTTGCCAAAAAGCTACGTTATTTTCGGCAAGGTTACAAAAGGTCTTGAAACTGTAGATGCTATTGCTGAGGCTCCAACCAAGCAAGAAGGCGAGGGCTCAAGCCCTGTGAATCCAGTCAAAATACTTTCTGTGGAAATCACGGAGAAGTAACCACGAACCTCATGTGGTCGGGATGATTTCTGTTTATGGTATATGCTCCGTTTATTATTTTTTGGTGTCTCGCGAAGCCTTCAAAAAGGAGCTTCGAGGCCACCAGAAAAACAATAAACTCCGCATCACCACAAAAGATATACCTGCCTACATATTATTATTAAACTTTCGACCTTCAGACTTTGAGACTTTAAGACTATTTAACCCTTGACTTTCTTCTCAAACTACTTTAGTATATACCTATACCCCAGGTATGGGTATTCGCGCAAGCGAATTTATAATTTGAAATTTACAATTTTTAAACAATTTTAAATATGGAAAGCAATACAAAAGTGCTCACGAATTATAAAAAAGCCCGCAGCCTCTTGGATAAAATCATTACCATGATGGAGAATGGGGAATACTGTATCGATATCATGCAGCAAAACCTAGCGGTGATTGGGCTTCTTAAGTCTGCCCATCAACAGCTCATGGAGTCTCATCTTAATTCTTGTTTTAAACAAGCAATGAACACCAGCAATCAAAAAAAGAAGGATCAAATGATTGAAGAAATACTAAAGGTTAGCAATTTATCTAATAAATAATGAATACCAAAACAATATCCATCAAGGGAATGCACTGCAAATCCTGTGAGATCCTTATCGAGGATGAACTTAAGAATATTGATGGAGTAAAAGCGGTTGATATAAGCCATAAGACTGGATCTGCCACCATTCACTATGAAGGAAAGAATTTAAATCATGGAGATGTTGTCCATGCAGTGAAACAGGCAGGCTATGAACTCGGTTCCAATGAAAAACCTACCTTATTTTCAAAAAACATAAATGATTATGTTGAACTTGGTTTCGGAGGCGTGATTCTTGCATTGGTATATTTCATTTTAAAAAGTCTTGGGCTATTTGATCTTAATTTTGCAAAGTCAAATAATTTTTCAAGCCTTCCAGTCGTACTTCTTGTTGGTTTAACTGCAGGAGTATCAACCTGTATGGCGCTCGTTGGGGGATTGGTTCTTGGCGTCGCAAGCCGTTTCTCACAAGACAATCCCATGGCATCTGCGCAAGAAAAATTCATGCCTCATCTCTATTTTAATCTGGGAAGAATTGTTTCCTTTTTAATTCTCGGGGGCGTAATTGGACTTATTGGATCTGCATTTCAACTTTCTTCAAGTATTAGCGGAGTACTCATTGTGCTCGTAGGTCTCTCGATGATTGTATTAGGTTTGCAGCTCACCAATATATTTCCCAAACTTTCAGCAGTTTCATTTACACTTCCTAAAGGAATTAGTAAGTTTCTTGGCGTATCTACTCATCAAGACAAAGCTTACTCTCACAAAAGTGCCTTGCTCATGGGTGCTCTTACTTTCTTTGTTCCTTGTGGATTCACTCAAGCGATACAACTCTATGCAATGGCCACAGGATCATTCATGATAGGAGCGTTGACAATGGCAGTATTTGCAATCGGCACAGCCCCTGGACTTTTAAGTTTAGGAGGTCTCACTTCGTTCATAAAAGGGAAATCGACAGGATTATTTTTTAAAATCGTCGGACTCGTTGTCATCGCCATGGCATTATTTAATATTTCAAATGGCCTGACGCTTGCGGGAGTGAAAGTACAAAGACAAATGAATAAAGGAACAAATGAAGAAATAGCCGACCCCAATGTAAAAATGGAAAATGGAGTTCAGGTCATGCATATGGAGCAGAATGCTCAAGGATATTATCCCAATGTCTTTTCTGTAAAAAAAGGAGTCCCTGTAAAATGGATTGTGAAATCAGTGTATCCTTATTCATGTGCAAGTAGCTTAATGGTGCAGAAATTAAATATACGAACGAATCTTACGGAAAAAGAACAGACATTTGATTTCATTCCTACAGAATCAGGAGAAATTCCATTTAGTTGCAGCATGGGAATGTATAGTGGAACGATAATAGTTCAGTAATTTTTGTTATGTCATTCCCGCGGAGGCGGGAATCCAGACTCAAATTAACCTTATTTATATAAAAGGAAAATTATAGACTGGATCCCCGTCTTCACGGGGATGACGCAGAAGAATATTATAATTTTCCATTAATTTTATATGTCATCTCAATCCACAACCGTCCTCTCCCTTTCCGGCATGCACTGTACCGCTTGCTCAACCCTGATTGAAAAATCTTTACAAAAAGTCCCCGGCGTTTCTCAAGCATCAGTAAATTTTTCCGCAGAAAAGGCAATTATTTTTTCTTCATCAGAAACAGACAAAAAAACAATTCTTGATGCTGTAAAAAATGTTGGATATTCTGCAGAAATCCTCGATGATACAAGCTCTGAAAAAGAAGACAGAAGAAAGAATACAGAATACAGAGAACAAAAAAAGCAACTCATCATCAGTGCTCTGCTTAGCGCTCCTATGATGTATTTTATGCTGCTTGATTTTTTTTCTTGGCTCCCCGGCCAATGGCTCTTTCCTTATATTGGCATAATCTCCCTCCTTCTTACCACTCCCATTCAGTTTTATATTGGACGGAATTTTTATAAAGGCGCTTGGGCAGCACTTCGTATGAAGTCATTCAACATGGACAGCTTGGTTGCGATTGGAACCTCTGTGGCATATCTCTATAGTTTAATTCAACTATTTATCTATACCTATTCATATAAAACTTTCTTCGGAATAGCCGGAGAAAAAATCCCAGAACTCTATTTTGAAACGGCTGCATTTCTTATCACATTCGTATTACTCGGAAAACTTCTTGAAACAAAAGCTAAACAAAGAACGACGGATGCCGTCCAAAAGCTCATTCATCTCAAGGCAACTATAGCTCACGTAATCACACAGGGGCAAGTAAATGATGTAGCGATAGATCTTGTACAAAAACATGATTGTATTTTGGTTCGCCCTGGAGAAAAGATTCCTGTTGATGGAAAAGTAACAAAAGGAAGTTCATATGTGGATGAATCAATGATGACAGGGGAGTCGATGCCAGTTGAAAAAAAAGCGGGGGAACGAGTGATTGGAGGAACGATAAATAAAACGGGAAGCTTTGAATTCATCGCAGATAAAGTGGGTGCAGAAACAATGCTCGCTCGCATCATTCAACTAGTAGAAGACGCACAAGGATCAAAAGCTCCCATTCAAGCCCTTGCAGATCGTATTTCTGCCTATTTTGTCCCCACAATCATTGGTATTTCTATTCTTACATTTCTTGTTTGGTATTTTCTATTAGGCTCTTCACTGTCATATGCGTTAATGGCTCTTACCTCAGTAATCGTCATTGCGTGTCCGTGTGCTCTTGGTCTTGCAACACCAACAGCTATTATGGTGGGTACAGGCAAGGGAGCTGAAAATGGCATATTAATTAAAGGGGGAGAACCGCTTGAAACGGCAAGTGCAATAAAAATAATCGTGTTTGATAAAACAGGAACTATCACCCATGGACGGCCTATTGTGACCGATATTCTCGGCGATAAAAAATTACTCGCAGTAGCTGCTGCACTTGAACATCATTCAGAACATCCTCTTGCTGAAGCAATCCGCGCAAAGGCAAAAAACGAGGGGCTCAAGTTAGCGGAGGCAAAAGCCTTTAAATCACTTTCTGGAAAGGGAGTTGAAGGAGTCATTGGAACTGATCATTATTTCTTGGGGAACAGAGCACTCATGAGTGAAAAAAATATTGACATGTCTCATAAAGAAAAAGAAATAAATCATCTAGAAAAACAAGGAAAAACGGTAATGATTCTCGCAAACAAATCTGAAATCATTGGTCTTATTGCAGTAGCCGACACTATAAAAGAAAGTTCTATTGAGGCAGTAAAGATGCTCGAAAATAAAGGTATCGCTGTATACATGTTGACAGGGGATAATTCTGAGACTGCACACGCTATTGCAAAACAAGCGGGAATTTCTCATGTGATAGCGGAAGTACTTCCAGACCAAAAAGCAGAAACGATAAAAAAATTACAATTAAAAGGAAAGGTTGCAATGGTGGGAGACGGAATTAATGATGCTCCTGCTCTTGCACAAGCGGACCTTGGATTTGTAATGGGAAGTGGCACCGATGTGGCAATTGAAACGGGCGATATTGTCCTTATGAAAAATGATTTAAGAGACGTGGTAAACGCAATTAATCTTTCAGAAGAAACAGTGGGAAAAATAAAACAAAACATGTTTTTTGCCCTCTTTTATAACGTTATCGGCATTCCCATTGCTGCACGCGCTTTAAGTTCACTCGGAATAGTCCTCATGCCGGAAATGGCAGGACTCGCAATGGCGCTCAGCTCTGTTTCCGTGGTGTCCAACTCGCTCCTTCTCAAACTGTATAAACCAGAAAAAAAGAACTATGCATCGCTGTTTGCTCCCCTCGTGATGACGATGTTTTTTCTCTTTATCTTTTTTGAATTTGCTCAGTTTAGTTCAGGAATGACGACGATGCAAGTTGCGCCGCAAGTGAAAACGGCAGTAGCATCACTCTTTAGAAATGGTAAAACAAAAATGGATTTTGCAGAGGGGAACCCAAAAATGTTTGTTTCAATATCCAAACTAATAAATAGTAAAGTACTCAAACTAAAAGAGGGAACAGCTCAATTGGGAAAGAACGAAATGGTGTTGGGGTACGAAGAAGGGATGATGATGAAAAAAGAGAAGCTCATTAATAAACCCGGAGACACTCTCAAAAACTTTTTCGGTATTGGTGAAATAAAAGTTATTGGAATTTTGGGAAGAACTGGAACGATTATTGATTCGTTTCATATCGTGAATCAAGAAACATTTACAGCACTAAAAAATGAGGGCGTACTTAAGACATCTGTTGAAGAAGATGATGGAGTGGAGCTCTTTTATATCATATCAAAACAAGTGCCATCAAAATATAAAAATAATATAACACTGGGAAGTTTATACCCCATAATCGAAAAGGATAAAACATATATTCCTATGTACCTTGGATTTGAACAGGGAGTGATGATGATAAAACAAGGAGAGTTTAAAAAAAATGGAGATGTCCTCAGTGAACTTGGCAATAATAATGTCGTTGCTGGCATCCTTCCTAAGACGGGGACCGCTCTAGACATGATGCACTTTGTCGGCGTCGACTTTACGTTTGAAAAGTAATATCAATGTCATTGCGAGCGATGAATACTATAGCGAAGCAATCTATTTGCTGAGATTGCCGCGTCGCTCGACAAACCGATACTCCTCGCAATGACATGAAAGTGAGATTGCCGCGTTCTCGAGTATATATTTCAATTCACTCACAATGACAAATATGTAACATGTACAATTATTCCTATGAAACGAAACATCGTTGTTACTCTTGAATGCTTTGTGAAAAAAGGAGACAAGTACTTACTCCTTCATAGAAATCCTACCAAGCGAATCATGCCGGATATTTGGATGGCACCGGGCGGGCATAGAGAATTCAACGAAGGATTATTCGAATGTGCACGACGAGAAGTGAGAGAAGAAACTGGGCTCGAGATAAAAAATATTCAAATAAAAGCGGCGGGCAACGCTTATGTCAAAGATATCGATCAGGAATTTTTCTTCCATATGTTGGTCGCCGATTATGCAGGAGGAGAACTGAAAACAAATGAGTCGGATGGGACATTTGCCTGGCTTACGAAAGAAGAAATAGCAAAGTTAGATAAGCTTCTTCCAGAACTCAAGCATATCCTACCCCATATTGTATCCAATGATTCACATACGATTTCCTATACAGCACTCTACGAAACAGGGACCAAGATGATTGATTTTAAACTGGAAGAATAATGTAGTTTACGCCACAAACTCCCTCAAATTCTCGTCGTTGACAACGACTGACGCAGCTTGGCCGGAGATTATTTTGTAAGCGGTTTTACGGACGATTAGTTCAATCTGCCGTTCCAGACTTCGGATCCCTGGCTCAAATCCAAGAGGGCGGACCAATTTGTCCCATGTAGTATCCTCTATTTTTAATTGTTCTGGAGTAAGCCCTGCTTCTTTTACATATTTGGGGAAGACAAATCGCTTCCCGATTTCCTTTTTCTCAAGGTCATTATAGGAAGGCATCTGTACGACTTCCAGTCGGTCAAGGACGGCCGTCGCCACTGTTGTTGTATTGTTTGCCGTAGAGACAAACAAAGCTTGCGAGAGGTCGAATGGATAGTCAATAAAATAATCTGTATATGCGCTATTCTGTCCAGGGTCAAGAAGCTCTATCAGAACTCCCATAATAGAGGAACGGGATTCTGGCGTACATCGATCAAGCTCATCCAACAGAATAACGGGATTTTTTGTACCAGCCTGGCGCAGCGCTCTCATAATCATACCCGGCTCCGCTTCAGGGGACGTTTTACTCTGTCCACGAAGGTCAAGTGCTGAGGACAATCCTCCAAAAGGAATACGAACTAACTTGCGCCCTAATGCTTCTGCAATTGATTTGGCGAATGTTGTTTTACCAGTACCGGCCAGGCCCACAAAAAATAAGTTAGGTGCATGATAGGACATGGTGTTAGCTGTTTTCCGTTGCATGATAAGAACAGAGAGATACTCCAAAATCATGCCTTTTACCTTTTCAAGACCAAAGTGATTTTTATCAAGATACTCTTTTGCCTTGTTAATATCTAGAGTGTCCTGAGAAGCGACATTCCAAGGAAGATGAGTGATCCAATCTATATATTTTGCTGTAATATCAAGCTGTGCGAAGCTTCCTCCATACTTCAGCGTCATATTAATTCGATCGATCTGCTGCAAAGCCTTTTCATGCAAATTAGCAGGCAAAGATGCGGATTGCAACTGCAACCTCATTTTGTCTACTTCTGACAAGCTAAGAGGTGTACTTGTTTGATTAGCACTCGTAGTATCCACTTGACAAAATATAAAAATTCTATTATAAATAGCTGTACAAATTTCATTTTATAAATTATTTCACACAATGTCTATGACAAAAACAAGTGGATCAATAATCAAACCCTTGTTCGATTTCGTACTTATAAAACCCCTTACTGCAGAGACTAAAACTGCATCCGGAATTATCCTCCCCGATAGCGTAAAAGAGAAGCCACAAGTAGGAGAAATCATGGCGGTAGGACCAGGAGCGGTGAATGACAAAGGTGTCACTACAGCAATGGTAGTAAAGTTGGGAATGAAAGTTATGTATAAAAAATGGGGCGGGAATGAGATTAAAGTTGGGAATGAAGAGTGGACGCTCGTTGAACAAAAAGATATCATGGCAATCGTTGAGTAAACACATATAACCGTTATAATGGTTATAAAAATTATAAAAATTATTAAAATCTAAATATGGCAAAAAAAGTACTTTATGGCACAGACGCCAGAAACAAACTCTTGTCCGGGGTTAATCAACTTGCAGACGCAGTCGCAACAACACTGGGCCCTAAGGGTCGAAACGTTGCTATTGATAAAAAATGGGGTGCTCCAAACGTCATTCATGATGGAGTGACCGTTGCAAAGGAAATTGAACTTCCAGACGCATTTGAAAACATGGGTGCGCAGCTTGTAAAAGAGGCTGCGTCAAAGACTGCAGATATTGCGGGAGATGGAACCACCACAGCCACAGTGCTTGCTCGCTCAATCGTTGTTGAGGGAATCAAGATGATCTCAGCAGGAGCAAATCCTATGATTATGCGCCGCGGTCTTGCAAAAGCTGGAGACACTATCGTTGAAGAGTTGAAAGGACTTTCCAAGAAAATCACTCTTTCTGATGCAGCAAGCGTTGCAACGATCTCCGCCGCAAGCGAAGAATTAGGTGAGCTTATTGCAGAAGCTTTGAAAAAAGTAGGAGGCAAAGACGGCGTGATTACAGTTGAGGAAGGAAAAGGCCTTAACACGTATGTTGATCATAAAGAAGGAATGCAGTTTGATAAAGGATTTGCATCTCAATATTTTGCAACAAACACAGACAAAATGATTGCAGAAATTGCAGAGCCTTATATCTTGATTACTGACAAAAAAATCTCAGCAATCGCAGACCTCCTTCCTTTCTTGGAAAAGTTTGTAAAAGTGTCTAAGAATCTTGTCATTATTGCCGATGATATCGATGGAGAAGCTCTTGCAACACTCGTTGTCAACAAATTAAGAGGCACCTTTAACGCACTTGTCGTAAAGGCCCCTGGATTTGGAGACAGAAGAAAAGAAATGCTTCAAGATATCGCAATCCTCACCGGAGGAACAGTAATTTCTGAAGAATTGGGTAAAAAGCTTGACACTGTTGAAATAGAAGACTGTGGACGAGCAGATAAAGTGAACTCTGACAAAGATAACACAAGCATCATTGGAGGACGAGGAGACAAAAAAGCTATCGTTGCCCGAGTTGCTCAAATCAAAAGACAGATTGAAGAATCAACATCTGATTTTGACAGTGAAAAATTACAGGAGAGACTTGCAAAACTTTCAGGTGGTGTAGCTGTTATTAATGTAGGCGCAGCAACCGAAGTTGAGCTTAAGGATAAAAAAGAACGCGTGATTGATGCAGTGGCCGCCACAAAAGCAGCCCTTGAAGAAGGAATAGTTCCCGGTGGAGCTATTGCACTTCTCAACATCGCTCAACACATGAGTGCAAAGTCATTTGAGAAATCTGGTGCAAATAAAGATGAGATGATTGGATTCGAAATTGTGCGAAGCGCAATTGAAGAACCTTTCAAAATGCTCATGAAAAACGCAGGGCTCAATGCAGGAGAACTTATTGCAAAAGCACGAACGGTGAGCGGAAAAGGATTCGGATTTGATGTGTTGAAAACTGAATCTGTGGAGACAGCAGAACCAATCGATATGATCAAAGCAGGAATCATCGATCCACTTAAGGTTGTGCGAACAGCAGTTCAAAACGCAATTTCCGTTGCAACAATGATCCTTACCACTGAGGCTTTAATCAGCGACATTCCAGAAGAAAAGAAAGCCGGACCAGGCGCCCCAGATATGGGAGGCATGGGCGGAATGGGAATGGGAGGATATTAATATCCTGTAGAGACAGGTTTTAAACCTGTCTCTACAATACTCAAGGCCCCGCCGAAAGCGGGGTCTTTTTTATGCATGAGGAATTAACGAACCAATCCCAATGGCATATACCAATTGAATCCTTTTTTACAGACAGGGCAGTTCATCGGAGGTTTTGTTCCTTTATAGATAGTGCCGCAATTTACACATTTCCATTCAAGTTCAGTATTTGAATCATAGAGTGTTTTACTATCAAGCTTTCGAGCAATAATAATATATCGCTCTTCATGTTTTTCTTCAACAAATTTAAGTGCACCAAACAATTTTGCTGGTCCTTCCTCTTTTTCTTCTATTGCCATCTTTTCAAAATCTGGATACATACTGGTCCATTCATATTTTTCACCCTCTGCTGCCATCTTTAGATTATCGAGAGTCTTCTTGTAGGGTTCTATCGAAAGTTCAGTAGGTGTTTTTACAGGACCGGTAATATACTCAAACAATTCCTCGGCATGAACTCGTTCGTTATCAGCTGTCTCCTCAAATACGCGAGCTACCCATTCCAATCCTTCCTTCCGTGCGCACTTTGCGAACGTGGTATATTTGTTTCGTGCTTGGCTCTCTCCGGCAAAAGCCTTGAGCAGGTTTTGTTGTGTATTACTCATATGCTGTCATGCTAACAAAAAACAAAAAATACTGCAAATGTGATACTATGTATTCATATGTCATGGATTGTCTACGCTTCTCTTTCCGCTGTGTTTGCTGCGCTCACCACAATCCTCGCTAAAATCGGGGTAAAAGAAGTAAACTCAAATCTCGCAACTGCCATCCGGACTGTGGTTATCTTGGTTTTTGCATGGGGGATTGTGTTTGGGCAGGGACTTCAAAAAGATATTCAAAATATCTCCCGAACAAGTCTTGTTTTTCTTATATTATCGGGATTTGCCACTGGATTATCATGGCTCTTTTATTTCCGCGCTCTTCAGGTAGGAGAGGCCTCAAAAGTAGCTCCAATCGATAAATTTAGCCTCGTATTGACTGTTATTTTTGCAGCTATTATCCTCAAGGAGAAGATAACTATCCCTATTGCTTTTGGTATTTCGCTCATCACGATAGGAACATATATTGTAGCTTTCATCAAGTAGCATTTAATCTTTCCCCGCAATCCACAAAAAGGGGAGAAGGAGAAGGTCTAGAAAACAATCGATGATTTCGGTCGTAATGCCAGCCGTCATTTCAGCTGTTTCTTTCATACGGTATAAGTATAGAATTATTCCTATTTCCTGTCAAGACTCCTCTATTTTACAATTCCTAAAACAAATTTGTCGTTTTTTGATACTTCTTTTGCATTCCATTTACTATTCCAATCTTCTTTTTCAGCAGTAAAACACGCTTTTGATGATGAGTTTTTAATGAGTTTTTCAAACTCAGCAACGGTGTAATGATAAGTTGTATGTACGCCGCTGTAATAGGCCATAGACGGATGATTCCCCCACCAGGTGGTGGTATTAATGACCAAATCCATTGACTTCAACGTGGCATAGGATGTGCGAGAACTGTCATTTACTAAAACAGAAAGACTGGTGCATCCTGCCTTTTGTGCATCCTGTGCTATGCGCTGATATGGCTCCCACGTGGAAAAGTTCGCCGTCATGTAAGAAGTAATGGGAATCATATACATGAAAAAATATCCCAGCACTGCAAGTGCAACAGCCCCTTGAATCCACTGCTTTTTTATATAGCTTATCATGAATATTGCCAAATAAATAAACTGGGGTAAAACCGGATACAAATACCATGCAATCTTTGTTTTTGTCAGGTTAAGAAATATAAACCATGGCACAAAGATAAGAGAAAAATATGCGTCTTGAGATCTCTTTTTTAAGACTAAATACCCAAGAAATAAAGAGGAGATGATAACTGGAATTATGCCATATCTTAATTGCTCAAGAAGAAGGTCGATATAAAATGTCCGCTGACCGAAATGTTGTTCAATAGATGCGGTGACTCGTTTGAAATGACTATCTATAAAGTGATATTGTATGAAATCGCCCCGATATTGAAAATACATTCCAATAAACCACAACGTGGATAAACCAACCTGTATCCCTGTATTTTTTATAAATACCAGAAACTCATTCTTGTATTTCTTTTTATTAAAATGCCACTGAAAAAATTCAAAGAAAAAAACCATCGCAACGGGATAGTATCCGAGGAGCGATTTACTGAGGACGCCAAAGGAAAGAAAGAATGCTCCTGCCCAAAGATTCCGATACCACAATACGTATCCGAGCCATCCAATGAGAAGAAAGACATCAACATTTAAACTCTGTGTGCGTTGAAGATATGCCGGAAGAAAAGATGTGATGATTATTGTTAGGAGGGCAACAAAAATTGATTTGGAAAAACGAATTGCATACATGTAGAGTAGCCCCAAAGCTATTCCACTTAACAAAACAGTAAGGACTCTCATGGAAATCTCTGGTTGTACTGGAATATATATCATCAATCCATACATCAAAGAAGGGATGGGAGGCTTATCAAGCCATGCTCTCCCTTGCCAGAGAGGTACAAGATATGATTTTGATTGAATCATCTCTTTTCCAACTTGTGCATATATTCCCTCATCCCAATCAAAAAAGGGACGAACATCCGTTGTGACCTTAAAGAGGTTAAATCCAAGAAATACGGAAAGAAAAAGAAATAAGGGAATATATTTTTTCATAAAAGAATAAGTAAGGGTACATATAACAATAAAAGATATCGAGGAAAAACAGGAATAATAAATACAAATATGCTATACAAAATAATAAACCCAATAAGCAAATGGGCTTTTGAGTTTTTCTTCCAAAGATAGAAAGCTTTCGTTATACCACCAACATAGAGAATGGGCCACAACATATTCCATTCAGAATAGGCAGACACAGAACGTGCAGTGTCCCAAAATTTCCAACTACCAGTGAAGATTAATCTCAGATAATTTCCCATAAATTCAAACAGGGGTATGTGTGCATTTCCATAATAGGTGACAATGTATTTTTGTAGCCCAAGAAATGATCTCAAAGTACCTCCTTGTAAAAAGAAGTTGGCGTAAGTCAATATAAAAATAAACGCGGCACAAACAAAAATTACAGCAAGCTCTTTCCATTTTTTCCATAAGGAAAGTACAAGCCAAACACTAAATAAACAGAGGAAGGGAAGGAGTGTTTTAGTGGAAAGAAGAAAGCCGTAAAATACGCCCGCAGCTATATAAAATGCTCTATTTTTCTTTTGTATCCCCATGAGAAGCATATGAACAACGAGAAGAAAGAAAAAAAGTTGATAGAGCTCAAGCTGAGGACCATGAACAATCTGGTCCATAAAGAGGGGGAAGATTGATGTGAGAAATAAGGCTAGACTTGCTAAGAGAAGTGATCCTTGAATTTGAAATGAAATAATCGCGACAAGGAGAAGGGTGACAAATGCTATTCCAATTCCTAAAATATGTTCGTTGCCAAATGTTTTTATTGAATACCCAATAAGATATTTTGCATACGGAGGATGCTCTGGGTTAAGCAAGCTCGGATTTTCTCCATTGATATATTTATACCCCACGTAGCTATACAGAAAACTATCTGAAACCCCTTTATCCTGAATGTCTTTTATAACTTTTAGCTTTTGGCTTTCAACTTTCAGCTTACTTGCCGTTTCGTCTGCAAAGTTTTTCCACCCCGTATACCCGTTTTTCAAAGCCCACTCATCCAACACTTTTATCTCTGAAACATTTTGCGACTGTTGCCACTGGGACTGACTATATATTTTTTCCGCCTGTATGGGATCGAATTTCGTAAAGAGAATTTGAGAGTTCGTGAAAATGGTATAAAAAAAATAAAGGAAGCCAGTTGCAATTAAAATCGCACTGATGAGTCGAGCATAGTCATCCTGAACTTGTCCTTCGACAGGCTCAGGATTATGGTGAGCTTGCCGAACCCATTTCAGGATCTCTTTGAGATGCCGAAACGAGTTCGGCATGACAAACTTATTTCTTGATTTTGGCATCGGGGTGATCTATGTAATACGATAACGGCATGGATGCCTCAAATGCCTCCCTGAATACGGGGGCTTGAAAGACATAATAAGTGCGCAGGTCATATGCTGCTGATATACAAATACTCACAAATATTCCCACAATCAAAACCTTATAGTGAACCTTATATTTTTTCTCTAATGCTTCATAAATCTTCGCTACAGCATAGAGTGAAAAATATATAATGGCAGGAAGACAGGAAAAAGTGCGGAGCATATTTGGATTTTCCCATGGATAGGTAAGAAGTGTTGGGAATATGGCAATGCTGAAGTAAAGAAGAAACAATTGATTCATCTTGTTTGACAGCTTCCAGAGAGCAAGAAAAAATCCAGAAATAAATAAAAGCGATACAAGGGGGTTAAGCGCTGCTTTATTGGGATAATTATGTCGCCCATTTACATCTCCCTTTATTGAAAACATCAGTGTGGTTGAAGTAATATTTCTTCCCAAAAATTGAAATTTCTCTCCAAAGCTCATCTCATTATTTGTGGGATACATGAGCTGACTAAGTCGCACATCTTTGTTTTGTGACAAGTAGAGTGAAAGGGGGGTAATGAGAATAACAAATGGAATAATAAAATACATAAAAGTAGTAAATGTTTTTCTGGAGAAAAAAGAGTAGTCGAGTCTATTTTGTTTTCTCTCAAGAATATAAAGAAATAAAAAGAAAAGTGGGATGATGAAGAAAAGCCTTCCTGGTTGATATGAGTTGTAGGCTAGGCCCGCAAAGATGCCAGAGGGAATGAGCCATTTGTGCTGTCGGTGATCAAGATAATGAAGGAAAAAGTATAAAGAAATAAGCTCAAGGAGTAATAAAAAAGTCGCCTCAAATCCAAATCGCGCAAAATTAAAATACCATCTTGTTGTGGCCAAAAGAAATGTCCCCGCAAGAGGAAGTAATTCATGAAGATGAGGAGAATGAATAATATCCATTTTATGGACGACCTTCCTCAATACAAAAAAAGCAGTGATGATTGCCACTACTCCAAATACAGCGGCTGGAAGACGCAATCCAAAAGATGTAATTCCAAAAACTTTTAGAGAGGAAAGAAGAATATAAAAATAGAGAGTAGCATGCCCCGTGGCAAGAGGGCTGTAGGGAATATAAGGTTGCTTATCAAGTGAAAGCGCAAGCTTGGCAAACTCTATCTCATCAAAGGTGAGGGTTTTCGGAACACTGGTAAAGCGATAAAAAATAATAAACGTGCTAAGCACTCCAAGCATTAGTGCTGCAAAGATTACATTATATTTTGTATGTGCCGGTGATGTCATAGTATTTGATACGAAGAATATCTTGTATGGTTTCGATAGTATCAGTAATGAAGTTAACATTTTTTGTCTCTACATGCTTCCAAATAACAGGAATCTCCTTTATGGAAAACCCCATTTTTGTTGCAAGAAAAATAAATTCTAGATCGAACCCTGCGGAAACAGAAGAACCCTCAACTCCTTGAGTATTTTTAAAGACAATTAATGCATTGATAATCCTTTTTGCAGCATCTGTGCGGAATGCTTTAAACCCACATTGCGTATCACGAATATTATTAAGCCCTATGATAAAGTTGCGAATAAATATAAATCCTACTGCCATAATTTTTCTGGTGAGCGGTGCTCCGGCCCGGGTGCCACTGCGAGAGCCGATGACAATATCTGTATTCTTTTCAATTTCCTTCACCATCTTTTCCACTTCCTCAATAGGTGTTGCGAGATCGATATCGGTGAAAAGCACGTAGTCGCTTTTGGCCGAAAGAATTGCTGAGATAAGTGTTTGAGCTTTTCCTTTATGTTCGTTCTTTAACAATCTAAAAAGAGGGTAGCGATGCAGATACTCATCCTGAATTAGTTTCTTTGTATTGTCTGTGGATCCATCATCAGAAATAATCACTTCCTTTATTGCTGGGACATGTTGAATATAATTCCCAATCTTGTCGAGTACTCCTTTTTGGATATTGAGTTCTTCGTTGTAACAGGGAATAATTAGTGAAATCGTATGCATATATTATCTATGGATAAGCTTATAAATAGTCACCCCATCAATCGTCTTCATTGTATCAATTTTTGCATTTCCAAACATTTGTATGTTCCACGAATCTGAGTTAAGCACTTTGCAGGGCTGTTTGTCACATAAAACATATAAGGTATTTGTTACCTCTGGACTTGAGCCGTTTACGACACTTCCGCCATTTAACTCGATGAAATATTGATAGCAATCACGAGAAGTAAAGTCAGTTGGATACGTCGTAAGATTTATTTTTTTGTTTCCTTCTTTTTGAGCAATATATGCTCCAATTTTCCGAGGGCTTGCGTCCTGAAATGCCCCTTTACTGAATATAAATTCATATCCCGGTGCTTGTATAAAAACATATAATCCAATTAACAAAATAGATATGAAACTAAAGACTATTTTTTGCATATAATTTCGTCTTAAAAAAGCCTGAATGCGGAGAGGAAAATGAGCCTTAAGATCTGAGATTTGAAATTCAAGGACATAGGCGATAAGGAAGTAAAAACTAACATAAATAACATTGTAATAATGGGGAATAAGCGAAGAATTTACTCTACTAAATCCAAAGAGATATAGGGGCACCGCGAGAATATTTATTGCAACAAATGCATTATATTTTTTAAAACATTTCCAAATACCTATCACTAATATGATAACCAATAATACAAACGCCCAAAAAAAAGGAAGAGAATAGTGCAGCGCAAACTCAACGAATTTACTATTTATTTCATACAATCTTACATATAAGGAACCAGTAGACACGATATTTTGTTGAGTAAAAACAGAGATAAGATTCTTTGTGTTGAGAAACTGATGGCGAAGTTCAAATATTGCTAAAGGAGCTAAAGTAAAAAGAAAAGCCAGAAAGGATAAGAGAGGGACCGTAAATAACTGAACTTTTTTTTGTCGTATTAATTCAAAAAGAAAAAATGCGCCGATGGGAAGTGCAAGAAGCCCCGCTAGATGATGGAGCTGAAATGAAAGTCCAAAAAATAGTCCAAAAAGCAAAGTGTATATTGTTCTCTTCTTGTCTTTTTCTTCCACAGCTTTCGTAAATAAATAGAGTGTAATAAAAGAAAAATAGGGAAGAAGATTGGGGTTCCATGAAAAACGAGAAACACGAACCAATTCGAATGAAAATGTTGTTAGTATGAAGAAAAATAACGCCCCAATAGGAGAAATGGTTTTATTTGAAATACGATAGGCTATATAAATTCCCAAACTACTTAAAAGAGCAACCCCAAGCGCAAGTCCCACGGGATTAAGTCGGGTAAGCCATAGGAAGGGTGTCACTAAATAGTAATAGAAGGGACCAAGAAATACCTCGCCGATTGAGGATGGGGGACCGATTGCGGGAAAGTTTTGAAGTAGGGCAATTCTCTTTACAATGAGCGCATCTCTTCCTTGGTCGCCTAAAAACATGAAAAAGTCCTGAATGCGATATACGCGCAAAAATAAACCTGATAGTATAATAAGCAGTATGGGAAGTCGCATAATACCTTATTGTACCTTACTTTTGGTCGTTTTAACAAGCACGGTTATCGCCTGGATGCCTTTCATAATAAAGGGGGAATTTTCTACAATATATAAGCATTTTGACGGCCCACTTTATATTATTCCTGCAAAAACAGCATATAATCCAGAAGCGTTCAAACTCATAGACCGCGAGCCCACTCTTCCTCATAATCCAGTGTATTATGCAGCCCATTTACCTCTCTATCCATTCTTTATATATTTAGGGTCATTTGCCGTGGGATTCCTCAAATCGATGATTGGAGTAACTTTGCTTAGCAGCATGGTGCTTGCATGTTTTTTTTACTATTTTTTGAAAAAACTCAATCTCACAAAACATCCATTACTCCTTACTTCTGTCTTTATGATGTTACCCAGATTCTTAGTGGTACGTTCAGTTGGATCGCCAGAACCCTTATTTATTCTTCTCATCTTAGGGTCATTATTCTTTTTTGAGAAAAAAAACTACTTACTCGCAGGAATAATCGGAGGATTGGCAACACTGACCAAAACGCCGGGAATACTCCTTTTCCCCGCATATCTATTGGCTCTTGCTGAACCGTATATTATTCCTTCCCATGAAAAACAAAAACAGAATTTATTTTCATTTGTCCCTTTATTAGGTATCCCATTAGCTCTCATATTAGTGTTCACTCTCTACTATATACAATATAACGACTTCTTTGCCTATTTTCACACAGGAGGCTCAGTTCCTATGCCGTATCCATTCGCCGTCTTTAATGCATCAGCAAAGTGGGTAGGCACTGCATGGCTTGAGGACATCCTCTTTTATTTTGCCTTATATCTTGCGACCGCAGTGGCATTATGGAAGTCAAAACATCGGAGCTTTTTCTATTTCTCAGCTCTATTTTGCTGCTCCTTATTATTTATTCAACACAGGGATATTAGTCGCTATAGCCTCCCAATCTGGCCACTAGCTGCAGTTGTATTTGAACATATCTTCACCTCAAAAAAAGCATTGATTGTGGGGGGAATTCTTCTGGTGGGGATTTATATGTATACATGGAATTTCTTAGGAGCAAATGGTATGCCTATCTCAGAATGGCTTCCTTTTTTATGAAAAATACCCTCTTGACAAACTACTTCGGTTACCGTATTATATATGAATGAGTAACATTCGTGTAGATTTTCTTTTTTCTCTCTACTTCATGGGCCGCATGGTGAAAGGGCATTACAAAGAGGAGAATAAAGACCTCATGCTTTCAGCCGCGATCCTTCACTTGCTTCAAAGCAAAGAATATACCCTTTCAGAGCTTGCAAAAATATTGTATTCTAAATTATCCTCACTCTCGGAGAAAATAACCCAAATGGAGACTGAAGGATTAATAAAAAAAGTAAGCAAAGAAGATGATGAACGAGGCCAGTATATATCCCTCACGACGGCGGGGAAAAAGAAGGTAGAAAAAACCCTTGAAGTGATGAAGGCTCATTGCATGGAGTTTACAAAAAATATTTCAGATGAAGAGTTAAAGACAATAAATCCAATATTAAAAAAAATAATAGTTTAATTTCATTATAATAATCTTATGGCAGCACTTAAAAAAAACATATTCGGATTTATCAAAGCTCGTTGGTATTTTTTATTGATCGTTGTCGTTGGACTTGGGTTTTATCTAAATCAACAAAGGACAGCCCAAGCAAAAAAAGAAAAGGATTCTACCTACACAATCAAGCGTCAAAATCTAAAAGAAACATTAGCGCTGTCCGGTGAGCTGAGTGCAGATGAACATGTGGCCTTGCGCTTTCAAACATCAGGCCGTCTTGCCTGGGTGGGCGTCAAAGAGGGAGATGTAGTGAAAAAATTTCAAACAATTGCAACTTTAGATCAACGGGAACTTAAAAAAAATCTCCAAAAAAAACTCCTTACCTACGCTCAAACACGAAATACATTTGATCAAGCGGGGAGTGATAATCAAAGAATAGGAGACCAGCCAACAAATGATTTGGATCTGGGAGACAAAATGAAAAGACTCTTAGAAAATTCTCAATATGGCCTCGATAGCTCTGTGCTTGATGTAGAGCTGACAAACCTATCTATGGAGTACAGCAATCTATTTACCCCTATTGCTGGAGTCGTGACGCGAGTTGACTCAAAATATGCAGGTGTAAATATTACAGCTGCTCAAGCAGAATTTGAAATCATAAATCCAGAAACGCTCTTTTTTACATTTACCGCCGACCAGACAGAAATTACGAAACTTTCAGATAGCATGAGGGGAGAAATGACCTTTGATGCTTTTCCTGAACAAAAAAAAGAAGGATCTCTCTATTATATTTCCTACACCCCAAAAACAGGAGAAACAGGTACGGTATATGAAGGAAGGATCCGCATTGAATCCCCAAATCTATCTCAGTATCGATATGGGATGACAGGAGATATCACCTTTACCTTAAGCGAAAAAAATAATGTTGTAGCTATCCCTTCAAATTATGTAAAAACAGACCTAACGAGGAAATATGTAATGAAAATGATAAATGGAAAACAAGAAAAGACTTATCTTACCGTAGGTCCTGATATCGACGGATTCTATGAAGTCCTCAAAGGGCTTGAAGAAGGAAATGTCATTTCCATACCCGCGTTATAACACCTATGAAAGAAATTATTCGGATAGAACATGTGTGGAAGGAGTATATGATGGGCGAGGTGCTCTTTCAAGCGCTCAAAGATATTAATACTACTATTTCGGAGGGTGAACTCACCGCTATCATTGGCCCTTCAGGAAGTGGAAAGTCCACTCTCATGCATATTGTGGGGCTTCTGGACAAACCTACTCGAGGAAACGTATTTATTCAAGGAAGAGATATTTCAACCATGACAGATGATGAGATTTCTATGCTCCGCAATGAATACGTGGGGTTTGTATTTCAACAATTTAATTTAATAAATAAACTCACCATTCTTGAAAATATTCTTCTTCCTACCATTTATACAAGAAAGAAGCTTTCTTATAGCCCCGTAGAAAAGGCGCTGTATCTAGTGCAGCGATTTGGCTTGGCAGGAAAAGAGCTCTCCTATCCCAATAAAATTTCTGGAGGACAGCAGCAACGGGTAGCTATTGCTCGATCGCTCATCATGGAGCCAAGCCTTATTCTGGCAGATGAGCCCACAGGCAACCTTGACTCAAAAAGTGGCGTAGAAATATTAAAACTCCTGAAAGAGTTGAATAGCGAAGAAAAAATAACCATCGTCATTGTGACTCATGATAAAAGTGTCGCAGACCAAACAAGGCGAACAATACAAATTCAAGATGGAGAAATACTCAAATAATGAAATACTTTGCTTTTATCGTTGAAACATCCCTCAAAGATCTTTATCGCAATAAAATGCGAACATTCCTTACGTCATTGGGCATTCTTATTGGAGTAGCATCAGTTGTTCTCCTTCTTTCTTTTGGACTGGGCCTTAAGGCATATATTAAGGGTCAGTTTGATAGCCTCGGAACAAATCTTATCTTTGTTCTTCCGGGACAAATATTTGGAAATAGTGGAGGATTTGCTGGTATGCGTTCAGCTGTTCAATTCGATGAAAAAGATTTAGTTTCGCTGCGAAAACTTCGTGATGCAGTATATATCATTCCGATTTTTTCTAAATCAATTAAAGTTGAGGGCAACGCAAAGGTTGATTATGCCACACTCTTTTCTACCACAGATGAAATTTTTCCCGCTCGTAATCTAGAAGTGGAGTATGGTCGATTGTTTGATAAGCCAGAAGTGGACAAACGTACGCGAGTGATTGTTGTGGGACCAAAAGTAATCGAAAAAATATATGAAAGCCCTATATTAGCGCTCAATAAATCTCTTCGCATAGAGGGACAAACATTTAAGATTATTGGTATTTTAAAAAGTAAAGGAGGAGGTGGGTTTGGAGGACCAGACTTTGATAAATTTGTCTATATGCCCATGAAAACAGGATATGCGCTTAACACAGATAAAAAAATTGCTCAGTTTATTTTAAAAGCTTCAGATGATAAGCCTTTTCCCCAGTTTAAAGCCGAAGTAAAGGCACAGATGCTCAAACATTACAAAGATGACGAAGTGACTGTCGCAGATTCCGCAGAATTTATTTCTACTATTTCCTCTATTTTTGCAATTCTCAATTCTGTACTTGTGGCAATTGGAGCTGTATCTCTTATTGTGGGAGGAATTGGCATTATGAATATCATGTATGTTTCCGTAACTGAGCGAATTAGAGAGATTGGAATACGAAGAGCGCTGGGAGCAACTGAAAAAGATATTCTGTATCAATTCTTATCCGAATCTGTCTTGTTATCACTCTTGGGAGGCGCGATGGGTCTTGCTATTTCATTTGGAGTTGTGGCAATTGTTCAGAAATATTTCCCTGCATATGTTGACCTCACCTCATCCTTAATTGCTCTGGGAACGTCTTCATTTATAGGTATTTTCTTCGGCGTGTTTCCTGCTCGAAAGGCAGCTGCACTGTCTCCAATAGATGCGATACGGTACGAGTAAGCTAAAAGCTGAAAGTTGAAAGCTAAAAGTTGAAAGCTCAAGGCTAAAAGCTAAAAAATAAATGTCATTGCGAGGAGTGAAACGACGAAGCAATCTTAATAGCACAAGATTGCCGCGCTCCAACATATCCTATAAATTCGCTCGCAATGACACTCATTTCAAGAGGTTCGTGGGCAAAGAAAAATAAAAACGGAGCAGATTAAAATATTTCAAACTTTACTCTTCACAAAATCCATGAATTGCTTTTTGAAGTTTTCTTCACTATATTGCTCTGCTTCTTTTCGTGCATTTTGTCTCATTTCGATATATTTTTCTTCTGTCAAAGACTGGAGTTTTTTTACAGCTTGAGCAAGTGATTCCTCTGTGAGTTCATAATAGAGATATCCGTTCTTCTCTTCTTTTACCGTTTCCTTTAATCCGCCTGATGCAAATGCAATGACCGGCGCTCCATGTCCCATCGCCTCAATGGGAGCAATGCCAAACTCCTCATCTACCGCTGCAAATACAAATGCACGAGCTCCTTGTAATTCACCTTGTAATTGTTTATCCGAAATATTTCCTAGAAACGATACTGTGGGGCCCGCAAGGGACTTTAAGAATTCTTCATCTCTCCCAATTCCAATGATGTGCAAATTGAACTTTTCTTTGTTTGCTGCTTTGATGAGAAGATCGACATGTTTGGCACGAGCTAGTCGAGAAACTGTAATGAAGTACTTTTTAGAGTTTAGAGTATAAGGTTTAGGATTTGAACAAATGGCAACTGGAGGGTAGATAACTGTAGAATCTCTGCTATAAAATTTCTGGATTCTTTTCTTCGTTTCAATTGAGTTAGCGATTAAATAGTTGGGTCGCTGTGAAGCGGTAAAATCCCACATACGCAGAAAATGATTGACGATTGTTCCATAAAGCTTTATTGGCCAATATTTCTGCCACTCAATTGCTGTTTGATATCCATAGAGATAGCGAGGGGGATGATGAATATAGGAAATATGAACCGCTGGTTTTTTTGTTATCACTCCCTTACACATCCATGAACCAGTGGAGGAGATGACCAAATCAAATTCGTTAAGGTTTAATTGCTCCCAAATAAGGGGAGTGAGGAATCGAAAAGGGGAATAAAACTTATTCAGTACAGGAATTTTTCCAAACCAGGTAAGCCGCACATCCCAATCTTTTATGACATCTTTATGTTCTCCCAATGAGTTCAAATCAAATGTTGTCGTGTACACAGGAGCGTCAGGGAAGAGAGTTTTAATACTCATAAGAACGCGTTCTGCGCCCCCGAATTCTCTGAGCTGGTCATGCACGATTGCAACTTTCATAAGATGAATATATTATACTATGTACATTCGTCATCCCGAACTTGTTTCGGGATCTCTAGATAATTTAATTGAGATGCTGAATTAAATTCAGCATGACAAATGATTTATTTATGAATATAATTCACGCTGCCGTATTAGGCTTAATCGAAGGGCTTACCGAATTTCTCCCTATTTCATCAACTGCTCATATGATTATGGGCTCTCGACTTATGGGTCTGCAACAAACAGAGTTCCTTAAATTCTTTGAGGTATTTATTCAGATTGGAGCTATTTTTGCTGTGGTATTCCTCTACTTTAAACAATTCTTTAATATGAAGCTTATTAAACAGCTTTCATTTTCCTTTATTCCCACAGCTATCATAGGCTTTCTTCTCTATAAAATAATTAAGACGATTTTTTTTAATTCAAACCTTCTTATTTCGATGAGTCTCATTGTGATTGGCGTTGTGTTTATTGTTGTGGAGCGCATGAAGCTTAAAGAGTATAAATCCATCTCTCAGATGTCTCTTCAAACTGCAATACTTATTGGGCTTGCTCAATCACTCGCCGTGGTGCCTGGTGTATCTCGCGCAGGTATCGTTATTCTTGCCATGATGCTTTTAGGATTTAAGCGAGATGAGAGCGCTCAATATTCGTTCATGCTTGCGCTCCCCACGCTCGCCGCAGCAGCCCTACTTGATGTGGTAAAGATGCGCTCCGTACAGCTCACACTCAGCGAAATAGAGATGGTGGCGATGGGTACTCTCGTTGCTTTTGTCGTCGCCTATGTCAGTATGAAATGGTTTGTGACGTTCCTCCAAAAAAAGAAGCTCACTGCTTTTGGCTTTTATCGCATAGGAGTTGGTATAATAAGCTTGTTTTTCTAAGGAATGCCCTTGTAGCTTAATTGGATAGAGCATTGGCTTCCGAAGCCACCGGTTGTGGGTTCAAGTCCCGCCAAGGGCACAGTTCGGCAGGCTCACTGTAAACCAGATGAAGTGGCAAAGTGGACCTAGCCGGAATCGAACCGGCGACTCGTCAATGCGAATGACGCGGTATACCACTTAACTATAGGCCCAACACATTTTTATCTCTTTCGGTGGATCAGGATGGAGTCGGACCATCGATTGGACTTTATAAGAGTCCCGTTATAACCGTTTAACTACAGATCCAAGATTACATTATATGATTCTGATAGTATATCAAATAAATGACATTTCTTTCTTACTTTGATCAGAAATAACTTTTAATGCCATGAGTATTTTTTCTTTTACTATTGTGTCGTACGCCATCAACCCACACGTTCCGTGCCCAAAACTTTTTTGACTAAGCTCCCTCCTGAGAGATTGCTTAATATGGGGGTTAAGAAATTGACTCAATGGGATTTCTAATATTTTTGACCAATATGTCATTTCTCTACTTTTGTCCATATCCGTATATAAATGGAGCATCACTTTTATTTTATTTCTAGGAATCTTTAAAGATTGAATATACCACTTGAGGGCAAATTGCACTAGCGATGGGTCTGTATTGTTTATACTTACCGTATGTCGAACGGTTTTTGACCCTTCTCCCCAATATAAAAAAAGACCTGCTAAATACAATTCTCTTGAAGATAGAGGATAAATGATTTTTTTAGCATCATTATAATATCCTCTTAACTTTTCTTCTCTCTGCGTGTTCATGGTATTACGGTACCGTTCAATTTTCATTTTTTTGACTGAATTGAGTCGTATAATTGCATCTGATGAGAGAGGGATGTTTTGCAACCATCTACTTAAAGTGCTCTTACTTACATGAACTTGGGATAAGATATCGCTATAGCTTTTGCCTTCTTTTCTCATTTTGACTGCCTTATCATATTCAAGATTTTTAGTCATAATAGAACTAGCATAACATGTATATAATATAAGGTATCTAGTTCTATTATGAGATTATGTAGTATTATTGTCAATCTCTATTTTTTACTAGATCGACTTAGCCTGTTTTTTTGGAAAATAATTGGTACAATTACATCATTGCTGAGATAGCCAAGGTGGTCACGGCGGTGGTCTGAAAAACCTCAGATGCGTGTTCGACTCACGCTCTCAGCACACATGGTTTAGGAGAAAATACTATAATCTCCGTATGAAGAAAAAGATTCAGGATAGACATATAGGCATTGATATACTGCGAGTAATAGCAATGCTTTCGGTGGTGTTTCTTCATACTATTTACAGTTTTACGGTAAGAACAGATTTTTTCCTTACTAAGTCATGGTTTATTTTTGAACCACTCGCTGTATTATCGAGATCAAGTCTTGTCTTATTTTTTATGATTAGTGGTTATTTGGTGGTCCACAAAAATAGGACTGTAAAAGATAATTTAAAAACCACAATAAACAGAATAGTTATTCCTTTTTTCTTCTTTTCTATTTTTGCATCCCTATTTCATCTTTTCAAAAATGGGAAGAGCTTGATGAATTCATTTAATCCTTCATACATATTTGAAGACGTTATGAAATTTCCAGATAATTGGCTCTGGTTTCTCGGAGTGATGCTGTTCCTTTATTTATTAAACCCTCTGTGGCAGGAATTATTCAATAGTGATAAAAAACGTACATCGGCTCAGTACATTACAGTATTTTTCTTTGTGTTTACAATAACGGCAGTGCTCTTAAAATTTTTAACTCACACATTGACATTCTTCAATAGTTACACCACATGGATTGGATATGTATGCTGCTATTTATACGGAGCACTGGCTCAGAAAAAATGGGGATTACACAAATCAAATGTATTGTCCGTAATTCTGTTCATGACGGGAATTATTCTAGGAGTAACTGGTGATTATTTTTCAATATTAAATCAAAAAAATGGAACACCTCTTGCTTTTGCTGGATATTTTACAGATAACATCGCTCTCCCTCCTTTATTAATTGCTTTGGGGTTATTTAATTTTTTTATTCATTTCGAGAATTGGAAAGATCCAAATAATTTAATTTTCAAATATATTAATATCATAATTGGTTTTTTTGCAGGTCTCTCGTATGGAATTTATCTTATTCATCAATTCATCGTGTTGACGTTATATGATATGTGCGGATGGAGTGTCGACTCGGCTCACACCAATATTTATATTTTCTTTTTCATTGTTTACGCAATAACGCTTTTTGGTGCAGCGGCCATTACCTTTTTCATTTCTCGCATCCCAAAATTAAGAATGATTATTGGAAATTCTTAGTAGGGAAGCTTGCTTATTAGGTTTGAAGTCTGCCTCTCAAGGTGTTGAGCAAGCCCTAGTCCTGTGATATACTTTCATCATCAAATAGCGGTGGTAGTTCAACGGTAGAATGTTTCCTTGCCAAGGAAAAGGTTGCCGGTTCAAATCCGGTCCACCGCTCCAAAAGTTTAGTCCTCCATCATTCCTAAAATCTCTTCGAAGGCTTGCGTATCGGAAGGGTAGGTGAGGATTTTTTTTACTTCCTCTTCATTCATAAACTTTGCATCCATCATCTCCCAGTCGTGATTTGCAGGATCACCAGAAACATACTCCATGAGGTAGTAATAGACTGTTTTATCAACTTGAATATCATTCCAAATATAGGAATAGAAAACTTTTACAGGAGTGGGGTTAATAATTCGCGCCTTTACTCCTCCCTCCTCCTCAACTTCACGAAGCGCTGCATCTTCCATCTTTTCATTCTCTTGAGTGTCGCCAATTAAGCCCTTGGGAAACACCCACCCCTTATGTTGAGAATGTTGAGTGACTAACCACTGAAGTTGAAACTTGAAACTTGCCTCGCCCTGAGCTTGCCTAAGGGAAACTTGAAACTTTCTGAAAACTATGCCGCCAGCAGAAGTTTCTTTTTTAATTTGCATTTTATTGGATGTAATTTATTTTAAACTGATTTTAACTGGTCTCAGCTGATTTCAACTGACTACTTCTTATAGTACTGTCCTCCCATTTCATATTTAAAAATAGGCTTGCGCACCGGGCCAAAGAAGAATTGGTACAAAAGCGCAGCAATAGATTTATATAAGCTTACAATCAACCCTTCTTTATCAAATCTTCTCGTTGATACAAAGAGAAGGGGATTGCGATACACTTTCATTACTCCGCCTTTTTTATGAGCACGCTTCACAATATCATAATCCTCCCCAAAAAAAATAGTCTGATCAAATCCATCAATGCTTTCAAATAATGCTCTCTTCATAATAATACAGGGGCCATTCGCTGCCGGATGAATTTTCTGCGTCATTTGAACTATGCGATTCATTAATCCAAAAATAAGCCTGCCACGCCACGAAGGGGGGGAGGGCCTATTCCACATAGTCATAATTGTCGGATGATCCACCTGAATATGGCGCATGGTAGCTTTTAAAAAGTGCTCTTCTATAAATACATCTGCATCAAAAAAAATAAGGAACTCTCCTTGGGCGTAGTGGGCGCCTTTGTTACGAGCTGCGCTCACATTGGGCGTTTTTTCTTCCGCTATAATGAGCGATGGTACTTTTTTTCTATATTCTTCAACTACCTTGCATGTCTCATCCTCTGAAGCGCTGTCACTCACAATCACTTCAAAGTCACGATAGGATTGTTTTGCGATTGTATCAAGAAGTTTGCCGATATTCTGCTCTTCATTATGAGCGGGAATGATTATAGAAAATTGGGGAGACATATGTATTCATTATATAGTGAAATATAGTGAAAGTGTATTTCTATTAGTCATTACCGAAGCAAAAGAGGATATGAAAAACGCAAAAACAGATGATGCGCGAAAAGAAGTATCCTCATTACTTCGTCGCTCAGTAGTCGACTCAAAACTCCTTAAAAAGAAAAGAAGACAGCGGTCGGTATAATATAGTATTCCGACAATTTTCAATTTTTAATTTTTAAACAATATATCATTCATTTAATGGGACGTGCCCCTACGACACAATATCCTACGAATTATCCCGTGGAGTAGGCGGGGTATTGAATATCTCATACTATTCAACTACTATAGTAGTATATAAACATAATAGTAGATGTTTCTTCTACAAAATTCGCAATCTTTAAGGGAAAGAAGGTTCGCAAGGTAATTTACCAGAATGAGTGGTGGTTTTCGGTGGTGGATGTTTGTGGAGCACTCACGGACAGTCCCGATGCTGGTGCATATTGGAGAAAGTTAAAACAAAGACTAAATGAAGAAGGTAGTGAGGTCGTGACATTTTGTCACGGACTGAAATTGGAAGCAGTGGATGGTAAAAAATACGAAACCGATTGTGCCAACACCGAAGGGATCTTCCGTATTATTCAGTCGATCCCATCTCCCAAAGCTGAACCTTTCAAACGTTGGCTCGCTCGAGTAGGTTACGAACGAGTACAAGAGATCGAAGATCCAGAGCTTGCCACCAAACGGACTCGAGCTCTTTATAAAGCAAAAGGATACCCTGATGCTTGGATTGAGAAGCGCATGCGAGGTATAGAGATTCGTGAAACGCTTACTGATGAGTGGAAAAAACGTAACGTCGGGGAAGACAGAGAATACGCCATTTTAACGGCCGAAATTTCTCAAGCCACTTTTGGGATGACGCCTTCTGAATACAAAAATTCAAAGGCCTGAAACGAGAAAACTTACGCGATCATATGAATGATCTTGAGTTAATCTTCTCTATGCTTGGCGAAGCCTCAACCACTGAAATTGCCAAGAATAAAAACGCTCAGGGTTTTATAGAAAATAAACAAGCCGCTAACAGTACATTACTTCAAAGTGCGCGGACAAAACGGCTGTATGCCAGGAGAGTGGAGCAACATCATGAAGGTTGCCACTCAGACAAAAGCGTCAACAGCAGTTACGAAATATTACAAGGATATATTCTCTCGCGTCTTCTCAATATTTGGGCAAACAGCGCAACTTACGAGTACAAAGCTTGATCAAAAGACATCTGTCACTCACCCAACATCCTCTTCTTCACAAATGGAACAACAGCCCATTAAAGATGATACAAAAGTTCTCGGTGTTCAAGAGAAAGCCTCCTCCTCTTATTGCTTCTTATGGTGGTGTCTGTAGAAGTTATACAAATATATCGGAGTTCGTATACAGCATCACAAGCCTGTCTACGCCCAGCCCTATGCCGGCATACGAGTCATTTTTCATACCCTCAAGCGAGGAGAGGAACTCTTTATCGATAGGCATTCCGGTTTTCTTACTTTCTTCTTCAAATGTGGTGCGAACTAATTCAATATCTGTATTTTCGGTATTGCCATTGCCCAGTTCCATTTTATGAACATACAGTTCAAAGCGTTCTGCAAATAAAGGTCGATCTTTCTGCGCTTTGCATAAGGGAGAAATGCGTGCTGGGAAGTCCACCAAGAAAAATGGCTTAAGCGAAAACCTTGATTCTATTTCATTCACAAACAGTTGAGTGTAGAGTTCTTCCCATGTAGTGCCACCCGCAACCGTATATCCCATTTTTTGTGCCGTTTCTCTCATCAGTTGATCGCTCGTTATAAGCTCTGCCAAATCCACTCCTACCTTTTCTTTAAATAGTGAAATAAGAGAAAGTCGAGGAAAAGCCCCCTCTTTCATCGCGACTTTATTCCCCATTTTTTGGTTAATCAGCTGCACCAATTTCTCAGCATCATTCATAATATCGGTATACACCGCGCTTTTTCGATACCATTCAAGCATCAGAAATTCACGCATATGCACCGATCCCACTCGTTCATAATTACGAAATGATTTTGATAGAGCAAAGCAGTTTCCCATTCCTTGTGAGAGTATTTTCTTTATTCCTCGTTCTGGAGACATGGCTAAATAGAGTTCTTTCTTTTCTTTGCCATTGTCGTACACAGTGGTGAAAGGTCTTAGATGTGGCTCAAGGGGAAGTGCTGAATTTAAAATAGGAGTGACCACCTCATGAAAGTCTTGTTTGTAAAAGAATTCACGGGCTGTCTTTATTATTTTTTCACGAATGAGATGTTTTTCCATATTATATTTTGTCATTGCGAGCAAATCATACTATAGCGAAGCAATCTATTAATAAAGATTGCCGCGTCGTCCTTCGACAAGCTCAGGACTTCCTCGCAATGACATACTAATTTAATTATTTAATCATTTCTTCATTTATCTCAGTAATCAGCTCTTTAATACCACACATAAACTCAGTTTGACTACATCCTAGACAGGGGCCGCCAACTCTCTTTTTAAGAGTCGCAATTAAATCCTCAATAGAGTCTTGCATTTTTCCAATCGGCCGATATCCCTCGCAGCATCCATATACTATACCACTTGAAGCCAGAGATATCTGGTAACATCCTAAGTTTTTAGGGGGAAATACCGTTTTCGTACTCATAAGCTTAAGTAGCTCTGCTTTATCAAGATAATCAAAGCCCAAAACTGCTCCTTCAATATTAGAAATAGGATGATGAGTAAGATATGTAGGCGGCTTTCGTGGATGATACGTTACGTTAATGGGGCCCACCTCTTTCTTGAGATAAGTTTCAAATAGATCGATCTGCGAGTAATTTTGTTTTGTAACGATGCTGAAAATCTCCGTATGAAATCCAAGCTTACGCGCTTTTTTTAAAAACTCAATGCTCTTTTTAAAGTTTCCTTTTCCTCTATTTAAATCATGATATTCTTCTAATCCATCAATGGAAACGATAAGATTATTGAGATTGGGATTTTCTAATCCATCCAATTTATCCAGTGTTCCATTCGTGATAGTTTGAATAAATATGCCTTGAGAAGTTAATGTGTTAATAAGATGGGGAAAATAGGGAAGGGCAAACACTTCGCCGCCACAGAACGTAATCATCTTTAGCTCATATATCTTTTGATACCTCTCCACAAAGTCTATTATCTGTTCCTCAGAGAGGATGGGGTCTGTTTTTTTTGTATAGCAAATCTTGCATCTCAAATTACATTTCTCCAACGGATTGATGTAGAGGTGATGAAGAACTTCAGAAAGATGTTTTTTTATCATTTTTATATTATTTCATCAGAAAAATTATATGCTCGAGCGCTTCTCGCATTCCTCCATCCGCAGATCTGCTAACTATTATATCGGCTATATCCTTTAATTCTTTAGGAGCACTTCCCATCGCAATTGTGTACCCACATGCAGTAAACAACGGATAGTCATTAAATCCATCTCCCACAGCAATAATCTCTCGAGGAGATATTCCCAATGTCTTTGCATATTCGAGAACCGCGGTATGTTTCGTAGCTCCTTCGGAGGTAAAATCAATCCCAAAATATTCTTTATATGCAAACTTCATAACGGAAATATCTTTGCATTTATCTTTAATATTATTTATATGTTTATCAATCTCAATTTCGGGTAATTTATTTGCCATTCCGTGTACGAGTATTTTTAGTATTTGTTTCGGCAGATCTGCTTTGTTAAACGCATGAACCACAAAATCATGAGGATATGCGCGAGTCGGCACAATTTTCATCATATACGCATCCTCCTTCGTTTCAAGACTAAAAATGTAGTTTGTTTTAATTAAGTAATCAACAATATATCTCGCCGACTCATCTGAGAGGGGTTTGTGCCACGGGGCTTCACCCGTCATATGATTTATAATCATCCCTCCTCCGTTTACAATGGTAAGAGGGGAAAGATCGAGTTCTTTTACTATACGAGAAACATCACCAAAATATGCTCTCCCCGTAGCTAGAGAAACGTTGATATTGTTTTGCTTTAATTCTTGTATGAGAGAGGGAACCTTCTTGTCGTAAAGCCCATTAAAATCAATAAGTGTGCCGTCAAGATCGGTAAGTACCGCTTTTATTGTCATGGCGGAGGGTACAGGGGTCGAACCTGTTAGAGCTTGCGCTCACAAGTTTTCAAGACTTGCGCATTACCGTCCTGCCCACCCTCCTTTATATACGGTGTAACCAACTATTTTTTTAACAAATGCTCCTCATAATGGCAATTTGGACATATGAGCTCCAGATTATCCAATTCATTATTCAATCCATTCCTATCTTTATGATGTACCTGTAAAATCTCATATTTTTCATATCTACATCTTTCACATTTTCTTCCTTTATTATTCATTAATCTCATCTTTAAACTCTGATAGCTCTTCACCTTATCTTTCAACCTTTTGTGATTATACTTAATCCCTTTTCTCTGCTTATTTGCACACTCTCTGCTACATGTTTTTTTATTCAAACCAGATAGTATTAGTTTTCTACAAACAGCGCAAGGTTTTTCTTTTCGTGATACTATACCATAACAAAGTGAGCTACAATATGCTCTCCCCTCATTATTCTTTAACTCAAATGGTCGACGGTATATTGCCTTTTTACACACTATACATCTCGTATTTGGTTTTCTTAAATACTTCTCAGCCACTCATCCAGTATACCACAAACTCTTATCTGAGGCGCGTGCCGGAATCGGACCGGCGCAATAGAAGTTTTGCAGACTTCCGCGTTTCCACTTCGCCAACGCGCCTATAATGAACCGTTTGCTTTTAGCTTTTAGCTTTTAGCTTTTAGCTTTTAGCTTTTAGCTTTTAGCTTTTAGCTTTTAGCTTTTAGCTTTTAGCTTTTAGCTTCAGTGTATATTTTACTTTATTGAGACTCTAATCACAATTGAAAGTTCCACAATTGCTCTATTTTGAACTCTAAAGTATAAAATGAGGTGAATATTTGCTAAAACCTATTATTTTTTTGAAGTTTCAATTTCATTATTGTTAATATCTACTATGAATGCTTGTTCAGGAAACCAAGCAGGAGTCTCTGTGGTGAGGTACTCAAAATCAGTTCCTTCCGCTGCAAATCTCGTATTGGGAGGTACATCTACAACATCTCCTTCCACAACAGAAAAAACATCATTATTAACATATATTTTTCCTTGCCCTTTCACGACATAAACCATAAAATGAACCTTAGTTTCAAAAATATAGTGATTGCTCTCCTCTGGGTTCCTTCCCGAAAGCGTCATGTGATTAAACTCAAGATTTTTATCCCGTGCGGTATATTTTCTAATTATTTTTGTTTTTAAGTCCACTATTTTTGCTTCAGTTTTTTTTATCAAAGGGGAGTTATTCATATATCAACATTATATAATTATCATTATGGATATTTATCAAAAAATCTGGGATGAAGCGAAACCTTACTATCAGAAGGGAAGACCAATGGACGTTGCTCACGTTGAATGGATGATGGAGCAGGTGGCCGAAGTGTGTAAACAAGAAAATCTTGATGAATCAATTCTCATGCCGCTTGCTATTCTTCATGATGTGGGATATGCAACTCTCACAAATCCCGCGTCTGCTAATTACTATGATGCAGATTTAAGAAAGGCTCATATGCAAGCGGGAGTGGAAATTGCGGAGAGCATATTAAAACGAGTAAATTATCCTCAGGACAAATCAAAAATAATAGTTGAATATGTGAGGGTTCATGATAACTGGGCATTTGGAGAAGTAGATATGTATATTGAGGACAAACTGCTGGGGACCTTTAAAGATTTTGATTATCTCTGGATTTATACAAAGATTGGATGTGAGGCAATTCAAAAAGTTCTCAAGAAAAATAACAAGGAAATGCTTGAACATCTGAGAAATGAGCCTTCTCCCATTCATGGAAAAAAACCTTTTTCAACATCGTACACAAAAGAATTGAGAGTAAATTATTTGAAGGAAAGAGAAATAGAATTACTATGAAAAAAATGTGCGCTATAATTTTTGTCCTCATAGCCTTAGCTCTATTATATTACATCGATTTTTCGAAAAATCGATGCATTTCTCTTTCATCTACTTCTCAGCAACAGAAAGCGAAGCCACTTCTTGCCTATGCATTTGAAAACCTGAGAAAAACAATGTTTCCCAAGAGCAAAATAGTTCTTGATCGCTCATACAGCGAAAACGCAAGCTCTACTTCTCAGATATTCTATTTTAAAACACCCAGAAAACCAGGAAGCGGGGAAATGGATACAGTGAGTGGACTTATGAATATTCCTAAAAAACCAGGAATATATCCTGTGATAGTAATGCTCCGAGGATTTGTTCCAGATAATATATATGCCCCTGGAGTAGGAACACAGCATGTAGCAGAAACTCTTGCGCAAAATGGATATATTACGCTTGCTCCTGACTTTCTTGGATTTGGTGAATCAAGCCTTACTTCGTCCGATTCTTTTGAAGCGCGATTTCAAACTTATACGACTGTACTTTCTCTATTATCTTCACTCTCAATCCTCAACGAAGGGTTAGAGGCGAGTTACTCCGGCTCAATAACAGCTGATGCAAATAAAGTGGGGATTTGGGGGCATAGCAATGGGGGGCATATCGCGCTTTCCGTACTGGCAATTTCGGGAAAGCACTATCCCACAGTTCTTTGGGCTCCTGTTTCAAAATCATTCCCATATTCCATTCTCTATTATTCTGATGATGCAGATGATCATGGGAAAGCACTGCGGACCGTATTGGCGAACTTTGAACGCGATTATAATGCAGATCTTTTTTCAACACTCAACTATTATTCCTGGATTAAGGCTCCCATTTCTATCCATCAAGGCGCTCAGGACGAAGCAGTGCCTGAAAAGTGGTCCCAAGATTTGGAATCACAACTCAAAAATGAGGATGGTGATGTTGAGTATCATTCCTACTTGGGAGATCATAATATGGTGCCCTCGTGGAATGACGCAGTTGCCAATTCTGTTATATTTTTCAATAAATATTTCACCTCAAAATAATTTGTTACAATGGATTACAAAATCATATATACAGAGTGGATTTATCTTAGCTTGTCTTTTTACATATTAATTCAATAATTATATGAATATCGATAAATGGCTTTCCCTGTTCAAAGAGGCGTGGGTTTCACATAATATCGATAAAGTTCTAAGCTTATTTCATTCTCAAGTGGTATATTATGAAACACCATTTTGTAAACTTGATAATTTTGCGGCATTGGAAAATTCATGGGACGCAATAAAGAAACAAAATGATATACAACTGAATTTAAAAGTCTTTTGTAGCGAGGGAAATAAACACGCGGTTCTTTGGCGGTTAGAATATACCAAGTCAGGAAAACTTCAAAAATATGCCGGCTCCTATCTTATAGAGCTTGATAAAGATAATAAATGCATCTATTTTTTTCATACGTGTGAAGTTGATAATTAATAAAATAAAATTATTCAAAGAAGTCCATGAAAGTAAATGAAATACGACTCTGCACTCAAGAATACGTAAAAAATGCCCTCTTGGGAGAGGGATCAGGGCATGATTGGTGGCATATTTTTCGTGTATGGAATACTGCGCAACATCTTGCCAAAAAAGAGGGTGGGGATGTATTAGTTATAGAACTTGCCGCCCTTCTTCACGATATCGCAGATCGCAAATTTAATGAGGGAGATGTGGAAGAAGGGACAGGAAAAGTGCGGTCTTTTTTGCACTCAATTGGGGTGGAAAAAAAAGTAATTGAGCATGTATGTGAGATAGTGCAAACATGTTCTTTTGCAAGCTCCTTTATGCCAGATGGATCGCGTAGAATAATGAGCACTCTTGAAGGGAAAATAGTACAGGATGCAGATCGGCTTGATGCGATCGGGGCTATTGGAATAGCCCGCACATTTGCCTATGGGGGACACAAGGGGAGTGAAATGTATAACCCGTCTATTAAACCGGTCGTGCTTACCTCAACTAAACAATATGCTCAAGGAGAAACACACAGCATCAATCATTTTTATGAAAAATTATTATTATTAAAAGATTTAATGAATACTCAAACAGCGCGAGAAATGGCAAAAAAAAGACATATATATATGGAGCAATTTCTCAAGGAATTCTATGCAGAATGGGATGGAAATGTTTGATATAATCTATCCATGCTTAATTTATCTATTCATCTCCCTATTTACGTCAGTACATCAGAAAATTTAAACGGTATACGGTGTATAAAGGCAGCGCGGGATATCAAGGCCGGGGAGCTTATTGAATCCTGTCCAGTTATCCTTATGCCCAATAGTAATTTTGAACACTTCAATAAAACGATACTTGCAAGCTACGATTATGACTGGGACGAGACTGATGGCGCATTTGTTCTTGGCTATTGCATACTTACCAATCATTCTTTTTCTGCAAATACAATGTATCAAAGAAATCCAAAACAAAAACGCATGGAGTATTATGCAGTAAAAGATATAGAGAAAGATGAAGAAGTATTGATAAATTACAACGGAGATGCTGAAGATAAGACACCTCTTGAATACAACTATCACACAGACTTCAAACTATAACTGAAATCTAAATCTATTTCTTGCCCTGTAAATACAGGTAGATGAGAAACATCACAAACGCTGCAAAGAAGAAGGGTGAGTTTATTCCCATTGCGCCAAAGAGCCATCCTCCCAGTACTGGTCCTACAATTCTTCCCAAGCTTCCAGCCGACTGCAAAAAACCCAGTGTTTCCCCATACTCTTCCTTTGGCACGCGTTCGCTTGCAAGAGCCTGAATTGAAGGGTTTGCCATGCTATTGCCAAATACGATTAATGCCTGAGTTATCATAAGAAACCAGGGATTCGGAACAAAAGGCATCAAGAAAAAGCCTAAGACAAAGAAAAATGTGGAAGAGTTAAGGAGCGCTCTTTCCTTAAATTTCTTAACAAGCATGGGAAGTAGCTTTAATTGCGCAATGACAGCCATAACGCCCACAAATGCAAAAACATAGCCATTTTGTTCTGGTCCAAAATTGAATCGTTTTTGAGTCCAGAGTGCAAACGTTCCCTGCATCATAGAAAACGCAGAGTTTAACATAAAGAAAACAACTATTAAATATTGTATTTTTGATGCGCTCGCTACCTTCCAAAATTCCTTTAAGGTGATTTGAGCCTTTGGCTCGCTTTTACGCTGTTCGCTAGATACTGTCTCTGGAAGGGTAAAAATAGTAAGAAAAACAGTAATGAGCGAAACAACCATTGCAAAGTATCCTGGATAACTATAGTTGTATTTTGCAAGAAATCCTCCAATGGCAGGACCAAAAATGAATCCGAGTCCAAATGCTGCTCCAATGATACCCATTCCTTTTGCTCTATTTTCTTTTGTGGTAATGTCCGCGATATATGCCTGAGCAATAGATATATTACCTCCTGTTATTCCATCAATAATACGTGCTAAAAATAGAAGAGGAAGGCTGTTGGCCATACCAAGAATAAGATATCCTATTGCACTTCCTACTTGCGATATGGCAAGGAGTTTTTTTCTTCCATAGCGATCTGATAAGCGTCCCAAGAGTGGTCCTGCAATGAGCTGAAAAAGAGAATAGGTTGCTCCTAAGATGCCAATAGTAAAAGGTGAGGCTTGATATTTTTCCGCAATATAAGGGAGAAGGGGAAGGACTATACCAAATCCCAATAAATCCACAAATACGATCAAAAAGATAGTAAAAAGAGGCTTGTTATTCTGTTTCATAGAACTTATATAATACGGTAACCGAAGTATAAATACAACTGTATTTGTATGCTGTAGAGACGTTCCGCCGGAACGTCTTTACTTATTTATTCCTTCAATCACCCGTATCATCGTATCTGGAGTAAAAAGACCTGGACGAATGCGGGACATATAAAATAAATTTTCCCTATTTTGCATCTCCCCAGAAATCACTGAAACTGCAGCTGTATAGCCTGCTTTTTTCACTGATTCAATATTTTTGTTGTTGAAGGCGCCATAAGGATAGGCAAATGTTTTTATTTTTATGTTAAAACGCTCCTCAAACTTCTGTTTACTTTCAACAATTTGTTTTTCTGCATATAAGTCTGGAGCCTGCTTAAGATATATGTGATCAAGGGTATGTGATCCGATTTCTACTAAGCCGCTCTCAGCCAACTCCGCTATTTGCTTTTCATCCAAAAAACCACTTCTGCCAATATAATCATAAATAACATAAACTGTCGCTCTTATGTGATACTTTTTCAGAAGAGGAAATACCACTGTGTAGAAATCCTCATATCCATCATCGAATGTTAACACAGCACTATGCGTAGAATAATGTATAGACCCATCCAGTATATCCGGAATATCTTTTACGAAATACATTTCATAATTTGCTTTTCGCAGGGCCTGTAGATGCCCTTCAAACAAAGAGGGTACTATATCAAGGCGTTTTCGAATAAGGTCTCCATCGTCCTTCACATACTCTACATAGTGATACATAATGATGGGAATTTTTATTGCATTTTGCCCCTGTGCCTTATTTTTTAAATTATCTGGAAGTTGTAAGACGCTTTTGTCATAGTAGGGGGCTTCAATATTCTGCTTTTCAAGAAGCTTGTTTAACTGCATATTGAGCTGGCTCGTTTTTTGTAATTCCCTAAATAAACCCAGTAAAGACAATACTGCGATAATACTTATTACTATTAGTAAAGATTTATATCTCTTCAGTCGTGTACGCATATGTTATGTTTATTTTTCCCATCCATGAGGATGAGCTGTATACCATTTTACCAGCGCATTAACACTGTCTGCAACGCTACGTTTGGGAGCCCATCCGAGTACCTGTCTCGCTTTAGTTATATCGGCTATTTTTTTTGCATCATCTCCTTCTCGAGGAGTTGCATGTCCAACGGGGAACTCAACGCCAGTGATATCTTTTACTTTTGTAATTATCTCCTTGACGGAATTGCCCGTTCCCGTTCCTAAATTAATAATCTCACTTTTCTTTCCACTCATCAAATATTCTAATGCCTTTAAATGTGCTTCATTGAGGTCGACTACGTTGACATAGTCTCGAATGGGTGTTTTGTCTGGCGTGTCTACTTCTGGACAGGTAAGAGCAAATGGCTCAATATTGAGAGCTCCGCGCACTGCATTTTGCATAAGAAGGCTTGATGGTTTTTTAGAGTCCCCGATAAGACCATCGTCCGTAGCTCCACACACATTAAAATAACGCAAAATTACATAGTTTAATTTTTTTAGTTGGGCATACCATGCGATAAGCTCCTCTACCATCTGCTTTGAAGCGCCGTACGGTTGGGAGGGCGCGAGGGGATGCTTTTCGTCAATTGGCATATATTGGCTTTCTCCATATACTGCACAGGTTGACGAAAAGACAAGTTTCAATACGCCAGCATCAGTCATTGCCTTCAAAAGTGCATTGGTCCCCCCCACATTATTTTCAAAATACTTATAAGGATTTTTTACTGATTCATCAACTAAGCAGGAGGCAGCATAATGAACGACCATGTCGATGTTCTTCTCTTTTTCAAATACAGTCGCTATTTTTCGTAGGTCAGTTTCATAAATCGAAAGCTGAGAGTTCCCAAATTTTTTCTGAAGCTCCTCAAGAGGTTGTTTATATCCTGTCGTAAAGTTGTCTACCGCTATTACTTTGTGCCCATTTTGCAAAAAAACATAGGTAGCTACAGATCCGATATAGCCTCCCGCCCCTGTGACAAGAATTGTATTTTTCATATACTCTTATTGTATCAGTTTCAAAGATGAAAATACATTATTTTGATACTTATTCTTTGTGGAGCACTGTGTGGATTTGTGTCCCTACAGGTCTGTCGAGCGATGTAAGTTTAAAGTTGCGTAGCAAAATAATATACCAAGCGAGTTACCTGGAGGGCACAAAGACATACAGTGCGGAACAATTGCCTACACTTAAATCAAATAAAAAAAGACTTATCAGGATATATCAGTTCCTTCTAATTTTATGTATCGGATGCCAGTGCATCCGTCCTTCTGCAATAAGTATTCCTAAAAATATACAAAGGGAGCCTACAAAGAATATGGGAGTTGGATACTCCCCCAGCAATGGAATAGCGAGAAGAACAGCAATGACTGGGTCAATATAGGTAAATATTCCCACTTCCTGTGCATCGATCTTCGCAATACCATACATAAACAGCCCATAGGCAAGAGCTGAAGAAAAAATGACTCCAAAAATAATTCCCACCCATCCGTTTATATTGAGTTGAGTAAAGGACCATTTCTGTAATTCAGGAATCATAAAAGGGATAAAGGTAATGCTTCCAAAAAGAAATGAAATATAGGTGGTTACGAAATTATTCACCTTTTTAAGGACCTTTTTGGTAATTATTGTATAAAGAATAGATCCAAGGGTTGCAATGACAAGAAATATATTCCCCTCGAGAGCAGCCTCTTTTTGAAGAACGGTAGTTCCATGATTGAGTAAGAGTGGAGAGAGTATGATGGCGAGAACTCCAATGAAAGAGAGGATTATGCCAAAAAATACTTTTTTATGAAATCGCTCTTTTAAAAAGAAGATGGCAAACAGAAAAAGAAATATTGGCTGTGAGGAAGCTATGATGGGAGCATTGATGCTATTTGTTTTAGGTAGAGCTAAAAAGAAAAAGGCGATATTTATCGTAATGCCAAAAAAAGCCCCCAAACAAATTTGTATTATTTGATCTCGAGTTACTTTCTGCCTATGCATAATTGCAAATGGAAAGAAAATAATGGCCGCAAAGAAAAATCGAATGAAAGCCAGAGTAAATGGAGGGATATTCTCAAGTGCAAACTTAAAAATAGGGGAGGCTGCGCCCCAAATGATATTAGCAACGATGAGAGCCAATACAGGATTCATATCATTCAGTGTACCATTATTTAGCGATTAGCTTTTAGCTATCTGTCTGAAATGAATGTCATTGCGAACGACGCATTTTATAGTGAAGTAATCTATTTGTTAAGATTGCTTCGTCACAGCATTCCTCGCAATGACATGGAGTTAGACTTTTTAGCTTTAGCTAATTATTATCTCTTATTTTTATTTAGATATACGATAAGTTCTCCTATAAGTCCTGTCATCACTATTTGAATACCTACAATTATAAGGACGATTCCCAGCTGAAGAAGTGGCCTTCGATAGAGAAGTATATTAAAAAATATTCGCTCAATCGCAAGATAAAAAGAAATAGCAAAACCTACAGAAAATAATGCTCCTCCAATCATGCCAAAGAAATGAAGAGGTCGCTCTGCAAAAATATACACAAAATAAGCAGACATCATATCTAGAAGTCCCGTAAATACTTTAGTGGGGCCAAATTTTGATATGCCATTCACTCTTTTCCTATTGTTTACACTAACCTCAGTGACTGCAAATCCTCGATAATATGCTGAGAGCGGGAAAAAACGAAAATTATTTCCATAGAGGGGAAACTCATCAAGTGTTTCTTTCTTAAACATTTTAAACCCACAATTAATGTCTGTAAATGGTGAATGAAATAGCGCTCTTAAAACGATATTTGCGAAGAAAGAATACATCTTGATAAGAAGGGTGTCTTTTCTTTTTTTTCTTACTCCATTTACCAAATCTGCGCCGTCTTTTATTTTTTTTATAAACAAATTTAAATCAGCTGGATCATCTTGAAGATCTCCATCCATAAATACAAGAACATCTCCTTTTGCATTCTTCACTCCAGTTCGCAAAGCCTCTCCTTTTCCCATCCGCTTCTTGTGGGTGAACAAGTGCACATTCTGACTTCTGTCTTCTGACTTCTGACTTCTCGTTTCCGACCCATCATCAACTAATATCACTTCATATTCATCTGCTTCTTTCCTCATTGCAATTTCTATTTCTTCCAAGAGGATGGGGATATTTTTTTCTTCGTTATAGAAAGGGATTATTATGGAAATCATATTTTTTTAAACACTTCAAATGATCCACTTTTATAAATTTGAGAATATTTCATATCTTTTATCAATTTTTCATATGTAACAATTGCCTTTTCGCTTTCATACCCATTATAAACCTCATCACGCGAAAGCACAATATAATCAGCTAAATCATATCTGTCAGATAAATTATAAAAAAATCTTCTAGATGAAAAGACCGGTCCTATATGTCCACTCGCCATAACTTTTATTTTTTCATCAGCTACTATTTTCTGCCATTTAAATGCTTCAAATCGTTCCTTTGCTGGATAGAGAATGGGGTGTACTTCAGGTGTTTTTGAATAAGGGAGCGGAGAAATATAATAAGAGAATAGTAGGACACACAACAAGCAGTATAAATTTACTAGTTTGAAATGATAAGGCGCTTTTCTCATGATGTATAAAAGTTTTTCATATCCATACATGGAAGAGATGACGACAAATGGAGTGGTTACTGCGGTGTAGTGATAATATATATTTCTCATCGCCTCGCTTTTTGAAAGCATGTTTATGGCAAACTCTGGCGCTGCAATAATAAGGTAAAGGGGGGAGAAAAAGGATAAAAATCCCAGCGGTCCAAATATATTAATGAGATAAGTAAATGTCTCTTTCTTAAATAATAGCTGCAATACTAGTGGAGGATTTTTCAATAACCCTACAATAACACCTTGAGGTGAATCTCCAAAGTCTCCAAAATAGGTGAGTGCAAAATGCACTCCCTGCCTAAAATTGGGAATAATATATGTCATAGAGAAAATAAACCACCCTATGCCAACAAAGATAAGACTACCTGCAAAAAGAAATTCTGGTTTTTTGATTTCTTTATGTCTTATTTGCTTAGTAGCCATAAATACCATAAATAATCCAAAGAATGCAAGAGTGAGGCCTACTTGTTCTTTAGTGAGAAGTGCACCTAAAGCATAGAGGGAGCTCTCAACATACTTGTTTTTAAGATAAAAATAATACATAAAAAGAAGAAGAGGGGTTGCGAGTACTACAGCATGAAAATCAAATTGATTTGCTCGTTGAAGTGCGGGATACATAAGATAGGCAAAAGAAAAAAAGATCGAAATTAATTTAGATCCATGCATTTTTTCAAAGATTATTATCCCAATTCCATATACAGCAAGCGCTCCAAGACCAACTGCAACGGACTGAATAATGAGTAATGTTTCAGGGCCAGAGTATATAAAATAAAATGGCGCAAGAAGTGCTAAAAATATATCATTGTGTATCGCCATTCTCTTTACCTGATCAAACCCGTGTGGGTTGGTAAGCTCCAGAAATCGAGAAAAATCTCCTGTCTTTAAAGACATAAACGTGTTGTAGACCGTTTGATGCATGATACCCAAATCAAAATAATGAGCATAGAGTGTTTGGTATCGAAGAATAGTGAACCAAGAAAAATAGATTATATAAACAAGAATCATAGCACCCAATACCAACTCGGCCCAGTACTTCCGTAGGATTGTTTTAATATGCATTATATTTATTAATCATATTTTATTAAGCTGAATTCCACCTAAACTATCATTTATTTCCTGAATGAAACTTCTGGTGTATTTCTCTCAGGCGCGGATTAGTTACATGAGTATATACCTGTGTCGTTGATACGTTTTTATGCCCTAACATCTCCTGAACGCTGCGCAAATCGGCCCCTTGTTCAAGTAAGTCAGTGGCAAAACTGTGGCGAAGCGCATGAGGACTAAAATGTTTCACAATCCCCGCTAGTTTACGATATTTATCTACCATTCGTTCTACTGATCGGACAGAAAGACGCATTTTTTCTGGAGTAAGACCCTCTTCTGGCTTGGGGCCAGAATAGCGGATAAAAAGGGCTGAATAAGGGTCTCCTCGTCTATCCAAGTATTCCTTAAGTCGTGTTTTTGCATGATCAGATAAAAATACAATACGAAGTTTTCTCCCTTTTCCTAAAACGCTAAACTCTCCTCGTTCAATATTAATATCTTCTTTATTAAGTGAAGTAAGTTCGGACACCCGGAGCCCTGTTGAAAAGAGAACTTCCAAGATTGCTCTGTCTCGAAGCCCTGGTTCCTCTGAAGTGTCAACGCTATCAAAAATACGATGAAGCTCTTCTGTGGAAAGGAATTTAATTTCTCGCTCTTTTTGCTTCCCCAGCTCTATCATCTGTGGCGTCATCACCTTTATTTTTTGTTTTATAAGGAATTTAAAGAAGGAACGAAGAGCAATGAGAAAATAGTTTTGTGTTTGGCGAGAGATGCTTCCTTTATATTTATTTTTATAGGTGTGAGAAAGATAGAGCCTAAAACTTCGTATGGTTTCCTCATCTATTTCTTCAACGGTGAGGTGCTGATCCTGAGAGATGAGCCACCCTTCAAAAAATTTCAAGTAATACCCGTACATGCGCACAGTCTTAATCGATAAATTTCGATCAAGTTCGCAGTATTCAAGAAATCGTAAAATAGCCTCTTTTAATAACATTAAATCATTATACTGTAAGACAGATTAAACGACGTCGGATTAAAAAAAATTATATTTTTCCAACCAAATCGACTCCGGGCCTAAGTGTTTTTGCTCCCGGTCTCCAACTTGCAGGGCATACTTCGCCCTTGTGTTCGCGCACATAAATAGAGGCTTGAAGCTTGCGGAATATTTCATCGCTATTGCGGCCAATGCTGTTATCGTGAATATCCATGGCTTTCAAAACTCCATCTGGATCAATGATGAATGTTCCACGAAAAGATAGTCCTTCTCCTTCAATATAGGTGCCAAATGCACGGGCAATATTTCCGGTTGGGTCTGCTCCCATGGGATAGGTAATTGTTTTAATAACTGGGGAGGCATCATGCCATGCTTTATGGACAAATACTGTATCAGTGCTAAAACTTACTATTTCAGCTCCTGCTTTTTTAAATTCATCATATTTATTGGCGGCTTCACTTAACTCAGTGGGACAGACGAAAGTAAAGTCTGCAGGATAAAACATAAGTACGAGCCACTTGCCTTTGTAATCGGATAGGTTTGTTTTTTTAAACTGTTCATTTTGAAAATATTCAAATGAAAGATCTGGAATCTGTTGACCGATCGTAACCATAGTTATATTAATACTAAATAAGTAATAGATTTATTATAGCAGAATATAATTGCAGAATTGAATTATAATAATTATCTATGAAAATAACATCAATTCACGCACAAGAAATTCTTGACAGTCGCGGTAACCCCACAATAGAATGCGTTACTACTTTAGAAAATGGAACGACTGGATGGGCAGCAGTACCCTCAGGCGCTTCCACAGGAAAGTATGAGGCAGTCGAACTGAGGGACGGCGATTCAAAAAGATATTTAGGACAGGGAGTATTGAAGGCGGTAGAAAACGTAAATATAAAAATCAATGCTGTAGTAAAAGGACTAGACGCAGCAAAACAGGAGGAACTGGATAAAAAAATGATCGATCTAGACGGAACCGAGAATAAAGCAAATCTTGGTGCTAATGCAATTCTTGCCGTCTCACTGAGCGCAGCTCGCGCAGAAGCAGCAGCCGAAAAAAAACCTCTTTATGAATACTTAAGTAAATTTAATCCAGACTTCAAAGGAACTTATACTATGCCACTAACCATGTTAAACGTGTTGAATGGAGGTAAACATGGAAACTGGGCAAGTGACATTCAAGAATATATGCTTTTCCCTGTAGGAGCCGCAAGCACTTCTGAAGCGATTCGTATGGGCGTCGAAGTATATCACTCAATAAAAAAAGTCCTTAAATCCAACGGATACAGTATCGCTGTTGGAGATGAAGGTGGGTTTGCCCCTCAGTTTAAAAGCAATGAGGAACCATTTCAGATCCTTATGCAAGCGATAGAAATGGCAGGATACCGACCAAAGATCGATTTCTGTTTGGGAATTGATGGAGCGGCTTCCGAATTCTTCAAAGATGGAAAATATCATCTAAAAAAAGAGGGAGTAGAATGGTCGACAGATGAACTTGTTGATTATTATGTCTCTATGTGGAAAAAATATCCAATCGTTTCTATGGAAGATGTATTTGATCAAGATGATTGGAGTGGATTTAAAAAACTCTATGAGAAAACCGAGGGTAAGATGCAAGTAATGGGAGATGACTTATTTGTTACAAATATAAAGAGACTTCAACGAGGCGTAGATGAAAAAACATGTAACTCAATCCTTATTAAGTTGAATCAAATTGGAACGATAACTGAAACAGTATCCGCAATACTACTAGCTAAAAAGGCTGGGATGACCGCAATAGTATCCCACCGCAGTGCTGAAACAGAAGATGCCTTTATGGCAGACTTTGTCGTAGCAATGGGAACTGGTCAGATTAAAACAGGTGCCCCTGCGAGAAGTGAACGCGTAGCAAAATATAATCAACTTATGAGAATTGAAAGGGAACTAGGAGACAAAGCACAACTAGGAAAATTTCCTTTTATGCCTCTATGACCATCGTCGACGATATTTTGAAAGTGCGGAGGCCAGCTCCGCGCTTTCCTGTACTGAGCACGATTGCTCAGCGATTTAGTCCTCGCGTGATAAATGGTTCTCCCATACCTAAAGAACATCTTCAAAGTATTTTGGAAGCCGCTCGTTTGACTCCTTCAGCCCGCTTCCATCAACCGTGGTTTTTTTATGTGATAAAAAAGGATTCCGCTGCTTTCGGAAAGTTAAAGCTTTGTATTCCAGAAAGAAATGGATGGGCACTCAATGCCTCCCTCATCATAGTCGCATGTTATATCCCAAATGATCCCCAGGGAATACAAAACAAATGGGCACAATATGATTTGGGAGCTGCGGTGCTCTCGCTTGTTTTACAAGCTCAAGATTTAGGCTACTACTCGAGACAAATTGGAAGCTTCAGTCCAGAAGAAACAAAAAAACAATTTTCCATTGAAGAGCATCAGATTCCCTTTACACTTATTGCAATGGGGAAATTGGGAACCGATAAAGACTATTCAACTGCAGATAAAGAGTATGTCGAAAAAGATTTAATTCCTCCAGGTCATAAAGAAATAATATATAAGGAAATGAAATAAAATTACCTGTATACTCAAATAATGTACTCAGTGTATACTGGTGCGTGGTATCCACGTACCACTCTTCATTTAAGTGAAGTGTTCCAATTCCTTCATGACGCGTCTTCTGACCTTCCTCTTAAGTCGGATACCATGAAGCGACTACAAAAAAAGTTGGAATTGGTTTCAGTTACGAGAGAAATAGATGATTTTGAATGTATTGTGGCACATACGAAAAATGGGGTGGTACTCCGTTATTATGAAGATGGGCTCTATTCGCTCGAACATACCTCTGAAGATATTGTAAAGAGTTCTCAAATAGTTGATGAGTACATGATAAAGAAAATGAATGTTGCACTTTCCTATTTGTTTTCGTTAGGCGCTCCTACCCCAAAAGTGCTTGCAAACATTAAAACCGATCATCCACACGTGATATCGCTTTCAAAAAAAGAATGGGCCCATTTCCCATTTTTGGGTGAAAAATATGGCGAGGTGTATTCTCAGCTTGAATCACAGGGAGTAACTGTCTATAAAACAATAACCCATATCTTTGTTGTGTCCGACCATCCAAAATCAAAAAATGTACAAAGCCTCATTGAAATGCAAATTTTTTTTAGAGAGTTCAAGGACCAACTCAAGCGATATTTAAATATTCATAGAACTATTTGGGAAGACATTTCTCAAATCAAAGAACAAAAATCTATTTCCAGTAAAGAAATTGTTCATATGAGAAATAAACTTGACGGCTATCAAAAAACAATAAGCCTCATCACAAATCGTATCAACCAGATGAGTACTTATATTGAAACTCGTTCAAAGATTGCGCAGACTTTGGATATTGAAAAGCATTTAAATATATTATTTCAATATAAATTTGAGGCATTGCGCGACACTCACATCTACATCAAGGAAATTTGGAAAATGACTTCTGATTATATTGATAGTGCAATCCAGATTATTGTTGAGATTCAAAATCAAAGCACCCAAAAAAGCATCCAATCATTGCAACTGATCACTCTTGCAAATGTAATTGCAACACTTCTAACAAAGATGGCTCTTGATACAATACCAGGAATCACCCAAAAGGGGTTCCTCTATGTGGGAGCAATTATATTTATCGCTTGGACAGTAAATACTCTCCTTATCTCACTCTTCCGTCACATCCGCTATCAAATACGCTTTCCTGAACAGTCGAAGCTCTAAAAAAAACCTGCCCTTTCGAGCAGGTATTTTATTTAATTTCAAAGATTACTTTTTTGTAAACCAAGTGCTCCACAAATTGGTCCAGCTTGTGCGGACTGATTGACGAAATGTATCCATGTTGGTTCGAATATTGTCGTTGAGACTCTTTTTACTATCCCATGCAGCTTTTATTGCAACCTTTCTTTGTTCTTTATTCTGTTCTGCGAGATCTTTTCGCTCTGCACGAATCGTTGGAAGGAGTGCTTTTTTTTCCGCTTCGCTTAATCCCTCAAGGCGCGCTTTTGTTTCCTCATTGAATTCCTCTCGCTCTCCCTTATTTTCTTCCAAAAGAGCCTCCCGTGATGCTTTATTTTGCTCCTTTAGTAATTCCCGCGCCTCTTCATTTTTCTCCAACATATTTTTTCTTTGCTCTTGATTTTCCTCTCTTAATTTTTTAACCGCTTCACCGAATTTACCCGTTGGCTTTATCTCTGATTCCTCTGCATGAATCGTATTGGCAACCAACAACATGGCTACTACTGCTAATAAAACTATAGATTTATTTTTCATACATATAAAAATTAACTGATAAACTGTACATACTATTATATCGTATTCAATAATAAATATTAATTGATATATACATTTCCCTTTACATATAAACCCCTTCTTTTAATGTGTGCTGTGTTCTTTTCCAATATTTTTTCAACCTCACTTACGAGATTTGAGTTCATTTCTAAGTCTACTAAAAAACTATATTCCCACTCTGTGCCAGGAATTGGTCGAGACTCAATCTTCGTGAGATTTACCTTTGTGGCTGCAAGTTGAGTCAACACACGAGCCAATGTTCCTGGCTCGTGCTTAACATTAAATACATATGATCCTTTTATGATTGGCTCATCGTGTAATTTATCGACCTCAGATAAATGCGTTATGGCCAAAAACCTCGTCATGTTGTTTTGATAATTTCCAATATTTTTTGCGAGAATTACCAGCTTCGATTCGTCAGTCAACTCACTGCTCCCAATACATGCTTTATGTATATTATTTTCATCGAGAATGGTATTTTTTCCCTCTGAGGTACTGTTCGTTTCGATCGTTGCTAAATTATGTTCGTTTATAAAGAGTGATGTTTGTAAGAGGGCTTTTGGATGCGAGTAAACAGATGTGATATCTTCTATTTTTGATCCATGTAATCCAATCAGGTTAAGATCAATTACCAAATATCCCTCCGCCATTATTTGTACATTATTCTGAGAAAAAAGATAGTCAATATTTTCATGGACATCGCTCGTAATTGAATTTTCTACTGGTAAAAGAGCAATAGAATTATTATCTCCCGACATCGCCTTCACCACTTCAAAAAAACTGTTGCATAATTTCATTTGTAACTTCGGATACATTTTTTTTGCGATAATAGCACTATACGATCCGTTTGGACCAAGACAATAAGCAGTTTTCATAATTGATTAAATTGAGCTTGATAATAGGATTTCCAATTCATTTTTCATTTTTTTAAGGATTTCTCGACAGGATGAATTGTAACGAATCATGTCTAGAAAAAGATCATGGCTATTTCCCATACTCTCCAAACTTTGGAAAATAAGTGCGGCTGATGGGGTGTCAATTTGTGTTTTTTCCAAATGTAACGATTGAGCAAGGGAACGAACGGTTTGTGCAAAAAACTGAGAACGTGCTTGCAATTCATCATGTTCATGTGGACTCATTTCTATAATTGATAATCCCATTGAAATAAATAGTTTTTTGATTGAAAGGAAACTACTTTCATCTCCTTGTATTTTATGTACGACTATTTTTTCTTCAGCATCAGCCCATGATTTAGGACCAAAGAGGGGATGAGTGGCAATAATAGTGGCTCCAGAAGAAATATATTCCTTCATGATTCGTACGGGGTATTCTTTCACCGAACAAACATCAACAATCGTTTTTCCCGAAGATAATAGGGGAGCGATATATTTTATTACATCTTTAAACTGATTTATGGGCACAGCAGGAATAATGATATCTGAAGTTTTAATAACCTTGTCTAATTTCTCTAGAGAATCTGTTCTGCGAGAATATAGGATGATTTCTACCTCAGGGCACTTTTCATGCATAATACGAACAAGTAGTTGCCCAAACTGTCCATTGCCGATTATTCCAATTCTCATATATTTGTTTCTATTTCTAATGCTTCTTCATGAATAGTATCTAGAATTTTCTTGATGAATTCTCTTCGCAATCCAAACGATTCACCCATAATTAGTCTTTTGGTTAAAACCTCATTCCATCTTGCCTGATCAAGGGGTGGGACTCCTGAATCTTTTTTTATTCTTCCCACTTCGGCAACAATCAATAATCTGTCTCGCAATACCTTTAGTAATTGTTGATCGAGTACATCAATTTTTTTTCTTAATTCACTGATTTTATCCATATATTTTTTGTAATAAGTAATTATCAATTAAGACAAGTGCGGCCATGGCTTCAACGATAGGAACTGCACGTGGCAAAACGCATGGGTCATGCCTCCCCACTGCGTTTAACTGTACTGACTGCATATCTGTATTAATTGTATCTTGTTGCTTGCGTATGGTGGACGTCGGTTTGAAGGCGACTCTAAAATGAATTATTTCCCCATTAGAAATCCCCCCCTGAACTCCTCCGGAATTGTTTGTTCGAGTTCTCACAGATCCATTTTTTACAATGAATGAATCGTTGTGTTCGCTCCCAGTTTTCGTGGTGCCCGCAAATCCAGAACCAATCTCAAATCCCTTCACCGCGGGTATTGATAGCATTGCCGCGCCCAGTCGTGCCGATAACTTATCGAAAACGGGTTCTCCAAGTCCGGCAGGAGTATTGCGAACTACACAGCGGATGACTCCTCCCACGGAGTCTCCTTCACTACCTATTTCCTTAATCAACTCAATCATTTTCTCTGCCGCCTTTTTATCCGGGCAACGCACGATATTTGAATCAATATCTTTTTGAGAAACATCCTCAATTAAAACAGTGCTCCCAATATCCTTAACTTTTTCCACAAAAGCAACAATCTCTATTTGAGCTTTTTCCTCTAAATATTTTCGTGCAACAGCCCCGGCCGCAACTCGAGCCAGAGTTTCTCTCGCGCTCGCTCTCCCTCCTCCTCGAAAGTCACGAATGCCATATTTTTGCTTGTAGGTGAAGTCTGCATGAGACGGTCTGAAGACATCTTTTAAATGATTATAGTCTTGCGATCGCGCATCAGTATTTCTCACAAGAAGCATAATGGGAGTTCCTGTTGTTTTTCCTTCAAACACACCAGAGTGTATCTCGACTCTATCATCTTCTTTTCTTTGCGTGGTGATATCACTTTGACCAGGCTTTCTTCGATCTAAATCTTTCTGTATATCTTTTTCAGTGAGCTCAAGTCCTGCGGGACATCCATCAATAATACACCCCACAGAACCTCCGTGAGTTTCGCCGAATGTTGTTATTTTGAACAGTGTTCCAAATGAGTTTCCTGCCATATTATTGCAATAATGAGTAAATTGTATTCATATCGTTACATGTCATCTGTCCCGGAGCTGAAGCACCATCACTATTAATGCTACAGTATGTCATGCAGCTTCCCAAGAGGGGAGCTATTATACGCGTCTTCTTTCCTAAAGGACCCATACCGATTACACAGATATTTTCTTTCGTATTTTTTTGAATCACTACGTTTAGCAGTCGTTTATTGTCATCTTCGTTTTTCACCATAGTAGCAATTTTCTTGATGTGAGGGTTAAAAATAGCCATTCTTTTCACAATACTATCTAAATCTGTTTTTGATGGCGTCTTCATAAAATCATGAAAAGACAGTATCGCCCTTTTCTGCATTGAGCGACTGAGTCTCATTTTATTCTCCTCAAGGGTTGTAAGTTCTACGTCAACAAGAAAACCTAGATCAAAGGCTCTTTTCAGTATTTGAATTCTTTCTTTTTCACTTCCACCAAACTGCCCACCCTCATCTTTTCTTCTGCAAGTAAAAATTACATGTTTTTTTTGCACATTACTCAGTAGTTGTATATCATTCTTCTTTCGATTTATCGATAAATCGAAACGAATTTCAACAAATTTTGTCTTGTCTCGCATTGTTGTCAACTTTTGGATAATATCTTCGATAGACTTATCCATGACAACAGCACAAAGATTGATATTTTTCATAGATGTAATGCATTTAGTAATGTCTGCTCCATCACTCCAATAGGAGCTTTAACTCCTGTGTACAACTCAAATTGAGCATTCCCTTGAAACAGCAACATTTCAGTTCCATGAATGATGATGGCGCCTATTTTTTTTGCTTGTTTAAGCAGTTCTGTTTCAAATGGCGCGTACACAATATCCATCACAATGTGACCTGTATGAATCCCTTTTGTACTGATAGGGGATATCCCTTCATGAGGGTGCATACCGACTGAACTAGTATTGATGATTATGTCTTGCCGTGAAATGAATTCATCACTCACAGCGTCAACACATGAACAACCGAACTCGGCGGCAAGTTCTTGTGCCTTCTGGACGGATCTATTGATAATAGTAACCTGCGCTTTTTCTTTTAATAGTCCAAATACAACAGCGCGCGCTGCTCCTCCGGCTCCAATAACCAATGCCTTCTTCCCAACTAAATCCGTCCTCATTTTGAAAGGAGTTATGGCGCCAATCCAATCGGTATTAAATCCTTTGAGAACTCCATTTTCATTCACAATTGAATTCACCGCGCCAATCTTTTTTGCAATAGGATCGATCTCATCGAGAAATGGCATCACTGCAATTTTATGGGGCACCGTACAGGTAAGCCCTCGTATTCCTAATACCTTGACTGATTCAACCACTGACTGTATCTGTTCGACTGGAACAGATGAGGCGAGGTATACGAATTGCTCCTCTAATCCCACTGCCTCATATGCGGCGTTATGCATAAGAGGAGAAAGGGAGTGAACCACGGGATTTCCGATAATCAGACATATTTTTGTTTGAGCTGTTTTCATATTTTTTTAATAATTAAATTGGTAATTTCTTCTATTGTTTTTCCATCAGTGCGAATAATTACATCCGCATATTCTTTATAGAGATGTTGACGAAACTGAAATAATTTGAGTGCTTTCGCTTTGTCGGCAAATAGAGGGCGAGACACATCTCCTTTCAATCGTTTTTCAATTTCTTTAAAAGATGTAGAGAGGAAAATAACTTTCCCATTTTGCTTTAACATGTCAATGCAGATTTTATTTATGACCATTCCACCTCCTGTAGAGATAACAACATTATTCTCTTTAGATAGTTGTTTAGCTTGATCAATTTCTAGCCCGCGAAATCGTATTTCGCCATCGAGTGCGAATATCTCTTTAATGGTTTTTCTTCCAGATTGACGAAGGAGTAGATTGTCAGTTTCTTTGCACGACATATTAAGTTTTTTTGCTAATAGGTGAGCAACAGAACTTTTTCCACTTCCCATGAATCCGATAAGTATGATGTTCATAGTTTTTTTATAGCTATTCCTAACGATTCTATTTTTTTCCAGAAGTCTGGGAATGATTTATTCACCACATCAGGTTCTTCAATTTTTATTCCTTCAACCACAGAACCGACAACCGAAAAGGCCAGGGCCATTCTATGGTCCTTGTACGTTTTAATTGTTGCACCGTGTGGTTTGTCTCCGTGAATAGTTATAGAGTCATCAGTGATAGTTGACCCAATTCCGATTTTCTTAAGCTCACTTTTCGTTGCTTGAAGTCGGTTTGTTTCCTTTACTCGAAGCGTCGATAGACCAGATATTGTCGTTACCCCGTGTACAAACGCAGCAACAACCGCAAGTGTTTGAGCGGTGTCCGGCATTAAGCTCATATCTACAGAAATTGAGTTAAGTGCTTGAGGACCGGTTACAGTAATTGTTTTCGCTATAGCATCTTTAACAACATGACACCCCATCCTCTCCAATAAATCAGAAAAACGAGCGTCTCCTTGAGAGGATTGTGGATTTATATTCTTAACCGTAACAGTGCCACCGCTTATAGCGGCTAGAGCGAGAAGGTATGATGCGCCAGAGGCGTCACCTTCAACTTGGTACTGTGTACCACTTAATTTTTCAAATTTACTGACAGTGTATTTTTTAAAATCATCATTTACTATATGAACTCCAAATGATTGTAAACTTGCAAGAGTCATTTCAATATATGACTTTGAAATTTGCTCATCAGTTATTTGAATTTCCAATCCCTCTTTGAGCACTGGAGCGATAAGGAGGAGGGCCGTTATAAATTGACTACTTACTTTTCCGCTCATTGAAACAGTTGATTTATTTATTTTTCCACCACGGATAAGAAGAGAGGCGAATCCTTCTTTATTTGTACAAATAATGTCTGCTCCTAAACTTCGAAGAGCATTCAAAAGATCGCCGAGTGGCCTTTCTCTCATTCGCTCAGATCCATCAAGAATGATTTCTCCAGGAACTAAACAGCAAAGAGCGGTGAGAAACCGCATAGCAGTCCCCGCATGTCCTACGTCAATTGCGATATTTTGTGATTTAAATTTTCCTCCATTACCTATAATCTCGATTGATGTTTCATTAATTGGAGTAATAGTTATACCCAATCGAGAAAGAGCACTCATTAAGACTTTGCTATCGTCGCTTATAGATATCGAAGTTAGTGTACTTTTTCCTTGCGCAAGGGAAGCCATAATAAGAGCTCTATTGGTGAAGCTTTTTGAGCCGCCAATCTCAACTGTTCCCATAATGGGTTTATGGGGAGATATTATTTTTATTTTTTCCATATATTAAGAAATAATTGATAAAATTCCCTTACTAACAAGCTCTTGTTCTAGCTGCACATCTGTTTGGATCGAACCAATTTTTCGGGGGAGTGACCAAAGAATTTTTCCTGCTCTATTTTTTTTATCGGTTTGAATGACAGAATTAATTTGAGATAAGGACATTCCAGAAATCGATAAAGGTAATCCCCAATGAAATATAAGCGATACTATTAATCGTTCATCAACGGTCCTACTCATATTCGCTTCAGCAACCATCCCTAGAGCTACTGCTTCTCCATGCAAAAGAGAATTATTTGTTTTTAAACTCAAAGCCTCAATAGCATGTCCAACGGTATGACCGAAGTTAAGCTGCTTGCGAATTCCATTTTTCTCCTGTATGTCTCGGTCGACAATTTTTTGTTTTATTGCCACAGATCTTGAAATTATTTTTATCCAATCTTCGCTCCTTAATGTGTCAACTTTCATTTTTAAAAGTATTGTGAATAATTTTCTATCCGCAATAATAGCATGCTTTATTACCTCCGCCATTCCAGAAATAATTTGCCGATGGGGAAGGGTTTTCAACGTATCTACGTCAATAATCACGGCGCTTGGTTGGTGAAAAATTCCAATACTATTTTTAATTCCCATAAAATCTATTGCGGTTTTCCCCCCAATACTTGCATCAACTTGTGCAAGTAGCGTAGTAGGGATATGAACCACTGGTATTCCCCTCATATAAGTTGCCGCTGCAAACCCACCAATATCACAGACGACACCACCGCCCAATGTGACAACGACAGAAGACCTATCTGCTCCGCCAGCAAGCATTTCTTTCCAAATCATTTCTAATGTGCGAATAGATTTGTTTTGTTCCCCTGATTTGATTTGAATTACTTTTGTTTTACTATCGCTGAGTGTTATCAGTAAGGGATTCAGCCAGTGCTTTGCAACATTCTCATCGGTGATAATCGTTACAGAGTTTGCTGATTTAACAATCTGAATATTCTTTATATTGGAAAGATTTCCTTTCCCAATATCGATGCTTGTTATTTCCATAGGATTAGTTTGGGGACACCAGGTCCCTAAATTCTGATAATCGAATACACAGGTCCTGCAACTCAGGAAGCGTTATATGCTGCTGTGTGTCCGTGACAGAAGTGCCCACCTCTATCAAAACACCATCGTACACATGTACTCCATCACTCGTTTTAAGTTTCATCGCAGCAATCGTACCTTGTACAATTTCATCCCTCAAAGCAGGACCAAATGAATGCGATGGATCAAAAAATACTTGAAATCCTTTTTCTTTCATTTGCTGTGCTGATTCATGCACAGGTAAGCTTCTGAACTTTCCTTTCTCCGGAGTTTCAATTCCTCGCTGAATCATAATCGCTTTTTCCGGTTCAATATGGGCCTGAACATAGCTTGCTAATCCTTCCCATGTTTTCTCCATGCCTTTCCATTTGCCATTTTTAATCCCCACAGACCACCCGTTTCGCTTGGCAAAGAGAGCCATATTCATAGCGGGCCATCCAAGCTGGCTTACAGCGGGGCTCCATGCAAGTACTTTATTTTTGAGGATAATATCTTCCAAAGAGGGAAGTTGCACGAGCGGGCTCATGATTTCAGTTGCGATTATCATGCCTGTTTCCTTACAAATTTGTTTTGCAAGGGTAACGCTCGGGGGTTCATCAAATGTTGCAGGGTGTTTGCCATCAATGAGTTTTTCAGTATTTCTCATGAAAACATCGAAGTCTATTCCCATATTTTTTCCGTCTACAGAAAGACTTGTTCGAGACTTTAATCCAACAACGCGCGTACCGGCAATAGCTTTTTTTCCGTTTACTTTTATCTCACCAATCTTGAATACCTCCCTTAAATTGTTTTGATCCACAGAACAAGGACCAGCGATAATTGTCAACTTGTTGTTTGAATGTATTGTTTTTTTCATAGTATTGACTGTAAATGTGTTAATGAAACCAATGATTTTTGAAATGAAATAATCTCCGATTTTGTGGGAATAGCGGTGCTATTTCCAAGCTTAGTACACTGCAATGCTGCTGCCACATTGGCAAATTGAGCACTGCGATGTAAATCCCACTGATTAATCACTCCAAACAAAAATGCCCCACGAAATATATCTCCAGCACCCAAAGTGTCAACCACCTTCACGGAGGGAGATTGATGAATGGTGAATCTGTTATTTTCACAAACAGCACTCCCATACTTTCCCAAGGTGATGACGACTGAATTATTAAGAAGGAGAGATAATTTTTTTGCTCCCATTTCTATTGTTTCTTTGGGGAAGAGAAGCTGTATAGTTTCGATGGGGACAATAGGAAGAGTTACTTTCTTAAGTAGTTGAAGAGTTTGAGCAGAACAATCGACTGATGGATCTAAAATAACGGATGTGCTCAACCGTTTCATTTCTATAGCGTTGAGTATGGCTTTCGGTTCATGTCGATCGCAGAGAATGCCATCTGCCGATTGAAGAAGTTCCTGAGAAACGGATTTTACTGAACCACTTGCTTTTCTATCTTTAATAATTGTTCGTGAACCCGTTTGTGAATTAACGAGCACCGTATGAACCGGTGTTTGCTTTGTTGGCTGAGCCAATAAATGGACACCCTCTTTCACAAGGATATTCCTCACTATAAGCCCCGCTTCATCATCGGCAACGGAAGCAGTGAGAGCACATTCAACTCCCAATCGAGCCAGCATAATAAGCCCAGCTGGCACTGGACCACCCAACGTCATCTCTACCTCTTGAGCACAAACCTTTTCTCCCTCACGAGGGAACGTACTTATTTTATGCACTTTGTCGAGTACTATTTCTCCTATTCCTAAAACCTTTTTTTTCATATTTTTTGTGTGAATTAATAAAAAACCCCGCGGTCTGCGGGGTGTATTTTGTTCATAAAAATACCGCCCGCTACATGGGATAAAAGTAAAAGTTGTAATTTTTTAGTGATTGTATTTTGTTTATCATTCGTTTGTTCTTTGTTAACCGATCCTCCTTCGCTCATGTTCGCCTCATGGTCTACGTCCATGCAGACGAATATTCGCTTCGGACGGATTTAGTCTCCGTAATCCGAAGCATAATTTCGGAAACGGAGCCTACAAAAAGACCCCGCTTTTGGCGGGGTGATTTTCTTTTCTATTTACAAAAAATCAGCCCGCTATCGGGGTAAAATAGAAAAAGAAATTTGTATTCAAACTAGATGTGCTTTTCATAGGACAGCTATCATTATATCACGAAAAACGGATGTTAAACAACCAGTTTTATTTCGCGATTCTTAACAAGTACAAAAGTCATCCATGCAATAAAGATGGCGTTAAATACAAAGCCCAGCTTTATATTCGTCATCTCCATCAGGAAAGTAAATAGTATAGACCATGTAGCTCCATGGATTCCCATAAGGAATAATGATTTATATCCATAATTTGTTTTCATTATTTTATCAATAACGAGAACGATAAGAGTGAGAAATACTATACCAAACAATGTTGATTGTGCCCAAAACAGACCTCCCAATAGAGGGAGAATGAGTAGTCCTATAGCTACAAATCGATCAATAAATTGAGGGACTTTTTTGGCGAATGGCTCTATTTCTTTTACTATTTTTGTATATTGTGCATAGTCTATATAGAGGCTTCTTTTAAGCTCACTAAAATAATAAAGTTGTGTAGACTCTCTTCCATTTTGTGAATCAGGAAATACCAGAGCTTGACGTGTAGCAAGGAAAATTGCGTTGTATTTTGGATAGTTATCGGCACTCCCTTTCGTATCAATAACGGCCAAATGTTTTCCTTCCATGTCACCGAGAGCTTTTGGGAATTCGATAGTGTAGGGCTCTTGCACATTAGTATAAAGCTTCCCATTGGAGATACGTAGTTCAAGTTCTTTTGGATAGATGGCTTTCATTTCCTTCATCCCTACAGTAACAAAAGAGGGAATATTTTTTCTGAAGGTGCTGAAGGAAATACCCAACTGAACAGATTTTATAAGAGAGAGACATGCGAGAAGAAAAAAGAGATATTTGAATGAAAACCAAAAAGAAACTTTGGCAAGTTCTTTGTAATAGGATGGGTCAAGGAGTGATCGTTGGAATGTATTCCAAAAAGTATTGAGTTTTTTCATATACTTTATTATACCCTACAAAAAAAGCCCAAGGTATGAATTACTGTGAAAAAATGAACAGGTGGCAAATTTGCTCCGTCTTTATTTTTCGGTGTCCACATCTCAACCTACGAGGTTGGAGTATCTCTCCAACCTCGTAGGTTAGAAAGACAGAGTAATCGACGGGCACCTCAAAACAAAAACTTTGCCCTCCTAAATTATGTTTCAGCTTTAAGTTTTAGCTTTTAGCTGATTTTATCTCCTAAAAGATGAGTAAGACTGAGTCTTGAGTGGTCGAGCGTTTTCTTGGATAAAAGTCAGCGCTGTTCCTGTCTTATTAGCGCGTCCCGTTCTTCCGATACGATGAATATAATCTTCGTAGGTCTGTGGGACGTCAAAGTTAATGACATGGGAAACGTTTGGAATATCAAGTCCACGAGCAGCAACGTCTGTTGCAATCATGATGTTTACAACATCTTCCTTGAACATACGAAGGCTCTGTTGTCGTTGAAATTGCGCCTTATCTCCATGAATAGAAGTGACTTTAAATCCTTTTGCATACAAATCTTGTGAGATTCGTTCTACTCCCATTTTTGTTCGACCAAAGACCAAGACTTTCTTGAAATCTTCCTGTCGCAGAAGGGATGCAAGCTTTTCAATTTTCATGACTGTTGGCTCAACGCTCACCACTTCTTGAGTGATGTGACTTGTTGTCTCAGTTGTCTTAACGGAAATAGTAACTGGGTTAGTGACAAATGAGCTCACTAATGCATTTACGTTTCCAGATAATGTTGCTGAGAAAAAGAGGCTTTGTCTTTCTTTTGGAAGATAGGAAATGATTTCTTTAATATCATTAATAAATCCCATGTCCAACATAAGATCTGCTTCATCAAGAATCACCATGCTGAATCGTTCAAGTTTAAGTGCCTTGCGGTCAATTAAATCCTTAAGTCTTCCAGGAGTACCTACAACCACATGAGGGTTGCGTTGCAATTCTCGAATCTGGGTGTACATAGATGATTTGCCAATACAGAATGAACTATAAATAGGCATTCCTGAAGAAAACTTTCGGAGCTCATCTTGAATTTGAAGAGCAAGCTCACGAGTTGGAGCAACAATCAATGCCTTATAATTTCTATCTTTGAGGATTTTTTCGATAAGGGGGATAAGAAATGCAGCTGTTTTCCCGGTTCCGGTGTTGGCAATTCCGATTACATCTTTTCCTTCACGAATTGCAGGAATTCCTTGAATTTGGATAGGGGTAAGATTTACATATCCATGACGAGTGATATTCTGCAAAAGATACTGGGGAAGATCAAAGCTTGTAAAAGCTACTGGTGCCATTTCGGCAACGGGAGCAGCTGAAGCTGAAGATTTAATACTTGCGCGACTAATATAGCTGTGAATGGTGCTGTCGCTGACGCGTTTTGGACCGCCGCCACGACCACCTCTAAATCCTCCTCCACCTCCACGAAATCCACCGCCGCTACCACCGCGGAAACCTCCACCAGATGGACGAGCTGAATTAAATGAGGGACGAGTAGAACGAGCACGTGTATTAAACATATGAAACAAATGAATTATTAAAAAAAGAAAGTAAGAGCTTTAATTGAGCTCTGCTATGAGAAGTTTCTCGATCTTAGTAATCGGGAGTTCTTTTAGAGCCTGAAAATCCGCCGAGGCGGCTTTTTCGTCCCTAAAAGTAAAAAAACTAAGGGAAATCCGCTGATTGGAGGATACAAGTTATAAAACTTACTATCTTAAGAAATAAGTATACTACAGGATAGTAGGGAAGTCAACCTCAAACACATGAGTATTTTCTCATTGAATAATGAGCATGAAATCGGGTTTTAGAAATCAATAGGTTTCAACCGTATTTTTTCAAATAATTTCTGCTTTTCTCTCTCCATAATCGTAGCACATTCATTGTCTGAGTGGT
>Ga0194063_10000065_pt1 | contig 77091 bp, 64 predicted proteins | sample SepL3720m_MetaG_FD_155459 | JGI IMG/M metagenome (GOLD analysis project Ga0194063, IMG submission 155459) | Anoxic zone freshwater microbial communities from boreal shield lake in IISD Experimental Lakes Area, Ontario, Canada - Sep2016-L373-20m | ecosystem: Environmental > Aquatic > Freshwater... | reverse complement strand
TAGGTTACCTGTACAATATTGCCTTGTACAAGGGTAAATTTTTCATTGATCTGGCTATAGTTAAGGCCGGTACGCAGGCTCATCCCATTATTGAATACACGTGTATAGCGAATACCGGCACTAAAGGCGGAGGAGAATTTGGTACTGGCTTTTCTGCTTTGTAGATAAGCACTGTTAGTACCTGTATCAGAAAAGCTTCTAACGCCTCTATCAGAACTGCCATAAAATTCAAGATAGGTTTTATTACCAGCGGCATCCTCTTCAATAGTTGGGCATCCGGGTAAAACAACATTGGGCATTTTTCTTTCTTGCAATCCGGCTACATGGTGATGTAGCGTAGATGGATTATTCAATTCAAGGTAAAGGCGTCCCATTGGACCAAAACCACTGAGTTTATTTTCTGTTAATTCATTTGAATCAAAATCATCACTTGTGACCCACTCACTGCCATTAGGACTGCTTGTTTTAACCCTGGTACGGGAAAGGTTTTTTCGTACTCCCGAAAATAATGATGTGGTGCCAGCCTGGTTGGAACGAGAATCAGGTAAAGGTGAAGAAATACCAACTTGATCAACAGGAGTAGCAATGCCAGCATCATTATTTAATGGAGTGGTGTTTGCGGTTGTTTGCTTTGGTTCAGAAGGAATGTTCGTATTGTTCGAAATTGCATTTTCATGGGACGAAGCACTATCTCCTGGTAAAATGGTAGTGCTGTGAGGAGTTTGTAAGAGCAACCAAACACTGGTTCCTATGGTAAGTAAAAGACCAGCAGCAATCATCAAATTGCGTGTATTCAAAAGGGTTATCCAAAATCCTTTGGGCCTGCGTTCTCTTTTGGCCATAATATTATCCCAGATATGCAGTGGCACATCAGGTGAATATTGATGAAATTGATCTTTTATGTGTTGGTCAAAATTACTCATACCGCCACTTTTTGTAATTGCATAATTTGTTTTTGCAGCATCGCTCTTGCTTTTACCAGTTGACTGCGACTGGTACCTGGTTGAATATTCAGCATCGTTGCAATTTCTTCGTGTTGAAATCCTTCCAGTACATAGAGGTTAAAAACGAGTCGGTAGCCATCTGGTAAACTATTGATTAAATCCAACAGGTCTTTTTCAGAAAGCTGACTGTAGGCACTGGGTTCTAAAATAGTTTCATCCCGGTCTTTTATCTCATAGCCAACCAACTCTTTTTCATAGCGTCTCAAAGAATATTTTTTTAAGGCAGTGTTCACTACAATTTTGCGTATCCATCCTTCAAAACTACCTTCAAATTTAAACTGATGAATCTTGTCAAACACCTTAATAAAGGCATCCTGCAAGATATCTTCCGCATCAGCACTATTTCGTGCATAGCGGTTACAAACACCCAGCATGCGGCCGGCGTACCGGTTATAGACCTCCCGTTGACAGGTGGCTTCTTCCCGTATGCATCCTCTTATGAGTTCTTGTTCTGTCAATGGCCTTGGTTTACACGGGGGGCTTGGTAATTAAAAGATACCCCGATAAGCTATTACGCTGCCTAAAGAGGCTTTATTGCCTAAAAGTTACGAAAACCAGTGGTTTTTCTTTATTTTACCTTGATTTCTGTAAGCATTTACCCCAATTATGGCAAACAACCCTTTTATTGTTTCGAATGGCGACCCTGCTCAACAGCAGTTATCTGCCATCAAAAGTTTGCAATTGCAACTGCAGGAAGCCAATGAATTATTGGAAATAAAGGAGGAAGAGTTGGAATTATTGCGACAGCAACAGGATAAGTGGAGGAATATGAAAAGTCAGCTGGATAGTAAAGAACTATATGAAATAACACAGCGGCAAAGCATAGACGAAGCAAAGCAACAGGCAACAGGTGCCTTGAAACGCGAGAAAGAAATGGCCGCAGAATTAGAAGACACGCTTAGTATCTATGGGTTATACAGCCAATTGCAGGAGCGTTGTCAACATGCCAGTATTCAGTTGGAAGATAGTTTACAGTTGATAGAATCATTAAAAAAGGAGAACGCCCGTTTATCTGCCATAGCGGATAAAAATGGTTTGCTGTTTAGCAGCCAACAAATATTGGAAGAAGAGAACATGGATTTAAAAAATAGATTATTGGATTTGCAGAGTCCTGATGCTGTCTAGAAATAACGGGAATTTAATTTGCAAAGCCCGTTTGAATGTTTTAAATTGTAATCCTAAAACTTATTGTATATGAACATCATCGAAAGAGTAAAAAACATTTTGGTTACTCCCAAAACCGAATGGAATGTCATTGCAGCCGAAGAAGGCACTTCTTCTTCTGTATTGACCACTTATGTTTTGCCATTATCCCTAGTAGGAGCCGGTGCTACCCTTATTGGATGGGGTTTAATCGGAAGGACATTTGGCTTTGGCGTATTTGGTGGTTTTACCGTTAAGGGCTGGGATATTGGTATTAAATATGCCATTGTTTCGCTGGTATCTGTACTAATTGGGTATTTCGTTACAGCTTTTGTGGTAGATGCACTTGCTCCTTCTTTCGGATCAGAAAAAAATCTAAACAAATCCGCTCAGTTAGTAGCCTATGCATTTACTCCTTCATTAGTTGGAGCAGTATTTAGTGTTTTTCCTGCTGCAGCTTGGATAGGCGGACTGTTTGGTTTATACGGAATCTATTTAATGTATCTTGGATTAGGTCCAGTTAAGAAAACACCCGATGATAAAAAGATTGTTTATTTAGTAGTTTCCTTTATTGTTTTAATAGTGGTGTACCTAGTAGTAGGGCTTATCCTCGCATCTGTTTTGGGAATAGGTAATCTTGCATCTGGTAGCATAGCTGTTTAAAACTATAATTGCAGAATTTATATAGAAGGTTGCAGTAAATATTTATTGCAACCTTTTTTTATTTGCTCCAATTGATTCAATTTTGAAGAATAAATTATTTTATGCAAAGCATCGCTGATATCCGCAAAGACTATAAACTAGAATCTTTGCAAGAAGATCAAATGGCTGCAGATCCGTTGCAGCAATTTAAAAACTGGTGGGAGCAAGCCATTGCCAGCCAAATTGATGAAGTGAATGCCATGACTTTGGCCAGCACTTCTTTGGATGGTACAGCCGATGCTAGAACCGTTTTGCTAAAGGCCTATGATGAAAAAGGCTTTGTATTTTTTACCAATTATAATAGTGCTAAAAGTGCCGCATTGGATGCTAACCCAGGAGCATGCTTATTGTTTTTTTGGAAAGAATTAGAAAGGCAGGTACGCATCAATGGAGTTGCTGAAAAAATTTCGATGAAAGAAAGCATCGATTATTTTGATTCAAGGCCCGAAGGAAGTAAAATAGGTGCCTGGGCTTCTCCCCAAAGTATGGTAGTGGCTGGCAAAGCGTTTTTAAAAGAAACATTTGATTATTATGCCGAAAGATTCAAACATGGAAAAATACCAAAGCCACCACATTGGGGTGGATATCGAATAAAGCCACAGCGAATAGAATTCTGGCAGGGAAGACCTAGTCGAATGCACGACCGTATTCTTTATACTAAAAAAGAAACAGGTTGGAAAATAGAAAGGCTGGCGCCCTAGTGTAGAAATAGTAATAATCAATAATTATGAATGAATAATTATTGATTATTACGTCGGTATTAAGCTTTTTTCTTTGGTGCTGCTTTTTTCACCACTTTGTTTGGTCTTGATTTGCCAAAAGAACCTTTGAAAATTTTACCTTTTTTTGTTTTTACATCTCCGCGTCCCATGATAATATATTTTTTGTGGGTTAAAGTTAGTTATTAAATTGAATGAATGGCCATCTTGGTTTCAAATTGATAAAAACCGCCATTGCAAGAACTATAAAAAAAGCAAGGCTTAAAGCGCCTTGCTTTTTTATACAATACATTTGGAGTTACAGTTTAGCAGACAATTCTTTACCGGCTTTAAACTTAGCAACTTTTTTTGCTTTGATTTTGATGACAGCTCCTGTTTGAGGATTGCGGCCATTGCGAGCAGCTCTTTTTGATACAGAAAAAGTACCAAAACCAACCAATGTTACTTTACCACCACCTTTTAATGTTTTGGTAACTGCTTCTATAAAAGAATCTAAAGCAGCATTTGCTTGTGTTTTTGTTACTCCTGCATCATCAGCAAGCTTCGCAATTAATTCAGCTTTGTTCATAATAAATTATTTTATTTTTTAGTGGGACAAATATAGTGGCATTTCCTTCTAGACAAAATTATTTTTTTCAAAAAAAAATTGTAAAGAAAATAGCTGAAACATAGGGGAGACGGGCTTTTGAGCCTGTTTTTGACTTGCTGTAATTTCCTAATAAAATGTATGTAATACGTTGAAACCCTTTACCACAAAGGGTTTTAGTTGTTGTATCGCTGAAAACCGCAATGGTATTGGTTTTGCGGAAATATACAAATCAAAAGTACACCACAAAAACAAAATAAATCTTTTGCACAAATTAATTTATGATGTGCATAACTGTTCTAAAAGCAATGAATTGATCGCCCCATTTTTCGATGGCTTTTGCCCTCATCTGGGCTGCATGCTTTTCGATGTATAAATTGTACAATGCCTTACTCTCACAGTGGTATTGTATAGCATAGGTTTTACCTTCTGTTTCATCTATCTCTAGTAGTTGATGTATCACAGCATGTGTAAAACAACCTGTATTCACTATGTCAGGAATATGTGCTGTTTTTAACCAATGCAACCAATCGGCTGCAATAGTAGGTGAGACTTTTGTTGTAACATTATAAATAAACATGGCATTAAAATATTGAAATGTACTTAGTATTATTAGCTCAGTTCAAGATAAATGGGGCAATGATCGCTGTGTTTTATAGCTGGAAATATGTCCGCATCCTTTATTTGATTCCTCAATGGTTCCGTTACTGTGATATAATCAATTCTCCATCCCTTATTATTTAATCTAACACTAGGGAATCGCTGACTCCACCAGCTATATCGATGTGGTTCGGGATGCACTAACCGAAAAGTATCAACCCAGCCACTTTTCAGAAAGCTGGTCATCCATGCTCTTTCTTCTGGCAAAAATCCACTGCTGTTTTTATTTCCTTTGGGGTCATGAATATCTATTTCCTCATGTGCAATATTGTAATCACCTACCAAAATTATTTTCGGATGCTTTTTTTTCAATTTTGTCAAATAAGCATGAAACTCATCCAGCCATTGATATTTGAATGACTGTCTTTCTTCTCCACTCGTACCACTGGGAAAATACGCATTGATTAAACGGATATCTCCAAAATCAACTTGTATAACCCTGCCTTCCCGATCGCTTGGTGCATGACCCTGTCCCATGACTACGGTAGTTGGTTTTTGTTTCGAAAAAATAGCCACTCCACTGTATCCTTTTTTTTCGGCACTGAACCAATGATGGTGAAAGCCAAGTGCTTCTAATTGCTTAAAATCCACATCATCCTTATGTGCCTTGATTTCTTGCAAACAAATGACATCTGCAGGATTGGTCTTCAGCCAGTCGATAAACCCTTTTTTAAAAGCAGCCCGAATTCCATTTACATTATAGGATATGATGCGCATCTTTGTTTTTTTATTATACTTGTAAAAATAATCAATAGCATGGAAAATAACCTTCTTGATTCTTCCGCTCCAGAAAATAACACAGAAACAATTTTTACCGAAGCGGAATTTTCAAATGCTGGATATGATAAACATATCAGGCAGGCCCGTAATAGCATTTTTGTTGCTGCTGGTATCTTGGGCATTAATCTAATTATCTTGGCAGCGGCTGTTCCATCTTCTTATGAATACCTATGGTTGGATTTTTTAATTTGGGGTGTATTTATAATTGGCTTTATAGTATTAGGTTTCTGGACAAAAAAGAAACCATATTACGCCATTATTGGCGCATTGATATTATATGGAATATTTATTGCCTTGAATGCATGGATAGACCCTAGTACTATTGTCAAAGGAATAATAATGAAAATAATCATTATTGTGTTTTTAGTCAAGGGTATCAATGATGCAAAAGCTGCCCAACAAATGCGCGACCAATTGCATTAATCAATTATTGGCCTTAACCATTTGCCAACAACTTCCAGTGACATGTTTTTCCGCTTTGCATAATCTTGCAATTGATCTTGGTCTATTTTCCCCACTCCAAAATATTTACTTTCAGGATGTGCAAAATACCAACCACATACGGAGGAGGCGGGGTACATGGCCAATGATTCTGTTAACTGAATACCAGTAGCAGACTCCCCACCCAACAATTCAAATAATTTATATTTTTCTGTATGGTCTGGGCATGCAGGATAACCTGGTGCAGGTCGAATGCCAGTATAAGTTTCTTCTATCAGGGCTTCTTTAGATAAATTTTCTTCCTTATCATATCCCCAATAATTGACCCTTGTCTTTTGGTGTAATAGTTCAGCAAATGCTTCTGCCAATCGATCGGCCAATGCCTGCAGCATAATTTTATTATAATCATCATGCTGTGCTTCAAATTGTTGAATATGTTTTTCAATTCCTTGAATGGTGACAGAAAAAGCACCCAAATAATCTGTTGCTATTGTACTGCTTACAGGGGCAATAAAATCTGCCAAGGATATATTCGATTGCCCTTCTGCTTTTTTCATTTGCTGACGCAGGCATTCTAATTGTATATTTTTGTTATTGTCTGTAACCTTTATACTATCAGGCCCCGATTTTATGGCAGGCCAAAATCCAATAACGCCTCTTGCGGTCAACCATTTTTCTGCAATAATTTTCTTGAGTAATACTTTGGCATCTTCATATAAAGTAGTGGCTTCTTTCCCAATTACCGCATCCCTTAAAATAGCTGGAAATTTTCCATGCATTTCCCAGGCAATAAAAAAAGGCTGCCAATCAATATAGTCAGCAATCTCACTCAATTCGTAATTTTCCCATACACGGGTACCAGTAAAAGAAGGCACCACTGGCTGAAATTCTTCCCATTTTAGTTGGGCTCCATTTTTTTGTGCTGCAGTGTAGGCAAGGAATTGTTTCCCCGTTTTTTTATTACTAAAATCTTCTTTTAATTTATCGTATTCTGCTTTTATCGATTGAATAAAAGGTGCTTTTTGTTCTTTGCTTAAAAGACTACCGGCTACAGTTACACTACGACTAGCATCCAATACATGAACCACTCCTGCTTCGTATTCAGGTGCAATTTTTACTGCCGTATGCATACGACTGGTAGTGGCGCCACCAATGAGGAGTGGTTGCTTCATGCCCCTGCGTTTCATTTCATGTGCTACGTGCACCATCTCATCCAAGGATGGCGTAATTAAGCCACTCAAACCAATGATGTCTACATTTTCTCTAATAGCTGTTTCAAGAATTTTTTCGGTGGGAACCATTACCCCTAAATCAATAATATCATATCCATTACAACCCAATACAACCCCTACAATGTTTTTCCCGATATCATGTACATCTCCTTTTACCGTTGCTAATAAAATTTTAGCTGCACCAGCGGCTTCTTCATTAACCGTACCGGCAGCAGCATGTGCATTTTTTCTATCTAGTTTTTCCTGTTCAATATAAGGCGTTAATACTGCCACTGCTTTTTTCATTACCCTTGCACTTTTCACTACTTGCGGCAGGAACATTTTTCCGGCACCAAATAAATCGCCTACAATATTCATTCCATCCATCAATGGGCCTTCTATTACATCTAGTGGTCTTGGGTATTGTTGTCTGGCTTCTTCGGTGTCTGCATCAATGTATTCTGTGATGCCGTTTACCAATGAATGGGCCAGTCTTTTTTCTACTGTTTCTTTTCTCCAGCTTTCGTCTTTCACTACCACTTTCCCTTTTGCTTTCACCGTTTCAGCAAAGGCAATCAGTGCTTCGGTTGCTTCATTGTTATCGTTGTTTTTGTTTAGTATAACATCTTCACAAAGCTGCCTCAAAGCTGGTTCAATTTCGTCATATACTACCAATTGACCTGCATTTACAATTCCCATGTCCATGCCCGCTTTAATGGCATAGAATAAGAAAACACTGTGCATGGCTTCTCTTACATGATCATTGCCTCTGAATGAGAATGACAAATTACTTACACCTCCGCTTACTTTTGTGAGGGGCATCAATTTTTTGATTTCCTGAGTAGCTTCAATAAAATCAACGCCATAATTATTGTGTTCTTCCAATCCTGTGGCGATGGCAAAAATATTGGGGTCGAAAATGATGTCTTCGGGGGCATAGCCAACCTGCTCAGTTAAAATTTTATAAGCACGGTGACAAATGGTTATTTTTCTTTCTTTGGTATCTGCCTGACCTTGTTCATCAAATGCCATCACAATGATTGCTGCTCCATAACTTTTGCAAATAAATGCTTGTTCAATAAATTTGGCTTCTCCTTCTTTCATGGAGATGGAGTTGACAATACATTTTCCTTGCACGCATTTGAGTCCTGCTTCAATGATTTCAAATTTGGAGGAATCAATCATGATAGGAATCTTGGCAATATCTGGCTCGGCTTGTACTAGATTTAAAAAAGTAGTCATCGCTTGTACTCCATCTAACAAGGCATCGTCCATATTGATATCTATCACCTGTGCGCCATTTTCTACTTGTTGTCTTGCTACAGAGAGTGCTTCTTCATACAGATTGTCTTTTATAAGCCTTGCAAATTTTTTACTCCCGGTTACATTGGTTCTTTCACCGACATTCACAAAATTGGTTTCAGGTCTAACAATCAAGGGCTCCAAGCCGCTTAATCTTAAATATGGTTTGATTTTGTTCATTATATATTTTTTTACCACAGAGATTCACAGAGGAATTTCACAGAGTATGACAATGATTATAATATCAATCTTTTTATGCCATTTTTATTTAACTCATAAAATAAACATTCTTTATAGGATGATTCCAATAAGCCAGGTTCAAGTTCCGTATGTACCTGGAAAGAATATTTTAAAACTTGCTTTGTTAATTTATTCAACTCCTGCATTTGCTCTGTGTTTACCACTGTGTTTCTCTGTGGTTTTTGCTAGTTCTGATTTAAGGATTATTAAATGTTCTTAAAGCGTTACTTCCATTATAGGCAATGCTCTAGGTTTATAATTTTTTACTTCCTCTGCAATATGCTTGATATGGTCGGGGGTAGTGCCACAGCAACCTCCTACAATATTTACAAATCCTTCTTTGGCCCATTCTTCTATAATATGAGCTGTTTGATCGGGCGTTTCGTCGTATTCACCGAATGCATTTGGAAGACCTGCATTAGGATAGGCTGAAGTATAGCAAGTAGCAATTTGTGAAAGCTCTTCAATATGTGGTCTCATTTCACTTGCCCCCAAAGCACAATTAAGCCCTATGCTCAATGGATTGGCATGTGCTACTGATGTATAAAAAGCTTCCAATGTTTGTCCGCTGAGTGTTCTACCACTGGCATCTGTAATGGTTCCACTGATCATGATGGGCAATTCAGGCAAATTATTTTTTCTGAAATAATTTTTAATGGCATAAATCGCTGCCTTAGCATTGAGGGTATCAAAAATGGTTTCTACCAATAATAGATCGGCCCCGCCGTCTACCAATCCTTTAATTTGTTCGGTATAGGCAGCTGCTACTTCATCAAATGTTACTGCACGAAATCCTGGATTATTTACATCAGGCGATAAAGAAAGTGTTTTGTTCAAAGGTCCGATGGCGCCTGCTACCCAAGCTTTTTTACCTGATTGTTGAATGGCCTCTTTGGCACATTGGGCTGCTGCCACATTCAGTTCATAAGCAAGTGACTGCATGTCGTAATCGGCTTGTGCAATGGAAGTGCTACTGAATGTATTGGTTTCAATAATATCTGCACCGGCCTCTAAATATTGTTTGTGAATACCCGTAATGATAGCAGGTTGCGTAATACTGAGTAAGTCATTATTGCCTTTTACATCTGTATGCCAATCTTTAAACCGTTCACCACGATAATCTGCTTCCTGTAATTTATGACGCTGAATCATAGTACCCATTGCACCATCAATGATGAGTATTCTTTCTTGTAATGCTTTTTCGATTGAATGCATAGTCAAATTCATTAAGGCATACACTTTCTGGTAAAGGATCACTGCGTTGAGTAAACGCAAACAGTATCCTATTGAAATTGGCATGCCGGTAAAAAAAATGTGGAACTGATAAACGGGAAACAAACCTGGTAGGAGGGTTGGAATGTTTTCGTTTATTAGTTCTATTCCTTTTGTCCGGTCGGGCCGGTCTTTGGAAAAAAGCAGGCTGAACAATAAACAAATCCGCCTGAAACACACAGCAAATGTATAATAAACAAGCCGCAACACAAAATGTTGCGGCCTTACAAGTATCTGCTTGGTAGTTGGTAATTAAGTTCTAAAAAAGGCTATTGGGGTTGGAATTTTTTTTAAAAACCAGATTTATTATATTTTGATAAATTCAAGCTTCTCATCTTTACTTGGATTGTCATCTTTCATTTTAAGCGTAGTGGCAGTTTTTTCGGTTTTCAGCCAGCTGTGATTTAGTTTGCTAAAAACTGGGTCTGTACCAAAACTTAATACAAATCTTGTGCTGCTTTCAGACCAGGTGCCATTGATAGTACTTGCTCCTTTTACAGCGATAACAGTACCACCAGAATTGAAAGTAAAGGTATAGCCACTGAATTTATAGGACTCGTCTGTTCCATTATCCCAATACAAGGACACCCTCCAACCGCCCGTAATGTTTCCTGGGTCTGTGCCAGTTACATCATCTTTTGAGCAGGAGGAGGATTGTAGCGTGGTAAATAAGGCGACCATGGCCAAGGCCGAAACTAGGTTGATTGATTTTAGGGACTTAAACATAGCTGATTGTTTTTGTTGTGATTGATATTGTAAAGTTGCGAAAAATTAAACAGTTTAAACATCGAAATTTACTGAACGGGTATTTTTTACTTCCGAATGGGTTAGGGAGCTTACTCGGCCAAGATAATAGAAAAGGCCCCGCTGTCTAAATTCGGGGCCCAGTACATTCTAAAAATTGGGGAGGATAGTGGATTTATACTTTATTGATTGAACAAAAATAGATAGGAATGCTACAGATAAAAACTAAAATGGATTGAATGGGTCATTTAGCTAGCTGTAGGAGAATGAAGGATTGCTGAAATAGTTATTTATTTTTCATCTCCCAACCATAATTTAAAGTCGGCACTTCTTTCTGTGCTTACAATGGTTTCGTGCCTGGCTTCTGGTTGCAATTTGATGAGTACCCTGCTTTTGGTATATGCAAACATTTCCTTTATAGCGTAAATGGCAATAATGTATTGACGATTGATTCGGAAGAAAACCTTGGGGTCCAACATCGATTCAAGACTATCTAAGTTAAAATCAACGGTAAAGCGCCGACCTTCCTTGGTAGTAAGGAAATTCACTTTGTCTTCTGTATAAAAAAAAGCAATATCCTCTACTTGTATTGTTTTTATATGCTCGCCATATCTTACCACAAATCTTTTTTTATAATCCTGCCCCTGCTGTTGCAACGCTATCGTTTCAAGCAGTTTGCTCAAATCTGGAACGGCAGCTGTTTGCATTTTATTGAATTTGGCCAAGGCTTTTTCCAGCTCCTCTTTTTTGATAGGCTTTAAAAGATAATCGATGCTATTCACCTTGAAGGCTTCTATTGCATATTGATCATAAGCAGTAGTGAAAATGATAGGACATTTTATTTCGACCGCTTTGAATACCTCAAAACTTATTCCGTCTGCTAATTGAATATCAGATAATAAAAGATCCGGGCAAGGGTTTTCTTGGAACCATTTTATTGCTGAGGATACGCTTACAATAGTACCAACGATGGTAATGCCTGGGTCAGTCTCTAGCAAAAGTTTTTGTAGTCTCTTGGAGGCCGGCTCTTCGTCTTCTAATAATAAAACGTTCATGGTAATTTATGATTTTATAACAGGAAGTGTTACTGCAAATTCTTTGCCATCATTGCTGACGGTAACAGCTATTTCACTTAATAATTTATAACGGCTAATGATATTCTGTAATCCCATACCAGCACCTGCTTTTTTGTTAAAGATAGGGTTGATATTGTTTTTAACAATCAATCGATCATTCACTATTGCAAGCCTTACAGTCAAGTTGCTTTCTTTGGATACGGCATTGTGTTTAATAGCGTTTTCCATTAATAATTGCAAAGTGAGTGGTGGAATGAAAGTGGTTTGTTGTAAGGAGTCCGAAATGTCAATGGCTAATTGCAAATGCTCGCCATATCTTTTTTGTTGTAGAAAATAATAGGTATTCAGTAAACCGATTTCTTCTTGTAAACTAATGACATCCTTATCCCGATAGTTGACAATATTTCTAAAGAAATCAGACAACTGCTCTACATACTCAACCGCCCTACTTGGATTTTCCTCGATAGTAGAAATGAGGGTATTAAAACTGTTGAATAAAAAATGGGGATTTACTTGATTGCGTAATACCTGAAATTGAAATTGAATTTTTTCTTGTTGTAACAATTGAATTTTTCGAATATTATTTTCTCTCCATTTTATATAAGCATAGAAAAGCCCAGCAGTTAACAGTATGCAAAGCACAATAAACCAATTGCGTTTCCAAATGGGACTTTTTATTATAAAACTATACGTGGCTTCATGGGCATTTTCGAAATTATCATTTAGAGAAGATCGAATATGGAAAGTATATTTTCCGGGTTGTAATCTTGGAAAGGTAATGCTCCTGTCCTTGGTGCTGATCCAACTGGTGTCCCAGCCCTCTAATTTGTATTGATACCTTACTTGTTGGGGATTGCTGTAATAAAGCCCTGTAAACAAAAAGGTAAAACTGTTTTCATCGTAACTAAATTGCCCCGGAGTAGAAGGGTCTATATCAGTTAGAAATAGACGAATATGATCGATGAGGGTGGTAGGTTGAGTTTGATAATGAGCGTCTGTATTATATAGTACAATTCCCTTTCCTGTGGCCAATAAAATACCTCCATCTTTTTGCTGAGCCAAATTGCCGGCATCTGTACTTACTTCAATCACCCCTTGCACTGCGTTGATATAGCTAACTGTTCCAGTTAGTGGATTGAGAATGTCAAATCCATTTTCATGGAGTATGACAATGTTGCCAAAATGATCTGTTTTAAGCGCATTGATTTTTAAACTACTGAGTCCATTGCTGATGGAATAATTTTTAAATTGATGACCATCAAAACAATATAAGCCTTCGTCTTCAGTGGCGAACCATATTTGCTGGTGCTTATCTTCTGTAATTGCAGTAATGTGTTCGTCTTTCAACCCGTCTTTGGCAGCATAAGTAATGAAATGGCCATTTTCCAAAACGGTTACACCCTTGCCATCGGTTCCAAACCAAATTCTGTCTTTGCTGTCTTTGAGAATACAATAAATATAGTTGTTGCCAATATTGGTAATATTATTGTAATTACTGAATGCAATGGGAGCATTGATATTTCGATTGGTGTCGGATAAATGAAATATTACTGCGGCTCCTTCTAGTCCTCCTGCACAAACGGTACTTCCAGCCCCACTGATGGATAGAATGCTCGCCTTGGTCAATAAATTATTTTCATTGATTGATCGGTACTTCCCCGAATTAGGGTCAAATAATACTATCCCATTGCCCATGCTTCCAATCCAAATATGATCAAATTGATCTTGGTACAAACTGGTGATATCAGTTTGCGCAGTAAATCCAGCGAGTGGAAATTTTTTGGAAGCAACTATTCCATTGTTAAAACTAAAACGAATAATACCACCATCTGTTCCTGCCCAAATATTATTGTACCTGTCTGGATAGATTGTATGAATAGTTTCAAACAATTGTTTATCATAAAGTGGTAATAGTTGAATTTTGTCCCCATTGGTACGAATCAATTCGGTTGATGAATTCATCCAAAGATTGCCTTCGTTATCTTGTAATAAATTTGTAATGCTGCCCTTGTAGTTGGCCCCATGTTGAAACACACTGGCACTGTCATGGAGGGGCTTTACCAGCATGCCTGCTTCCTCGGTTGCAATCCAGATATTTTTACTACTGCTAATGATAGCATTTACTTGACCATAATTCCAGTTGACATTGCAAACTGCTGGTACGATGATTGTATGTTGCTTATAATTAAAGAGACAAATTCCTTTTTCTTGCATGCCAATCCAAAAAGTATCATCACCAGCTGAAGATATACTGGTTACATAATAATCTGGTAGTCCGTTTTTAGGGCCAATGATTTCGATGTTTGTTTTTTGCCCTTTTAAACTACAAATATTGATACCCTGATCTGTGATGGCCAGTACTTTTCCGTCGCTAGTTGTGGCCAAACCATGTATATGTTTATCACTTAGCCCATCTGCCTCGTCAATAAGATACAAATGATTATTTTGGAATCTATACAATCCTTCTCCATTAGTGCCAAACCATATATTGTTTTGTTGGTCTTGTAAAAAACAGGTGATGGCTACTTGGGGTGTCCCTTCTTCTGGATTGATGTATGCCAACTGTCCATTTATTTTTTTTGCCAGCTTGCCATTTTTAAATCCCGCCCACATCAAGCCGGCATTGTCTTCAAACAAAGCTGTAATGGTGTCGTGCACGGCGGCTTTTGAAAAACTTACTGTTAAAAAATTAATGCCATCAAATTTATACAGACCGTTTGTAGTGCCTGCATAGATATAGCCATCTTTGCCTTTGAGTAAAGTGTTTATTTTAAAAATCTTGTTGTCTTCTTGTAAACGAAAACTGTTCCAGCCCGGAACTTGTGCCTTCATGCAAATAGGGAATAGCACCAATAATAATAAACGTATACAGTGAGGCATAGACGCAGACAAAGGTTTATTTTGCAATTAGCAATGCTTTTACTTCCACCTTAATTTCTGATGCTAGTTTTTCATGTACAACTTTTGGAATAGTGATATTATGATCGGCTAACAGAACAGTAAAGGAGGAATGCAGGTTTACAATTTTGTCTTTAACAATTAAATCAGTTTTAATGATTCTTTCTTGTGTAACCCCGTGTACAGTTAGATTTCCTTTGGCACGTATATTATAAGTGCCCTCTACAGATAAATCAATGTCTTCAATGATTTTGCCTTCAAAACTGGCAAAAGGATATTTGTCTGTTTCTAGATAGTTTTCGTTAAAATGTTCCTTTTGTAAAGGGCTATTAAATCCATTGAAGGAAGACACTTTAATTCTAAATGCAAATTGCTTTTTGCTAATATCTACTACTCCCTTCAGTTCATTGCTGTTGGCTTTGATCAGCTCCAATACGGCATCTGATCTAAAGGCAATGCTTCCATTGCTCACGCTATACACCATAAGGGGTGCATTCGCCCTAAATGACAGGGCAAAACAAGCCAGCAACAAAAGCAAAAATATTTTTCGTATACACATTTGTTTACAAGATAATACAAATATAGAAAGTCCTAAAAGCCTATTTGTTTTTTCCAATGGTGAATACCCTCGATATATTGAATCCAAAAAGTACATCACCCTTCCCCCAGTTACCCTTGGTTTCAGCAATAAAAGATCTTTCACTCATGCCCTGTGAATTGGTGAAATGCAATTGAAACACATGGCCACCTGTTTCGATATCAAAACCAATTGAAAAACAATCGGTGGTGCCAGGGATCTTATAACCCGGAATTTGATAATAGTATTCAGCATTGATGCTGATTCTTTTACTGAGTTTTTGTCTGCCACCAATACCAATGGATAATAGGTCGTTGGGATCTGCAATCAATTGTACAAGATTTCGGTGGATGAATGTGGGCATCAACTGTAAGGAGGTATTGTCAGAGAATTTTCTCCCTATTAATAATTGGTGGGTGAAAAAAAGATTTGAACTAAGATAATTTTTTCTATTAGGGTCTTGCGATTTTATGGTTTTTAGTGCGATGGTGGGTACATAGCTAATGGTAAAAGGCATTCTTCTTTTTCCATTACTTTGCCTCAAAATTTTTAATTTAAAAAAAGCATCGAATGTTTTTTCAAAAGTATTTCTACCAATACCTACCATCAGATAACGGGTAATACCATAATCGATTCCCAATCGCATACTGGCATTGTCTAACCCAAAAAACTCATACGCACCGCCGTTGATTTTGCCAAAGCGGTGTGAAATTTTTACATCCATTACTCCCTTTCCTACATTTTCTACACTGTGCCCATTGATCAATCGGGTTGTTTTAAAAGTGGCAGTAGTATAATTCGTCTGATCTGCTTCATTAGGGCCGATTTCTTTTTCCAACAAATTCATTAAATCAGTGCTGTCCTGTGCCAAAATTTGTTTGGAACAAATGATTGCGAAAATAAAAAGAAAGCTAATTTTTTTATACATAACAGTCGGGTTAAGCGTAATGAAACTTACATTTTTTGATCAAGTGCTACATTAATTTTAATGTCAATGCTTTTGGAAATATTGTTTTCAGCCAGTTTGGGTACGGTAATTTTATAATCTGCCAATAACACACTAAAATCGGCGTTGGCCGATATCTTGCCTGCTTTTATTACAATGGTACCTGGGCTGTTTATTTTTTGTGTTACACCATGCATCGTTAATTCCCCAGTAGTTGCTACCGAATAATTGCCGTCTTTACTAAAATTAACTTTACTGATATCCGTAATCTGTCCTTTGTAAGAAGCCTTAGGGAATTGATTACTCTCCATATAATTTTCATTAAAATGTTCTTGCATCAATGCTTTCTTAAATACAAAACTTTTAATCAGTACAGAAAACTGTAGATTCCCTGCTGATTGATCTAACACGCACAAAGCCTGGTTACTGGAAGCACTGATATTTTCCATGCTAGTTTTACTGAAAAAACTAATAGAACCGTTTTTGCTATAAATTTTTTGTGCCTGCATTGTGAGAGAAAGCATACACAGTAAAGAAATAATAAAATAATTTTTCATCACTATTTTTTAATTGTTAGGAGCGCCCACTGCAATCCATATTCTTAGCTTGGCAAGATTGCAGGTATTTAGTTGACCGCCATTTTTTGGCATAGGCGAATAATTGGCACTGTGCGATACCGCCCCCCAGAGCCGACCATTGTCCACCTGCTGCTTAACTCCTGCATAATTAGACAAGTTGATAGCGGCAGAGGGAGTAGAGCCCCCATGACAGCTAATGCAGTTAGAACTCAGTACTGGCAGAATAGCAGTACTGTATTTAACTACACTGGTATCACAGGTAGTATCTGGATATAATATTTCTTCTTTATCGTAGTAACAACTTGTAAATAGATTCATTATTACAAATAAAGAAATAGTAAAAAGAATGGGATAGGCCCTGTTGTTATTTTTCATCTTTACAAAAAATGATTTGATTAATTATTTAGTGCACCAGCAACCACCCATTTTCTAATTTGAGCAATTTGACATTCACTTAATTTATTGGCATTTTTCGGCATTGCACTATAGCCGGCGGCATGACTTACAGCGCCTACCAATCTGCCATTGTTCGCTTGTATTTTTACATTGGCATAATTATTCAACAATATATTGCCAGATGGAATACTGCCTGCATGGCAACCAGTACAATAGGTAGACATGATTGCGCTAATATTGGCAGCATATTTAAATTGATTACTATCGCAGCTAACGCCACAGCTAATGGTATTTCTCGCACCTTCATTTATCCATTGGCCAATCAGTATTTTTTGTGGTGCAGTTAAATCGGGATTGGGGGGAGCTGGCATTTTATTATTGCCCGTTTCAAATAATACTTTGTAAATTTTTGAGCCGGTTGCATTGCCAGGAACCAACCCTTTTTTGATGATATTACTATAACTGTCCAAGATATACTCTCCTTGGTGCGAAGCTGCATCATGACAACCACTTTTAGCACAATTGCTTTGAAAAAGCGGCAAAATATCTGTTTCAAAACAAACACCATTGTTTGCTCCACTCACCGTTGTTCCGTTGAAACCAGATTCTGGTGGCAAGTGCTTGCAGGCATTCATGAGGCCAATTGCGGCTATGACAATCACTAATAGGTAAAAGTTTTTATTCATGTTGTATGCATTTGCATTATTGTACAATATAACATCTGATCAAATATACATCACCTCAAATTCCCAATTCCCTATCTGATTCCCCCATTCCACTACAGATTCCTTTGATGGCAATAATATCTCCTTCTTTTATGTTTTTTATCGGCTCTTCAAGGGTACAGTTAATAGCTGCTGCCGATTGACTTGTTTTTAATAATACGACCACTTCGTTCTGCTGATTTTGTGAAACCTGACTCACGGTTCCGCGTACCTCCAATATTTTTTGAAGATAGGCGATTTTGGAGGAAAGACTATCTTTTGAAAAATGTTCATATAAATCGGCAGCAGCCATTTTTTTTCCATTTGCATTCTTGACATCTAGAGGGCCGAGCTGATAGTAATAATAAGTAAATCCTGCCAACAGGAGCAGGGAAACGATAGCGGCAAAGACTATTGTTTTTTTTATATTGCTGTTCATCCAGGGTTCTTTGATTCAAATCTATACTACTAATCGTGGAATAGGGAGAATTGGTTGTTCAAACCGCAAATTTTACTGCTGAATGCGAAAAAAGAGGAACTCAACTGCCGGTTACTATATAATTTTCGACCGGAATGCGATTGCTGATACTCTTGGCCAATGTCATTTCATCGGCGAATTCAAGCTCGCCTCCAAATGCAATGCCCCGGGCAATGGTGGTAATTTTTACCGGTACGCCCTTTAATTTTTTACTGATGTAATAGATAGTGGTGTCACCCTGAATAGTAGGACTGAGGGCAAAAATAATTTCATTGCATTTTTCTAGCTGTACTCTTTCTATTAGCGAATCAATTTGTAATTGTTCAGGACCTACACCATCCAGCGGTGAAATAACACCTCCCAAAACATGGTAAATGCCATTGAATTGTTGGGTGCTTTCGATGGCAATAACATCTCTAATAGTCTCTACCACACAAAGGATTTCCTGTTTTCTGAGTGTATTGCTGCAGATATTACAAAGCTCCTTATCTGAAATATTGTGACAACGGCTGCAGAACTTGATTTCTGCCCTCATTTTTGCAATGGATTCGCTGAAAAACCTAACTTCCTTTTCGTTTTGTTTAATGAGGTGCAAGACCAATCGCAAGGCCGTTTTTTTACCAATGCCAGGTAGTTTTGCAAATTCATTGACCGCATTTTCCAGCAATGTTGAGGAGAAGACCATGAAGCAAAGATAAGTTCAAAGTTTGGAGTTCGAAATCGGGTTTATAGACTAATTTCTTTTTCGTTGTCGAAATTCGGCCGAATAGAAATTTTTTGTTTGATTGGGATTACTTTTTCTGGTTGTCTTTTTTTATCATAACTACCCCCATCCCATTTCCCGTTTCCATTGTCATCTAATAAAATCCTTATTTCGTATTCACCTGGGATAAATAATTTGCTGCTCCATTCCAAGGTGGTCAGCGGATAACTATTCGTTATTTCTTCACCCGATACAAATTGCAATACAGGTTTTTTGGCAAAATCGATATTGCTAAACCTGAAAATAACGTTGCCGTAATCAGATTCTCTTTTGGTGCCGAATAATAAACTATCTGTTTTAGCTAATGGTGTATTGTTCGAATCTGCCACTGCCTCTTTGGGAATAATCAACAAATAATAACTGTCCTCTTTCCAGTTGGTAGCCAGGCTAACAATTTTACGTGTACTATCAATCGTTAGTACAGTAGCTAAACGATTGTGATTAGTATCGGTGAGAATGATTTTACTGGTATCGAAAATTTTCAAAGATTTATTAAAACTTAATTGAAGGTTTGATAAAAGGTCTTGACGCCCATTGATAATGGGCGTGCTGTATTTTAATTTTTTCTCTGTATTAGCTATTAGGGGTGCTTTGACAGTAGGTTTTATTTCGGAAAAAGCAAAAAGTGAAACAGCGGCATTATTGCTATTGATATTAATTGATTGATTGTTGAAAGCAAAAACTTCTTCTTTGTTGTTGTAGTTTTTACTGCCATCTCCATCTTTCAGCGCAAATAGATTGAATTGCCCAGCAGGTAAGTTTCTAAAGGCGAAACTACCATCTCCTTTTAAGCGGGCAATATAATCGGGCTTTAATTTTTTTACTGCAGAATCGGCTAAGTTTTTATAAAGCATGGCCACCATGCTGCTGTCTGGCAATCCTGTTTCTGCCATTACGATTTTTCCTTTTAACCCAAAGGAATCAATGTAATTGCCGGTGGAAAAAACGTAGGTGAAGTTTTTAAAAGGGTTGCCTTCATTTACATCCTTGATGGCGTCGCCAAAATTAATAGAGTAGGTGGTGTTTGGTAATAAACTGTCTTTAAACTTTACAGTAACCGTTTTTAATTTGGCATCAATTTGTGGATTGAATTTGGTTAATGGTGATACCAGTACATTTGATTGCACTTCCTGTAAGTCGATGTATTCATCAAATGTGAAAACAATTTTATTCCCTTTAAATTGAACTTTGTTTTCCGTTGGAATGGCCTTCATTAATCTAGGGGCAAGGGTATCCTTAGTGCCACCAGTAGGCGCTCCAATTTGTGCACAACCCATACCCAGGTAGGATAGAAAAGATCCTAGAAAAATACAGGTCATTAAAAATAAAGCTGACTTCAACCTCATGCGTCAATTTTGAGTTGCAAACTTACATTACTTGTGCTATTGGCTACTGCAAAATTTTTGAATTAGCCTTTATTTAGCTTTTTTGGATGCCCCTTCCTTAAAAATCAATTTAATCAGGCTTCTTCCTCCAATTCATGCAACGCAATGGCCAATTTGTTTTCTTTTACAAAGTTACACCAATGACATTCCTCTTTGCCACAGCCGGTATAGAAATTGCGATCTTGAATTTTTTGCCAAACTGTTTTGATTTGTTGGGTAACGGTAGTAATGTCCTCTGGGCTGATGATAATTTTTTCTTTTCGATAAGCTTTCTTTTTATCCGGCTCTACAAAATCAAATTCTGTACTGATTACTTTCCAGTCCTTTTGTTCATAGTGATCTACTAATAATTTGTAAAACACCGCTTGTCTCCAGTAGTCTCCTCCCAATGGGTCCTTCTCATGAGGTGCTTTGAGTTTTGGCAGGGCTTTGTCAATATCGCCCGATTTATAATCTACCACATTTACTTCTTTGCCATTGAACTCCAATTTATCTAGCTTTCCTTTTAAAGGAACACCTTGTACCACTACTCCTCTGATATTTCTTTCTACTGTTACTACTTTATTCCAGCTATTAATGTACTTGTTGTAGTAATTAAATAATACTTCCTCACCGTATTCCATTCTTCTATCAAATGCTTCCTTGCTGAAATTTTCACGATGCCGATGCATGTACCAATTGAAATCGGCCAACATTTCTTCTTTCGAAGGGAATTTATCTTTTTTGCCATCCTGCATTTTGCGGAAGAGTTTTTCCAACGCATGATGGATGGCACTTCCAAATTCGGTGGCTTCACTTTTTCCACTCGGAATGCGAATCAGGTTTTGGTAATAAAACTGCAACGGACACTTTAGATAACTATTTAGTGCAGTAACGTTCATTACAAATTTATCTAGTATCGCATCTATGAAGTCGGCTTCTGCTTGCTCAATTTCTGGCGCAGTGGGCTGCAACTCCAATAATTCAAATTGTAGCAGTTCGGCTTCTGGAATTTTAATTTTTTCGAGGGGTAAGGAATGTGTTTGATTTATTTCTGCGATGAACATAGAGGGTTCTAATTCTTTTCCATCATTTTTAAATTTTGGGTAAGATAAATAGAGGAATTTTTCTGCACGTGTCAGCGCTACATAAAATAATCTTCTTAACTCTTCCTCTTCTCCACCACCCACCACAGAATTAAACATGGTGTCTGGTAATTTATATCCTCCACCTGGCTTTCTTTTCTTTTCCCAAGAATTGGCATTAACGCCGGCAAAGAATACATATTCGAATTCTAAGCCCTTGCTGCCATGTGCTGTGAGCAGGTTCACGCCCTTGTCGTTGCCTGCTACTTGTACCATGGGGAGTGCGATATTTTCTTTCTCCATCAAATCAATAATACCGATGATGCCATTCAGGTCCATACTTGTATCACGACTGCATTCATCTTTAATGAAATCAAATAATGCAGTGAGTAATTGCAACAAATTCATTTTGTTTTCTTGTTGCATGATATAAGTGAGTATGCCCGCCTTGTCAATTACCTCACTAAACAATCCTTGTAAGGTATTATTGGAAACAGCCGCCATTAAGCCTTCTATCATTTCGCTAAATACTTTTAGGGAGCTAGGCAAGCCAGCATCAAAAAGATTTTTTGCTGGCGCATTCGCTTTATCATACAATAATTTGCGGATGGAACTAGCTTCATTGCTGTATTTTTTACTATTGACTTCTACGGTTATTTTGGCAATCTCTATGGGAGCAATTGTATACAAATCAAAATGCAATATCTCAAACAGCATTTCATCTCCACCATAAGGCGTATCGTGTTCAGCTTGTAAATATCTTAGTAGCAACAAGACTTTCTTAATAAAAGGATCAATCAGAATATTGATATGTCGCTTACTATAAACCGGTAGCTGCATCAACCTAAAATAATGAGTGAGCGCTTCGCCGTATTTGTTTTCCTTGTATATAATGGCAATATTACCAGGTGGCACCCCTTGCTTTAGTAATTCCAATACCTGCAGTGTAATACCGGCCATTTCTTCTCTGGCAGAAACATATTCATTGATGACGGGAAAATTTACCAGTGATTTTACTTTATCATTGGATGCAATCAGGTTTTTGCTGAGATTCAAATCAGGCCTTTTTTTGATCAGCCGTTCTTCGTTTTTATCAATGAGTGTTTTAGAAATATCTAAAATTGGTTGTGAAGACCGGTAGTTATTTTCGAGTACGATTGCCAGTAAATTATTATAACTCGACATAAAATTCTCCATGTTTTCTACGTTGGCGCCTTGAAAACGATAAATGCTCTGGTCGTCATCTCCCACCACAAAAACATTGGGTTCGTCCCAATAACTAATCAGTAATTGCACCAATTTATTTTGTGTGCCACTGGTATCCTGAAATTCATCTACCAAGATGTATTGAAATTTTTCCTGGTACTGGGCTAGTATGTTTTTATGTTCTTCAAAAACCCGAATAACCCAATTAATCATATCATCAAAATCGTACCGATTTTTTTTGCGCATAAGATCCTGAAAATGGTCGTATTCGTTTACAGCTGCTTTCAGCTTTTCCATCTTCTCTGTTTCCTCTGCAATTTTATCTGTACGCAGGTCGCCTTTTTTAAATTCACGGGTAGCGCGCTTGGCAATGTATTCGTCTCTTTCTGGTAGGGAATGTAGGTAGCTTTCAATTTTTTCCAAGATATAGGTAGGCGTCCATCCTTCCCTTTTCATGGAAGAAAATAATTGGCGCAGGTTGTTGATTTCAAAATACACATCGCCGCGATATCTTTTAAGTGGATGGTTTTTAGGAAACTCATCAATCAATTGTTTGAAGAGGGCAATGCTTTCTAATTCTGAAATAGCATCCAATGCTGTTTTTTCAAACAGCGATAAATTTTCCTGAATGATATCATTGCAAAAAGCATGAAATGTATAGATATTGGTCTTATAGGCATCTGCACCAATAAATTGTTGCAATCTTTTGCGCATGGCAATAGTACCTGCATCGGTGTAGGTAAGACATAAAATATTTTGCGGCGCCACATCCGTTTCTAATAAAATTTTACCGATACGAGCGGCCAGTATCTGTGTTTTTCCTGTACCTGGTCCAGCAATCACCATAACAGGCCCCTCAATACTATCCACCGCTTTTTGTTGTTGCGGGTTCAGTGCTTGATAGGCTACTGCAAATGTTTTTTCTAATTGTTGTCGATACTGTTGCATTTACCAAAGATAGCGCCAATCGTTTATTGAGTTTTCTACTAGGGCGTTTAATTTGGCTGATATACAAACAATATTCCCTAGTTCTTGTTATCAATGAAAATCACCCGATGAGTAAAGTGTATTCTTTTAAAACCGTACAAACCATTCCAGTTCCTTTAGAGAAGGCATGGGAATTCTTTAGCAGTCCAAAAAATTTAAAAGAAATAACGCCCGATAACCTAGGCTTTGTTATTCTTTCTAAATACCATGGCGATACCATGTATCCGGGACAGCTCATTGAATATAAGGTTAGTCCCGTTTTAGGAATACCATTGTATTGGATGACAGAAATAACGCATGTAGCAGATATGCAATATTTTGTAGACGAGCAAAGGTTTGGCCCCTATAGTTTATGGCATCACCAACATCATTTTAAAGCGGTGGACGGGGGCGTAGAGATGACTGATATAATACATTATAAATTGCCCTGTTGGTTTCTGGGAGATATTGCCAATACCTTATTGGTAAAGCGGCAATTGAAAAAAATATTCTCCTTTCGCTATAAAAAGACCGAGGCCTTATTTGGGAAATCTATTTAGAGGAACAGTAAATAGTATTGTTATAGGAATCCTTCCGTCAGATTATCCTGGCATTCTGCCAATATACTTTTCAATTTGTTTAATTTGATCTACAATCTGAGGAGTAGTGGGTTTAAATCCCTTGGCTTTGCGGAAATATTCTTTCGCTGCCCTGAATTCCCTTTTGTTCATCATAATGGAACAAAGTTGAAGGTAAGCGGCCGCATTGTTTTCGTTGTCGGGTAAACCAGCACGAATGGCTTGACGGATATAGCTTTCTGCTTCTTTGATATTTCCTTTCTGCATACTCAGCATACCCAATTGTAATTTATTGGGCCCTTCCGATTGCTTGGTCAGCGAGCCACCACCTAGTGAAAGGCTTTTTTTCATGAGCTTTTCAGCAGCATCATAGTCTTGGTCAACCATGGCTAAATTGCCTTTAATGGTATAGTATACAGAGCGTACAGGCTTTATTAATAGGCCAGGAAACCAAATAGAGGCTACTACTTTTTTAGATCCTTCAATATCTCCGGCCTCCATATGTGTTTGTATTAAACGCATGGGCCCAAAAAGAAAATGGCCAACCACAAGTATAATCGCAATAAGATATAAAGCAAAAGCCGGCCAGAACCCGGCTTGGGTATGGGTATAAATGGCCAAGCCTAAAAGGATAATTCCCAAGGGTAGGCGGTATTTAATTAATATATTCAACCACTTCATACACGTAAAATTTGGAGGGCAAAGATAAGGTTTGCCAAGAGATTTTGAATGGCTGATTTTTAAATGACCTAATGGCTGTTTGGGGCCATTATAGGGTCAATATTATAGTTTAAATGTCTTAATTTTGCCCTCCTGAAAATAAGCAATGCAAGCAGGGTCATTTCTTTGTTTTCTTGTTATTTTTTGGTCCCGTAGTTCAATGGATAGAATAGAAGTTTCCTAAACTTTAGATCCAAGTTCGATTCTTGGCGGGACTACTTAATATTGCCGTTAACAGATTGTTTTACAGTTTGTTAACGATTTTTTATTTTGTACTGGTGGCAGATTAGGTGGCAGATTTTTTGAAATGGTCCTACTTTTGGACCGGATTTTCCACCGAAGAGAAGTAAATAACCAGGCCTATGTTTTTTTACTGATCAATGCAGTAAAAGAACAACAGGTACAGATAGAAACTCAACAAAAAGAAAATGCAGTACAGAAGAAACTTTACAATGATCAACAGCAACGTATTAATAACCTGGAAACAACAGTAAAAGAATTAACCCGAAAAGTTAATCAGTAAATTTGTATACTAGGTTTTGGGGATATCAATAACCCCAGTTGTGTGTAGTCTTCCCTTTAAACATATTTCATTTCAATGATTACCAAATTGCGAACCGTAACAGCGTCTCCGAGAGTTATGCTTAGGCCTCCGATCAAGCATTGGCCGGGTGATGTTCACCACTATTGGTGAGTTACTATAAATAAGGAGCCCAGCTGTTAACCGGGCTCTCTGCGCTTTGATCTTAGCGAGCTTTTTTCCTTGGATTCGCCTTCTTCTGTGCTGAGCTTTTCTTTTTTGTAGGCTTATTCTTTCTGGGTTCAGCTTTCTTTTTCGACATGCAATTAAATTTAAGGTTTGAAAATTATTTACTTATGGCTGCAGGGTATTTTCTTCCCGTTTTTCCATATTGTCCCATAAGTAAACAAAGATATGCCTATAATGGTAGAAATGATATTTTCGATCAAAGTCAGCCGGTCGGACAAAAGACAGATCCATTGGTAAAATCCAACGGAGAAAGTAAAAGTCTGTGGCTACATATACCCTTTGGTGGCAGGTGCCTATTCGGCATTGATTTTTGAGGCAATAACCTCACAATTATTACATAGCCCTAATAGAAAAGTCGAACTTTTGATTTCCTGATGTTGAATGGTATGTCATCTAAAGTATACTTTTGTATTCAAATCCTCTACTATCTGGTTAGACAGTAATACCTTTGCAACTACTTAATTATTTTCTACAATAATTCATCATTCTATGCACATCAAATCACTCGTATTATTATTCAGCCTACTTGTTGGGAATATTGCCTTTTCTCAAGACGTTACCTATAAAAAAGGAAAAATCTTGGTAGATGGCCAAGAGTACATGAAACTAGATGTGAAAAAAATGAATTTTGGCCTTACCAAAAATTTTGAAGTCTTTACATTGGATGAAATTAAAATTGCCACTGCCGAAGTGAATGCTACTAAATATGAAGCTGATAAAGACGACAATTCGTTTTTATACTATGATGTAGTGTTTCTTCCCTCTCAGTTAAAAGCTGTTTTTAAAGTGGCTTCACTCGGACAAGAAAAATCATTTGCTCAATTAATAGGCTCCAGCGGAATACTTGTCAACAATAAACCAGATGAGTCGAAAATCAAAGCATTTATTTCAAACAGCGCTGCAAAACCTAAACTCTTTGTTGATTATTCTCCTGTAGGAAGAAATAGAGCATGGCCTATTGAAATTAAAGCCGACCGACAAATTACTCAGGACGCTAAGCCGATTGGCTATTTTGTTCCAGGTGCAAATGGAACTGCTGGCCGCGATAACTATCAATTCTTTTTACCAACTGCTGTATTGTTGGCAGATATATCTTTTGTAGGTGGAAACAATGCACAGGAATTTGATATGTATACTTACAAGGATAAGTTTAGAAGAAAAATTGCTGTGCCAGAAAAAGATAAAATATTAGCAGCAGATCAAAGCATCGATAAAAACTATTTTGCATTGAAAAGAATTGTAAAATGGTTGGTCGATAATCAAATACTTTAATCAATCTAGCAGTACCGCTAGTAGATCAAACAATAATGGTCACAGGAAATTGCTTCTTGTGACCATTGTCATTTATGGGTATATTTTTATTTGAAGTGGTTTGTATGGGGGTTTACCATAATTTAAATTCCCAAAAAATAGTAATTACAAATGGTTAGTATGCCTTAAAATTTCAATGAAGGCGTTACAAAGTACAATAAAATGAGTGCAAAAATAGAATGAAGAAATGGGGGCCCGGGGTATAAAAAAGTGGTTTTCCACAGGCGTATTAGTTGAATTCATTATCCTAGAATAAAATTATTTTAAATATTTGGCAGATTTGTCATTTGTTAGATTTGTTTAATGCAAATACGTAAGTCCAATATAGCGCACTAAGTGTTTATACTTAGTTACTGTAAAGAATCTACCATTCTCTGGTATATTTTTAGGTATAGTTTTAAAAAAATCAATATTTTTATTTGAAACCAATCAGGTTCTTTCTAAAAATAAATCTTGGGGGATATTTAAATTGAAATCGGCATGTATCAAATAAATAAGTTAGTAGTTAATTTAAATGAAATTGTGGGAGGAGAAGATGCTAAAGTTCAACAGTTCATTGATGCTATATTGCTTGAAATGACAGAGACGAAGCAAATTCTGCAGGAAATGAGCACTCATTTTGAGATAGGGGTATTTAAAAAAGCCATCCATAAGTTGAAACCCACGATACAATTAGCTGCCCATGCCGATGCGGTGGAATGTATCACTGCAATAATGGCCAACACGCAAGTATTGGAAAACAAGGAATATGCCTTGGTTGCTGTACACCAGTTAGCTGATTATATAGACGAAATTAAAGCTGCGCTGCAAGGTTATAATCAGGGTGCTGCAAGGAATTCGTAATCCAATGTTATTGTAGCAATCAACTATCAACCAATTTGAGCGATTTTAAAAAGCTTTCAAGTGAAATGGGCTTTTTCAAAAAGCATTTCACATTGGCATACTTTTTAGCTTCTTCTTCATATTGGTCAAAAGAACTGGTTACAATCACGTGAATTTTTTCGTCAATTTCATTCAATAATTTCCAGCTAATTCCATCCTTGAGTTCTATATCAAGGAATATCAAATCTACCTGGTTATTTTGAAGGTACTTGGATGCTTCTTTAACAGTGTCGAATGCACCCTGAAAATTAACATATGGATAATTAGAACAAAACTGTTCTAGTGTAAGTCGGGCTACAAGATTATCTTCTAGTATGATGGTTCTTAGTTTCAATTAAATATCTAATGAGGAGTTATTAATAAATTTAATCAGCGATGGGGTGTTTTTCTGATTTAGTTTGCGTAAAATATTTGACCTATGTACTTCGATTGTTCTAAAAGATAGGTATATTTTTTCTCCTATTTCTTTGGAAGACAATCCCTCTTTGATGAGCTTTAGAATTTCAATTTCTCTTTCGGTTAATTTACTGATGCTATTGTCATCGTCTTCTATCAATATTTGTTTAGATAAATTCTCTTGAATTTCTTTGCAGATATAAATTTTTCCATTGATGGCTGCTGTAATGGCATCAAACATCTCGTGTTTGGGTGAACTTTTGGTTACATATCCCTGTGCACCACTTTTAAGCATTCGTTTGGCAAAGGAGGGTTGATTGTGCATCGACACGCCAATAACTTTGGTACCCGGAGAAATCTTTTTGATTTGTTTGGTGGCATCAATGCCTGAAATCGGTTGAATATTGATGTCCATGATTACAATATCTGGTCGGTTTAATTTCACCATTTCAATGGCCTTGTCTGTATTGTCACAGATATCAGTCACAGAGAAGCGTGGATCAGAATTGATTATTTCGGCCCACATTTCAGCTACCAGCACGTGGTCGTCCACAATCATAATAGAAATTTTGTTTGTCATTGCTTGGTGATTTTAAGTAAAGGTAAAGTGATAATAAATTCCACGCCCATTCCTTTTTCAGATTTGATATGGAATTCGCCTTCGTAATAGTTAACACGGGTTTTGATACTTTTTAGTCCAACCCCCTTTTTTAAATTATTTTGATCAAATCCATTTCCATCGTCCGTATATTTCAACACTAAATCTTTATTATTTCTGCTGAAAATAATTTTTGCCAAATTGGCATTGGCGTATTTTAGTGTGTTGTTGGTTATTTCTTGAACGATTCGATAAATCATAATCTGCGCCTCATACACCAGGTCTTTAAAAACTAGTTTATTGGCAACGAGCTTAAATTTTGGTTTTTTTAATTCAGCATATTGAGATAAAAATTCTATCAAAGCCACTTTTAAGCCCAGTTCATGCAAAGCAGGTGGTGCCAAGCTTCTTGAAATTCTTCTTACCTCGTTAAGGGTATCCTGTATTTTTTGTTGTGCCTTATTAATGGATGATATGTCTGGATTAGGGGCGTTTGCAATAACCTGCAAAAAAAGACTGGTATAAGTTAGCATTTGACCAACACTATCATGTAATTCATGACCTAGCATTTCTTTTTGCCTTTCTTCTTCCGTTACCCTTACTTCTAATATTTCTTTTTGACGATTCAGTGCTTCTTCGGCTATCTGTCTTTCCATCGCCTTCATTTTACTGATATCCCAGTGTAAGCCAATCGACCCAGTTACATTCTTATTTCTATCAACAATCGGGGCGCCACTAATTACAATTTCAATAGGATTGCCGTCTTTGCGTATAATTTTTGTTTCGTAGTTGGATTCCTTCTGGTCCCTTCTAAGATCACGGACTCCCTGCATTTTTTTCTTTTCCTTTAGGTCGGGTAAAAAGAGTTTAGTGGCATTTTTCCCCTTGATTTCTTCTAGGAGGTAGCCCGTTATTCTTTCATAAGAATCATTGATCCAAATGATATTGTCCTGCATATCTACTTCCATTACGCCTAGTTGCATGTTTTCGAATAGACCACGATATTTTTGTTCACTCGCTTTTAATATTTCTTCTGCAGTTTTGAGTGCTGTAATATCCCTATTGTGCATCAGAATTTTAAGACTTCCATTACTGGATGATTTAACTAAAGAGCTAGCGGATTCTACCCAAAAAATATCCCCATTCTTTTTTACCATTCTATATTCAATCGAATAGTCACTTCTTTGTAGATGGTCAAATGCCTTTACCCTGCTGATGCATTCTTTGGAAATAAAATGGTCAATTTTTTTTCCTTCCATATACCTAGGCTCAAATCCCATAATGCGGTTTACTGAAGGAGATACATATTCAATAACCCCTTTATCGGAAATTAGAAAAATGATATCGGGAGAATGTCTTGTTAAAGTGTCTAGTTTTTGAATTTCCTCATTTAGTTTATCCTGATAGTTCTTCCTTTCACTTAAATCAAAATAAGAGCCAATATAGCCAGCTAATTCTCCATTTTCAAAAAAACGCGGCACGGCATTTTCTTCTATGAAGCGGTATTTATTATCCTTGTCTTTTACCCTGTATTCAACATTTACTTTTTGATGCTTGGGTAACGCCTTATTCCACTTGCCTTTTACCTGTTTTCTGTCAGCAGGATGAATGCGTGAAGTGAATACCGAATAGCGTTTCATTTGCTCAAGACTAAAACCTAAAAAGTTTTTGGTAGCTTTATTTGAATAAATAATACGATTATATTTATCCGAAACCCAAATCATTGAAGGCAGTGCTTCTGTAATGAGTTCAAATCTTTTTTCGCTTTCTTTCACTTGAAGCGAATAAATATGCACATTGGTTACATTGCTGATACGACCACTGATAATAGTATCATTAACAATTGGATCAAATCTTTTGTTGATCGTTTCCTCCAGCCAAAAAAGCTCTTTGGTGATTTTATTTTTTACCGAATACCGAATGGTAGCTTGACCTGTTTTTTGAAGCGTTTTCATCATTTGGTCATAGTCTTCCCTTGATTCTTTTTGAACAAATTTTATTCTCTCTTTGATCGCATCTGCATATTTACTGGGGTTGAACCCGTAGAATTGCCCCCACATAGAAGTGAAAATATTCTTTTCTTTATAAGTATTGTAAATAATATAATAAGCTTCATCCGTTGACTCCAAGAAATTATTTAACCGAAAGAAGTTGTCATAGGATTTTTTTTCAATGAGGTTTTTTTCAGTGATATCCCAGCCATAGAAATTAATGTATTCGTACTTCTGAATTTTTACATACTGCAGTATATAATCCCTATTATCAATAATAACTTCCAATTGGCCAGTTCCCTTCAAAAGGGGTACTATCATGTTGAAAAAATCTGGTAGGAGATATATTTTATTTTCATAAATAAATTCTTTCAACTGGCTTGCCGCCGGATTTTTGAACAATAGGCTTCCATCATTCTTGATTCTAATAATTGGGGAGGGGTTTTGAATCGGGAAATTGGCTACTTCCTGAATTTCCTTTGTTCGCTTTTCAACTTCATTTTCTAGCCCAGCATTTAAATTCTTTAACTCCTCATTTAATTTATTGTATTCTGTTTCGTTGACAGAAAAAGCATGCTCACCTAATTCGCGATCGCGGTCATAATTTGCATAAGATTCACTGATAGCTTTTATGAAGCTATCCAGCTTGTCAATATTGGGGAGATTTTCCCCAAAGTGCTTTTTTATTTGTCTTTCTAATTGTTTATGCAACATCTATCCTAAACTAATTCTGTAAATGTAGTAATGGTATAAGTTTGATTATGTAAATAACTGGCTTTTGAATAACTATCATTAGTGGGGCAAATTTCACCATAAGAAAAGAATCCCGCAATTTTTGTTTTACTTGCTAAATAATCTGCTGCTGTTTCAATTTCTTCATCAATTCGGTTTCCCAGTACAATTTTTCTACCTACACAGCTAATGATTAGGGCCAATGCTGGTTCTTTCCCTTCCATTTGTTCTACTGCACGAAGTGTAGCTTCTTGTGCAGCCAGAATCAAATTATCAAAATTCGTCTTCATGAACCTGGCCTTGGCTCCAACGGGAATATCTCCCGCAAAAGTCATGCTTTGCTCCTTCTCATTAATAGAAAGGATGGTTCTAACAACTCGATAATTGTCTTCTTCAAACCAAATTTCCAATGGAAATTGCAAGGCTGAGCCAGGCAATTCCTCGGCATATTTCCCCAAGTATTTTTTATACAATTCTAAAGCATTGGTGTGGTTGATTTCAAATAACACATTTCCTTTTGAAGCAGTAATTTGTCTTTCTGGACCAAAAACATCCCAGCCACCCTTGCTACCTGTTCCAATTTTGATATGGTTACCATAAAAGCCAATCAATACCACATTGCCATTTTGAATATCACCGTTCAACCCAACCAAGGTGTCTTTAAAAGCAGCTCCATCTCCTGCCATGCCTCCTGATATCAACAGGTCTTTGGGCACAAATTCTGTTATTCCCTTTAATAGGGCATCTCCGTTTACTATGTTGCCATCCGAAATCAACAAAATGTACCGAAGATCCTGGCTGGGCAAACTTTCGCCCAAAGCCTTTCCCATTTCATAGCTACCTTTGTGATTATTGATATTGGAGATGGCAAATTGAAGTTCAGTTTTTTCGAAATCTATTGCAATGCCAACTAGTGAATCTTCCAAACTGCTTGTGTCTAGGATTTCTCCTGCAGTTGAACAAGTTACTAAATTGGCTTTTGGGAACTCCTTTTTTAGGGTTAAATATAAATCTTCCTGTGCAATTAATGGCTTTGCTCCAAAAATCAACAATAATTGAGCATGGGGCGTTTTTTCAATCGCATATCCCTTGTTGATCCAGTTGTTCTGAATGTAATGAAAAGTAGCTACTTGCATGATTGGAATGGGGCTGTTTTGTAGGCTGAAGAATGGGCATTATTGACTTCCTTTCGAAGTTACCTAAAAGGCTACGCTATTATATGTTCTGCCACCGTCCCTTTGATATTTAGTGGTAAGCAATTAATAAGCCTAGTGGTAAATACGTATACGCTAAATATTTATAAGAATATTTTCGCATTTAAAATTTTTATTACCTGTTCTACATACTAAACAACTAAAAAAATACGATATTGCTACGTGTGCTGATAAAATAAAACCTACCCGTATGGAAGAAATTAATCTTACAAACCCAATTGAAAAAACCCTTTCAGAAAAATTAAGTTTCGCTGTAGATAATTCTATGGACGGAGTCGCATTATTGGATCCGGAGGGGAAATATTACTATTTGAATGAAGTGCATCTTTCCATGTTTGGTTATCAGTCTGATAAAGAGTTGATTGGCAAAACCTGGCAATTCATTTACGGGCAAGAAGAAATTGATAGGATTAGTCAATATTTGTTTCCCCTGTTGATGGCCAATGGAAAATGGTCTGGCGAAACACTTGGAAAAAGCAAGACCGGTGAACCAGTATATCAGGAAATATCCCTTACCGCCATGCCTGATGGGGGTTTGATTTGTATATGCAGAGATATTGCTCAGAAAAAGAAAAACCTTCTCCAATTAGAAATATATGAGCGGATTTTAAAACATTCCAGCTTAATGGCTATTCAAACAAATGTCAATAGAGAAATTGAATGGGTGAATGATGCATTCACTAAAGGGACAGGATATACATTACAAGAGGCAATTGGTAAAAACCCTAGCAAACTATTGGATGGAAAAGATACGGATCCTGCTACAGTAGATTACATAACCAAGCAAATTTCAAAAGGTGAAGTATTTAGTTGTGAGGTAGTGAATTACAATAAATCTGGCGAGCCTTATTGGATTAGTATTAATGGGCAACCATTGTACAGCGCTAAAGGAGAGATTGAACACTTTTTTGCTATTCAAGAGGATATTACTGTTCGTAAGGTAACGGAGAAGAAAATGAAGGAAAATAGCTTGCGATTGCAGTATGCTATGGACGCGGCAAATGGCGCGCTTTATGAGTGGGACATTGTCAATAATACTGTGTTTTATTCTGCACAGTGGAAAGCCATTCTGGGGTATAAAGAGGATGAACTTTCCAATGATTTTAAGGAATGGGAAAGCCGTGTTCACGCAGAAGATATTGAAAGAGTTGTTCAATCAATCAACGACTATTTGGAAGGTAAAACAGATGGGTATAAATCTTATACAAGAATTTTACATAAAGATGGATATTACCTGCATTGGTTGGATCAAGGAACTATATCAGAAAGAGACGCAAAAGGAAAGCCTATCAGAATGGTGGGAGTAGCGATTGATATCAGTGAATTAAAGGAAACACAACAAAAGCTAAAAGATAGTGAGGAAAGGTGGAGAATGGCACTAGAGGGTGCTGGCGCTGGTATTTGGGAGTGGGACATAATAGAAAATAATTTTATTTTTTCTGTTCGTCATAATGAAAGTCTTGGTTACAATCAGGCAGATAAGGTTCCTTCCAATTACGAATTTTGGTACAATCAAACACATCCAGATGATATTGTAGCGGTGGGGGAGGCATTAGAAAACTATTGGAAAGGAACTGAAAACCATTTTCAATGCGACTTTAGGTGCAAAAACAAAGAAGGCGAATATACTTGGTTGGAAGTAAGGGGGGTTACTTTACAGCGTAGCGAGGACGGAACTGCATTGAAAATGATCGGTTCCAGCTATAATGTACAAGATAAGAAAATCGTGGAAAGTAAATTAAAAGACAGCGAACGTCGATGGAATTTTGCCTTGGAAGGAACGGGAGCAGGTATTTGGGATTGGAATGTTAAGGAAGATACTATTTTTTATTCTCCCAAAGCCATCGAAATGGTTGATTATGGAGCCATGAGCGGCGATACACCAGCTGAAAGATTTCAATCTTTACTACATTCTGAAGACCGCGATCATATTGCCAATACAATCGAAGAGATGATCAATGGTTTAGATAAAACAATTGGCCAATATCGAATTAAAGCTACCAATGGCAAATTTATTTGGGTAGAAGATAATGCCATGGTAGTAGAAAGAAGTAGCAATGGCTTCCCTAAACGAATACTGGGTTCCTTTGTGGATATTTCCAATCGAAAAGAAACGGAAATAGAATTAATTCGATCTAAGGAATTAGCCGAAGCATTGGTTAAAAAAGAAAGAAGATTTTTGGCTAACATTAGTCATGAACTTCGAACACCACTTCATGCTGTTATTGGTTTAAGTGAGCAATTAAGCGCTAGCCCATTGGCAAAAAAACAAAAAGAATACATTGGCATCATTAATAAATCTGCTCGACACCTGCTTGAATTAATCAGCGAAGTATTGGATCTTTCTAAAATTGCCGAAGGAAAAATTGTATTTGAGGAAACCGTTTTTTCATTTACTAAAGTGTTGAATGAATCCATTCAATTGGTTAGTCAAAATAAATTAAGTAGATCGGTAGTGTTAAAAACGGATGCTTGTGATTTTCAGCTAGACCATTTTATTTTAGGTGATTCATTACGACTGAAGCAGATATTCATCAATATATTGGGGAATGCTGTTAAGTTTACTGACACAGGATTTGTTGAAGTTGAATACAGCATAAAAGACTTAGACTATTTTAAAAAGAATTTCCAAATTCGAATCACTGATACTGGGATAGGAATGAATGAGGATCTTTTAAATAGAATTTTCGAAGATTTTACTCAAGGAGATGAATCATTTGCCAGGAAATTTGGTGGTAGTGGATTAGGACTTTCTATTACCAAAAAATTGGTGGAAATGATGAATGGCCAAATCAATATTACAAGTCAGCTTGGCGTTGGAACAACCGTACTAATTAACATTCCATTCATGCCCACATTGCCGGTGATTGATTATCCCGAAATTGATGTGGAAGTCAATAGGGATTTTTCAGCGCTGAAAGTTTTAGTGGTAGAAGATAGTAGTTTCAATATGTTGGTGGCTAAGTTAATTTTGAATAAACACAATATATTCCCCGATGAAGCCACCAATGGTTTAGAAGCCATTAATAAACTGCAATCAGGCAAGTGTTACGATCTTGTTTTTATGGATATTCAAATGCCCGAAATGGATGGGCTAGAAGCAACACAATACATCCGTAAACAATTAAAACTTACCCTGCCAATCATTGCGCTCACAGCCAATGCGGTCAAAGAAGAACTCGACTACTATCTCACTGAAGGATTGAATGATTATATTACTAAACCTTTTGAAGAAAAAAACCTGATACAAAAATTAGCCCAGTGGGTTGCTCCCTCCTAAGTATATTGAGGAGCAATATTTTAATTTACTGCATACGTGGATATACGTATATCTAATGCGGGTTTTTAACCAATTTGCAAGAAGAGTGCGAATGCTTCCCCCTTTATTAAAAATTAGTGTATAGCTTTAAGAACAAACCAATTGTGTATGTCGGTTTATGATTATTTGAGCTGTTGAAACCTGCAATTGGACGTTCTTAAATTCCGCAAATAAGAAATTATTCCAAAATATGGAAGGTAGGTGTTCTTGTTTATTTCTGAAACTCAAGCCTGGCTTGAGTTTCAGTTTTTTTAGGGACTTGGCATAATAATCGTGTAATGTTATTGGTCTAATTTGGTTAATCCCAAGCTGACTCGTGGCGAAGGCCACATAGTTCTTAAAACACCTAACACAAAAGAATCTACTTTAATTAGAACCAGATTCATTATTGGAATCAGTATTCCAATAATTTCTTGTCAAGTTAAGAGTTGTTCAAAAAATTATTGATACCCGATTTAAATATCGGTACATACTGTTAAGCAGAAATAGTATGATAAATTATCAGTTTTTGGCCGTTCTGCCTATGAACCTAACACCGATAAGTATTTACGCCTCTTGTAAAGCTTATCACACCTGATTGTTTTTTATTAACCGGCTGCTTACCCACATTGCCGATTAGTATTAGGATGGTGGTACAAAGTGGAATGTATTATTAATGAACTGTTCAAGCATGAGTTCTTATAATCCATATTGTGCTACCATCCTCTTTTTATTTCTCCCTCAATATTATTGACTATTCAGCACCTGCCAGCTGAGGCATTTCTCCAATTCGTCTATTGAATGATTGATGGGAGTGGAGTATTAATGTTTTTTTCGAAGAATAGCAAACTATTTGGCCAATCTAATTGATTGGTAATTGCACCTTGATTTTTGTGCCTTTTCCTGGGGTAGATTCAATTTCGTATTTTCCTTTCACAGCATAAATTCTTTCCCGCATTCCTAGGATACCATGGTGTAATTTTGTATCCACCTCATTCACAATAAAACCATCACCATTATCTTCGATGGTCAAGAAAATAGAATTGGCATTTTCAGAGAGATTGATATGGGCTTCTGTTGCCCTAGAATACTTTATAATATTTGTAAATGCTTCTTGAATTACCCTGTAAATGGGTAACGATATTTCTAATTTTAATTCGACTGTTTTAATGAAACAATCAAATACAAAGACAATACTGCCATCCTCTTCGATGGATTGAATGAGCCATTTGATGGTGGCTTCTAGTCCCAGTTGTTCAAGCATGGCAGGGTGTAGGGCGCTATGTATTCTTCTAAACCCTTTCATCGTGCCTTTGATACTATTCTCCAAGTCAACTACTTTTTGTAATAATACATCCGGGTCTTTCTGCAAATTCTTTTTAATCCAGGCCACTTTCATATTTAACACAGCTAAATTCTGTCCCAAATCATCGTGAATATCTCGGGCAATTTCTTTTCTTTCAATTTCAGAAATATTTTGAAGGTGCCTAGCAAAGTCAGTTAATTCTATATTCACTCGAAGCAATTCTTCTTCTGCCTCTTTTATTTTCGAGAGATTGATGGCTGTTGTAGAAAGGTGGCTTGGTTGTCCCTGATGGTCCTTGTGTAATACCATTACTTGTAAAATAGGAATCGATTTTCCAGATATTGACTTAATGATACTTTCTCCAATCCATTTTCCGGTTTCATTTAAAGTAATTACCTGGTTGTTAAATACACTTTCCCCTCCACGAATAAAATCTTTTATGCTATACTTAGTAATATCTTCCTCCCCAATTTCAATAATATCTTTAAAAGCTTTATTGGCATATGAAAGCTTAAAATTCATGTCTGCCCTATATACAAAAGCGTCAGAGGTTTCAATAATTTCTACTAATTCCATTTGTTCACGCTCCAATATTTTCCTCTTTGTGATGTTTTCTTTAATGGCAAGATAGTTAGTAGTAACTCCTTTCTCATTGATAATGGGCGATATCACCGCGTATTCCCAATAGAGTTCTCCATTTTTTTTCCTATTACAAAATTCTCCCTGCCATTCCTCCTGCTTTTTTAATTGCGTCCACATTTTCTTATATTCAGCTGCTGAAGTATAACCAGATTTAAGAATGCGTGGATTTCTTCCTATTATGTCCTCCATCGAATAGCCTGTCAATTTAGAGAAGATGGGATTGGTATATTCAATTTCCCCTTTTATATTGGTAATAACAATTGAAGCAGAACTTTGGTCAATCGCTTGCTTTAATTTATTCATCTCCTCTATGGCTTTCTTCTTACGATCCTTCGTTTGAAAAGCATCTAATGCAAAATTGATGTTTTCTATTACCTGCATGAGTAAATTAATTTCTTGTTCACTAAAAAAGAAGGATTGGGCTGCATGAATAACTAATATGCTTACCACCTTATCATTTAATTTTATTGGGAGGGCGATAGTGCTATGGTATCCTCTTAGTATAGATTCCTTCCTCCAAGGTTCCATGATAGGGTCGGTAGCTATGTCATTGGAGCAATAGTATTGACCAGTTCTTATGGCGATGCCTGATGGGCCAATAGCCTTTATGGTTTTAACTACACTTAGATAATTTGTTTCATCATCGCTCCAATAAACAGGATTAATCTGTCCACTTAGTTGCTCAGGCATACCCACCCAGGCCAGCAAAAATCCTCCAGCTTCTACAGCAATTTGACAAATATTTTGATAGATCTCCTTTTCCGACTTTGCAGAAATAAGTAAATTATTTACGTCGCTCGTAAATTGAATAATGCGTTTCGATTTAATTAAATCGTCTGATGCTTTTTTGCTTTCATTGATATCTCTAAAATACATTGAAACGCCCTTGTTGGAAGGGTAAAAACTAGCTTCAAAATAACGGTTATTGAGGGGGTTCAGAAATTGAAAAACATACGAGAGATGCAGCGATAGACTATTTTTTACAGATGCAATCACTGATTGTTCTAAGATTGGATAAAGCAAGTCAGGTAATTTCTTATGCAAAACCTCCTCTTCATTTAAGTTGAATATATTACTTACTTTGTTGTTGGCATATATAATATTTAGTTCCTTATCTGTTCCTATGAAAACTTCCGTTACTCTTTCAAATACATCCTTGATTAAAGAGGTTTGCTGAATTACCCTATCCTCCAATTCATTATTTAAATACGTCAAACTGATATTTAATTCTTCATTCTTTCTTTGCACTTTTTTCAAGTTTGTTAAGTCAGTCGTAATGGAGGCGTGTGCAATAGTTTTCCCTTTGTCATTTTTAATATTATTGATTGATAAATGGATGAAAATAGAGTTGTTATTACTGTCAGTTCTTTCTAATTCCCCTGTCCATCCGCTTCCTTCATCTAATGCCCGTTTTATTTCATTAAGTACATCTTTAGTTTCATTTTTGCTAAGGCCCATATCAATTGAACGCCCAATAAATTCGCTTCTTTCAATTTTATACAAAGTCTCCGTTGCTTTATTGCAATAAATAATTTTATGATTCTCATTCGTAATAGAAATAGCTTGATTGCTATTCTCAATTAATTTAGAGAAAATCATATTTTGTTCCAGTAATTTGTCTTTTTTCTTTATTTGGTAGGAGAGATTCCCAAATACAAACATCAAAATAAGTAATATAACGATGAGCATCAGTAGGACGGCTTGTGCAATTTTGCTCTGATTTTTATTGTTATTTTCCTGAAAGGATAATAAGGTTTTTTGCCCACCCTGATAAATGGCATCGAATTTAGCTATAAAATTATCGGTAACATTATTTTTATCCCCACTTATTATTTTTATTGCGCTATCCGGAAAGCCCTGGGCACTAAGTTCCATCACTGTTGAAGTAAAAGCAATTTGACGCCGAACAAGACTATCTAATTGATAAATGTCTTCACAGTTGAATAGGTGATTTTCGCAAAGTTTTTTTAGTTGATTCGTTTGGTCAAGTGCTACTTTAAATTCATTTTTTAAATCTTCAACAAGTAGCTTTTTCTTGGCAATTAAAAAGGGCTTTTCGTTTTTTTCTATATGGAGAATGGTTGATTTTAATTTGTCGAGTTGTATGAGTGCGTCAACATTTAATTTTTGGTGTTGAAAATTATCTTTTGTCTTGTATATTCCACTAAAAATCCATAGGCATATACCCACAAATAAGAATACGGAGATGAGTAGGGTAATTAAAAGCTGGAACTTAGGCTTCAGTTGTGTTAAATATAGGAATCTGGCGCGCATCGTATAGCTAAGATACGGATAAATTATTTTGATGCGCTATATTCAACTCCTATAGTTAGCTTCAAAAATATGCCCCTAATAGCCAAGAAATTTGTTATAGAACAAGGCTACATATTATGAACGATATATAATTGAATTTATTCTTCTATTAAAGTGCCAGTTATTGTTTAGTGAATTTCATTTTCTCTTCCACACATATAGTTTCGAGCAATAGCATGCCCAGTGAAAGTATTGGAACCTAGATTTTCAATATAATAAATCATGGATTCCATCGCTTTTGGATTATCCGACCCTGGTGGTCTAATAACAATTTGATTGCCTTTGTTACTTTTCCTAGTATTTTCCTGTAAATTCAACAGACTCAAGCACTACCCAAGAACAGGTAGGGCTACCATTGCGGTAAAACTTTTCTGGCAAAAACTGGGTTAGATTTATAAAATCTGTATTAACTTACCGTTTCTCACTCAATTGCTGACCCTTGAATTTCTCCTACATTTCAAGTTTGTAATTATTAACTTTTACTAATAAATTTTACATCATGCAATCAATTAAACAGGTATTTGGCATTCTTTTGACATTACTGCTATCAGTAGCACTTTTGTCCTGCGACAGTTATGGAAAAAAAGTGAAAAGCGGACACGTAGAAGTATATTATAAAGAGGGGATTTCTAAGGAGTCGGCAGAAAAGACTGCCCAGTGGTTAGAAAAAGTTGATAAAACAGAAAACAATAATACCACTGAAACAAAAAGTATTCAATTGTTGAAAAACGGAGAGCAGATTGATTTTAGGATGGTGGCTAATAAAGACCGGGTTGCAAAATTGGAAGAGGATGTCTTTTATATTATGGGCAATGCCATTTCTGAAGAATTATTCAACAACAAACCAGTCAATGTTATTCTAACAGATAACAAGTTTGTAACTTTTAAAACATTTCTGTATAAAAAAATGGAAATCCCTGCTTCCTTTGGTGAAAAAATTACCAATGGAAATGTGGAAGTGTATTATGCCGATGGAATGGATATAACCAATACAAAGAAGCTGGCCAATTTGTTGGAAACAGAAATGACACCAAGCAATATCATCAGTTTTCAATTCAGTAAGGGGGCAGCAGATAGTTATATAGTTAAAATGGTGGTGCAGCAAGATAAAATAGACCAGGTTACAGATGCTTTACTAGAGGAGATATGTAGCAAGATTTCGCAGAGGGTTTTAACTGGGGCTTCAATTGAGTTTCAGTTGACCGATGACGAATTTAAAACCCTTCGAAAATATAATTATAACCCAGCTGCTACGAATTAATAAACTGCTTGATTACACCGCTAGTATCATTTAATATTACGCTTGTGAAATAGCAATAAAAAAACCCCGTAAGGGGTTTTTTTATTTTTCGTGGTCTTGATTAGGTTGGATAGGATTTGGATTCTTCTTAATCAGTAACTCGGCTTTTTAATAGGATAGGATTATAGGTGTTTTTCATTTACTGTGTAAAGATAGGATGACAGATAGCTGCAATAAATAGTACAATGTTTAAAATGTGATAGTATTTGTACTACTAGCAATTTTTAATCAACTATCGTATAAAATATGATGCCCCTTAGGGAGGGGCATCTTATTTTTTCATTACATTTCGTTGTCTTTGTTAGATTGGATAGGATTTGGACACTTAGTTTTTTACAGGGTTGGATTCATGTTGTTCTTATGACTACGTTGTAAGGTTGTTGTCATATGCAGTGTAAAAGTACATTTACAGGAATTCATGAAATATAGTAGTAAGTTGAAATGCCAGTAGTAATTAAACTACTTTTTAAATGGGGCCTGCCTAAAACAAAGAAACCCCGTGAGGAGCTTCTTTGTTATTTCTTTGGAATGGTAGGATTGGATAGGAATTGGATATTCGTTTTTTTTAAAGGATAAGGTCTATTGGCTTTTCAAGGATTAGTTATTTAGGTATTTTTCATGTACAGTGTAAAGATATATTGACAGGTAGTCCTATTAAATAGTAGGACTTTGAAATTGCAGTAGTATTTGAACTACTGCTAGTATTAACCACTACGGGAGCTGCTGTAATGTTGATTTCCTGCGTATTATACCCTGCGTATACTGCTTTGTAATGATTGTTTTTCGATCTGCCTCCCAAAAGTCAAACTTTAATACAGTGTATTATTTGTTGGGTAGGCAAAAAAAACCCGGGCATTGCCCGGGAGTATTTTAAAAAAGTACTTTTATTCATTCTTGCATTTCTCCATGATTTCATGAAAAATATCATGCGCTTTGATGATCATGGGTTTTAATTGATCATTTGTTTTGTTGGCTTTCACTGCTTTTTGAATGGACTTGCATTGTTTAACCAATTTTGCAATCGTGGGTTTGGTTACTTCTTCATTATAGCCAGCAGGTACTGCTGAATTTTTCCATTCAATGGCTTTTTCTACTAGTACAGATACACTGTCCCTTAGTGGTTGAAAATTATTTTCCTCAGTAGGGTGAAATACTTTTCCCATGATGCCATGAAAAGTTTTGATGGCTGGCCACTCTGCTTTCTCTTGGCTAAATGCAACCAGGGAACAACCAATCATACAAACTACCAATAGTGATTTTATTATTTTTTTCATTTTATATATTATTACAAGTTAAAGTTTTAAATATTTTTTATGCGTATGTTATTCCTTCGGGAGGCTGAAATACATGGGCTAAAAATCCTTTTGACACGGAAGTAAAATAAATTATTGCTGGCTTTTTAATGAACCAGCCATTATAATAATATTGTGGCGCAGGCTGTTGAACGAATAATTGCAAATCCCTTATTTCATCTAGATAGCACTTGCCTCCCTCTTCTTTGTCTTTATTGTTTTTATTATTCGATTTGCAGCATTCCTCTGTGCAATGATTTTTTTTGCTAGAACCACTAGAAAAGGGACTGGTTTTTTCTAGTACAAAGCCAATGCTGGCAACCGCCAATGTTGGAAATAATTGAATGGATAAAATGAAGATTAATAATATCGAGGGTAGTTTATGCAAAGAAGAAAAAATGTATTGCAAAATTATAGCTTTTTGCTTATCCTGATTATTAAATATGCAAGTGCTCATTCACTCAATATAGTACAGCCAGTTGACTGCCTGCCTACTAGTCTCCTTTTTTTCTTGGCTCATGCTGGTTGCAGCAATTAATATTGCTACTGTCCCCAAAAATCAACCAAGCTATCCAAACCAAAGAAAATAGTTGCTGAGAAAACGAATACGGCTTTCAGTTAAAAATATCAAAAAACCTTACAAAAAGCTATTTATTTGCCCAAAAACGATAAAATATGACCATTTTTAACGAAAATCAGCCAAAAAGACTGAAATAGCCCGGGAGGGGAAAATTCCAGAAAATAAAATTATTTTTTAAATTTTCCACAATTTGGAATGCAGAACTGCGTTAATGTGGTAATTTGAAATCCTATGGCAGCATTTAAGATATTTATTGTAGAAGACGATCCCTGGTATGGGGAAATCTTGGAATATCATCTTTCTCTGAATCCCGATTATATTATTAGTCGCTATACTACCGGTAAAGAATGCCTTGCCAATCTTCATAAACTTCCAGATTTAATAACAATAGATTTTACACTGCCCGATTTTACAGGTGATGTGCTTTTCAAAAAAATAAAAGAATTCGACAGCCATATTCCCATGATTATGATTAGCGGACAGGATGAAATAGCCCTTGCCGTTAATATGCTAAAATTGGGCGTAAATGATTACCTCATTAAAGATGAGAATACCAAAGATTTGTTGTGGAATGCGGTAATAAATATTAGAGAAACCAGTAAACTTCGAGAGCAAGTTGAATACTTAAAGAGTGAATTAGGACAGAAATATTCATTTGAAAAAAGCATCAAAGGTCAAAGTCCGGCATTACAAAAGATATTTAGTTTAATGGACAAGGCAGCCAGAACAAATATCAATGTTTCAATAACTGGTGAAACAGGTACAGGTAAAGAAGTGGTGGCTAAAGGAATACATTATAATAGCGATCGTAAAAAGAAAAATTTTGTAGCTGTTAATATGGCAGCGATTCCTCGTGAATTAATCGAAAGTGAATTGTTTGGTCACGAAAAAGGAGCATTTACAGGAGCCATTGCACGCAAAGCTGGAAAGTTTGAGGAAGCAAATGGAGGGTCAATTTTCCTAGATGAAATTGCAGAATTAGATCTCAGTTTGCAAAGTAAATTATTGAGGGTATTACAAGAGCGGGAAGTAATACGCGTGGGGGGGAATGAAAACCTGAAATTGGATGTTCGTTTAATTGTTGCCACTAATAAAAATTTATTAGAAGAAGTGAAAGCGGGTCGTTTTAGAGAAGATTTGTATTACCGTATAATGGGCCTTCCAATTGAACTCCCTTCATTGCGAGAGCGAGGAAATGATATCTTGATTCTAACACGCCACTTTTTGGATGATTTTTCAAAAGAAAATAAAATGGGCAATATATTATTGTCTGCTGGAGCAAAAGAAAAATTGATGCAATACGGATATCCTGGTAATGTGCGTGAATTAAAAGCCGTCATTGATTTAGCTGCGGTAATGAGTGATGGGGTAGAAATTACGGATGCCGATATAAATTTTTCATCTACCAACACCGATGTTACATTTATTGTAGAGGAGAAATCACTCCGTCATTATACCTGTGAAATAGTGAAGTTTTTCCTAAAAAAATACGATAATGATGTAATGGTGACGGCTAAAAAACTAGATATTGGGAAAAGTACTATTTATAAAATGCTACAGGAAAAAGAAATTGAAGTGTAGCAATGGCGCCTTTCAAACAATTTGTAAATACCTTGAGCGGGAGAAGCTGAATTAGATTATTTCACTTTGTGTAGGACTCTTTTAAATAGTTTAAAAATCTGGTATAAATAGTATTGTTAGAATTTCATTTTCGAATAGAATTTAGAAAATGCCAATACTACATCTTGCACCTGATTAAGCATATTATAGAATGGTATATTCAAGCTAGTATTAAAGGATAAAAAGAAAAACATCATTTATTGATCTGCATATAGATCAATTGCAGGCCTTAGTCATGACAAGCATTTTGCTACATAAATTATTAAAGCAACAGGTAGAAAAATACCTGCCGCCTGCCTTATTGGGCAATCCAGAACTGGATGATTTATTAAAAGCTATTAATGATTCTTATACTGATTTTGAGATTGGAAAAGCAAACGAGGAAAATGATTCAAAAATAACTGTAGATCGTATTCAAAAAATTAATGCTCAAATTGCAGACATTGAAAACGTAAGTAGTCAAAATGAGTTTGGTCAATTCAAAGATAGCTTAGCGCATGAACTTGATTTATTACAAAAAAATATTGAGCGAGTAAAAATATTTTCATCAATAGCTACTACCAATGCTGCCATTGAAATTTTAGCAGATCAATGGGGCTGTATAGAATGGGTCAATCATAGTTTTGAACAATTAATTGGAAAAGCAGCACAAGATATTAAGGGGCAAGCACTAGATGAACTCTTACAGTTGTATAGTACCAATCCATTAACTATTTCATACCTGAGCAGTCAAATTAAATTGGCAGAACCTTTTGATTGTGAAATAGTCGTTCCTGCGAAGGGAACTCCAACTTATTGGCGAATTCAAGGGAGGGCTATCCAAAATGAAAACTCGGAATACATAAAATATTTTGCCGTTGGATCAGCTATCACCACATTAAAAGAGGACAAGCGATTAATGACTGAGGTGGAGAAATTCTGGCAATTTTCCTTAGAAAGTTCAGGTGATGGATTGTGGGATTATAATTTTGAAACTCAACATTCATTTCTTTCTGAACGGAATAAAAAAATTCTTGGATATGAAGAAGGGGATATTTTAGGGGGGCAGGTTTCTTGGTTGGATTTAATTCACCCCGATGACAAATATTTAATTTATAATTCTGAAAAACTTTACCAGGAGCAAAAAATAAGATCACATCGCTACGAATATCGTATCAAACATAAAAATGGTCAATATATTTGGATACTAGACCGGGGAATGGTTACCGAAGTAACTGAAGAAGGAAAGCCATTAAGAATAAATGGCACCCATACCAATATCAATAATATTAAGGAAACAGAAATTACTTTACTTAAGAGAGAGGAGGAGTTTCGGTCATTGGCAGAGAATATTCCAGGTGTTTTATTTAGGTACGAAATCAATCAGGATGGCACCGGACTTTTTACTTATATAAGTCCTGAAATAGAACGCAAAATTGGACTCAGTTCCGACGAGCTGATAACATTCTATTCAAATATCCAACCCACTGATGTGGAATTGGAAAGTGAAGCAACTAGGCTTGCACTTGAAAATAAATCGCCACTTGAATTTGAAAGAAGGATTCAAATGGAAGGGAAGCCAGTTATTTGGCTAAAAATTTATTCTTACTATTCTCATACAAATGAAAGAGGGGCATTGGTTAGGTCGGGTATTATAATCAATATTACACATGAGAAAGAGGCGGAGCTAGCGCTACAAATACGCGAAAGAAAATACCGTAATATAATTACGAATATGAATCTTGGTTTGATGGAAGTAGACCAAAACGAATTGATTCAATTCGTAAATAATAGTTTTTGTGAAATGTCGGGATTCACGGAAGCTGAGCTGCATGGGAAAAGTGCCCCTGATTTATTTGTAATGGGGGAGGACATGGAACTGATGAATAAAAAAAATGAACAAAGGAAAAGAGGGGTGTCAGATGCCTATGAAATAGCCATTAGAAATAAAAAAGGCGATTTAAAGTGGTGGCTGATAAGTGGGGCACCTCGTTTTAATGACCGAGGTGATTTAACTGGTTCCATAGGGATTCATTTGGACATTACCGAGCAAAAGCAATTAGAAATTGAATTGATAGAAGCTAGGGTGCAAGCTGAATCATCTGCCAAAGCCAAGCAAACATTTTTGGCCAATATGAGCCATGAAATTCGCACTCCTATGAATGCGATTTTGGGAATGACCAATCAGTTGGGAAAAACCAGCTTGAATCAAAATCAATTAAGCTATCTAAATACTATTCACTCAGCTGCAGATAATTTGTTGATTATAATTAATGACATACTCGATTTATCTAAAATTGATGCAGGCAAATTGTCATTAGAAAAAATAGGATTCGATCTTCGAGTAGTAGTGGATAGGGTTATGCAGGTATTGATGCACAAAGCCGAAGAGAAAGGGTTGGATTTTTCCAATATCAATTTTGATAAGAAACTATCTCCTGTATTTATGGGAGATCCTTACCGGCTTAAACAAGTACTGCTCAATTTGGTCAGCAATGCCATAAAGTTTACGCACAAAGGGAAAGTGGATATTTCCTGTTTTTTAGTCGAAAGCCTTCCACTACAGCAAAAAGTGCGAATCGTAATTACTGATACAGGCATTGGCATGGATGATACTTTTTCTAAAAATCTTTTTCAGAAATTTATTCAAGAAGACAATTCGATTCTCCGAAAGTATGGAGGTACAGGCCTCGGCATGAGTATTAGTAAAGAATTAATTGAGATGATGGGTGGAGTAATTACTGTGAAAAGCAAAAAAGCAGAAGGCACAGAAATTATCATGGACTTTGAATTTGAAATGGGCGCACTGATTGATCTTCCTGTCAAGGAAATGACAATTGTGGATACCAGTATCTTAAATGGCAAAAAAATATTAGTAACGGATGATAATGAGATGAATCAGATGGTAGCAGCCACGGTTTTAGAAAATTATGGGGCCAATATCGTTCAGGCATTCAATGGTGCAGAGGCGATTGAATTATTGAAAGTAGATGAATTTGATTTGATTTTTATGGATATCCAAATGCCAGTAATGGATGGTTTTCAGGCAACACAAATTATCCGAAATTCACATAGCTCAGCTATCCCAATTATTGCGCTCACTGCCAATGCTATTCAAGGCGATAATATTAAGTGTATTGAGGCAGGTATGAATGATTATATATCTAAGCCCTTTGAAGAAGCGCAATTGGTGAACATGGTAGCAAAATGGCTTGATAAAAAACAGGTTTCCCTCGAGTCGCCAGAACCAATCGAAAATAAAAAGCTATATGATTTAACAAGTTTGAAAGCAATAAGCAGAGGCAATGAGGCTTTTGTAAAAAAAATGCTACAGGTTTTCGTAGAACAAGTACCTACCACTTTATTAGAAATCAATAATAGTTTTGAACAATCCAATTTCTTGGCCATCAAAAAAGCAGCCCATCGCATAAAACCTTCTATCGATAACCTTGGCATCAGTAGCTTAAAACCACTGGTAAGGCAAATTGAAACCTTGGCACTTGAAAACAAACATTCAGAAGAAATGACTCGTTTACTGCAGCAATTCAATGAATACTTAAAAAAAGTGCAAACTGCTTTAAAAAAAGAATTTTAAATTCGCTTCAATTGAGGGAATGCTGTAAAATGCAGTTTTTCATCCCTTTTTGATAATAATCCAACCCTTTAGACAACCTTTTCCTAGAATTACACGATTTAGTATACAAAATCAAACCATTCTTAGTGCTTACGGCGGAAGAATTAAACATTCATATTAAGGGATGCGCCCTTAATAATCGAGAAAGCCAAAAAAAAATCTACAACGCTTTCTACGGTTATGCTATGTCTATATGTAATTGTTATGCATCCCAGGAAGAAGATGCACTTGAAATTATGAATGATGGATTTTTAAAGATATTCAAAGAAATGCATCACTATACGCCATCGTATTCCAATGAAGTAGGTTCTTTTAAAGGATGGTTGAAACGAATTATGGTGAATACTGCAATTGATCATTTTCGGAAAAATAAAAAGCACCAAGTTTTTTCAGAGTTGGAAACAGTGTATAGCAATATTTCCGTCAGAGAGGAAAATGGATTAGATAGATTATCCTATGATGAAATTATTCGGAGCATTCAAAACCTATCTCCTGCTTACCGTACGGTACTTACTTTATTTGTTGTAGAGGGCTATTCACATGATGAAATTGCAACTAGTCTAGGAATTTCAGAAGGAACTTCTAAGTCTAATTTGGCTAAAGCCCGGAAGCAATTGCAAAAAATTATTTTTAATGAAAACAAAATAATACACATTAAAAATGCTGGATGAACAAATGGATGATATGATCAGAGCGGCTGCCGATCAGCATCATCCAACATACAACGACATGGCTTGGGAAAAAATGCAAGCCAAACTGGATGCGCAGCTTCCACAAAAAGAGCCTAATATAAAATTGCTATGGATATTTTTATTATTCATAGTAGCTGGCGGAGCATTTTTCGCCGGTAGGCATTTCAACAACAATACCTCCTCGAATGCAATGACAACTGCAAATGGTATACCTAACCCCGATAAGAAGAACCAAATAGAAAAGCAGTCTCCTGCCGCTGTTATAGCAGCGAGTGCTGACAATCAAATAACTCCTGCCACCAACCCAATAATCAGTAATGCAAGTACAGTGGCATCAATAACACAATTATCTACGGGGAATGAAAAATTAATCAATTCGAATGCATCAAAAATGTCGCGTGGCAAAACACGGGTCAATATAAAACCCGCCTCTGCTGTAGCAGAAGAAACTATTGAAAGTGGTAATGCTTTGGTAAATAAAGAACAAAGCGGTAAGGTGGAATATGTAATACCCCCCACGCCAGTGGCAACAACTGGTTCTATTGATGAAAAATCGGCCCACTCAAATACTGATTCGGTAACGAACAAGGATGCTGTAAAACCCACTGAAAAATCGATTGCAATAACGACGGCTAAAGAGAAGGAAAAGAAAAAACAAAAAATAACTTCTACTGCAGGGTTGCGTAATCTAGGATTTAGTTTTTCTGTAGGTCCAGAAAAAAGCTTTGTTAGCAAGGAATCAGCCGGTGCCACTTCAATCATTTACGGAGTAGGCTTATCTTATAATATTGGTAAACGACTTACTGTTGCCAGTGGATTTTACGCAGTAAAAAAAATATATAGTGCAGATTCTGCTTATTATAAAATTCCTTCTGGCTTCTTTCCTGCTAATTACAGGGTAAATGCTATAGATGCCAATTGTACAGTGTATGAAATTCCATTGAGCCTTTATTATCACTTCGGTAATACTTCCAAACATCAATGGTTACTAGGAGCAGGTATTTCTAGTTTGCTAATGAAAAAGGAAACATATGACTATGATTATAAGTACAGCACTGGAGTTACGAATTATCATAAATCATATACCATCCAAAATGAAAATAAGCACTGGCTTTCTGTTTTAGCTTTAAGCGGAGGTTATCAATATCAATTGAGCAGACAAGTATCTTTTAGCGCAATGCCTTATATTAAATTACCACTGACTGGCGTTGGCTTCGGCAAAGTAAAATTAAATAGCGGAGGCATATTATTTACTGCAACCGTTAAGCCTTTTTTGCGAAAACCCTAAAGCAGCTATATTAAATCAATATACTTGTTGGCTATACAGTAAGTAGAATTAATTTAAAATTATATTATACCACTACCATTAAATTGGTTAATTTCATAAGGCCTTTCTGGTTAAATGAAACTGCTTCTTGTATGTTTTTGATTAGTGATAAAACGGAAAACGGATTTAATAAAATTGTAATTGCTAATATGTTCACCGGTGCATATGCCGAGGTGATTCCTTCCTGTGGAGCAATTTTGCATGCTTTTGGGATAAAAAAAGGGGCTGTTCAACTCAACTTAATTGACTCGTATCAATCTGCCACCGAATTTCAGGAGGCTGTAACTGCATTGGGATTTAAAGGTTCCAAGCTTTCCCCATTTGTGTGTAGATTAAAAAATGGCACTTATCATTTTGGTGATACAACCTATACTATTGATAAATTTTATTTAGGAGAAAATGCCCTCCACGGATTATTATATGATGCTTGTTTTTCTTTGCAGAACATACTGGTAGAAGAAGATTCCGCATCCATCGAATTGCTATATCAATATGCTGCCACCGATAAAGGGTATCCCTTTCCCTTTGATTGTACGATTACTTACCAGCTGGATAAAGTCGGTAAGCTACAGGTGCATACGCATATTACCAACACTGGCGAAAGTCGTTTACCCATTACTGATGGCTGGCATCCTTATTTCAAATTAGGTGATACTATTAATTCTTTGCAATTGGAATTCCAAGCCAAGGAAATAGTGTTGTTTGATGAAGCACTTATTCCTACTGGAAGCCTTGGTCCTTACGCGGAATTTGGCTCATTGAAAAAAATAGAGGATCAATTTTTCGACAATTGCTTTTTGTTGAATTTTGCCGAATGTCAACCGTTGTGCGTATTGAGAAATAATACCGATCGCTACCAACTGGAAATCTATCCCGACCCATCTTATCCTTATTTACAAATTTATACACCCCCACATCGCAACAGCATTGCAATAGAAAACCTGAGTGCTGCGCCAGATGCTTTCAATAATGGAATGGGCTTGATTACACTTGCTCCTTCGGAGAAAGCGGAATTTTCAACAGCGTATAAAATCAGTTTATTACCTTAGCTTATGAATGCGATACTTACTCGAATAGCTGCTATTTATAAGGATAGCTTTCAATCCAATCCGCGGTATTATTTTTCTCCAGGTAGAATTAATTTGATTGGGGAACACATCGATTATAACGATGGCTTTGTATTGCCTGCTGCCATTGATAAAGGCATCTATTATGCGGTTGGCCGTAATGAAACGAATGAAATTCATTTTTGTGCAGCTGATCAAAACGAATGGTATTCTGTTGCGATACCTGCTATTCAAAAAATGAATGGTTGGAAAAATTATGTGCTTTCTGTTGTGCAGGAATTTGTACTCTTGAAAAAAAATATTGGAGGCTTTGATTGTGTCTTTGGTGGAGATATTCCGAGTGGAAGCGGAATGAGCTCATCGGCTGCTGTGGAAGGAGGTTTGGCCTATGCCATTAATGACTTATTTCAATGTGGGTTAAGCCCTAAGGAAATGGCCCTGCTTTGCCAGCGAGCAGAACATCATTTTCCCAATGTGAAATGTGGCATCATGGATCAATATGCCAATATGCTTGGAAAAAAAAATCAGGTGATATTATTGGACTGTAAAAATATTACACATGAATATTTTCCACTTCAATTAGGGGTCTATAGTATTGTTATGATCAACAGTAAAGTACATCATTTATTGGCAAGCGGCGAATACAATGTACGCCGACAACAATGCGAAGAGGGGTTGGCAATTATTAAAAATGAATTGAACTTACATTCCTTTAGAGATATTTCTTCTATGGACATATTAGAATCCTGCAAGCATTTGATGAGCACTTTAGTATTCAATCGATGTCAATTTGTAGTGGAGGAAATAGCAAGAACAAAAAAAGCGGCTGTCTTATTACAAAATAATGAATTGAATGGATTGGGTGCACTTTTGTATCAAAGTCACGAAGGACTGCGTCATTTGTATGAAGTTAGCTGCCCCGAATTAGATTATTTGGTGAGTCTTGCCCAAGATCAACCAGCTGTATTAGGCGCCCGAATGATGGGAGGGGGATTTGGTGGCTGCACGATCAATATTGTTAAAACAGCTGCTGCCAATAGTTTTATTGAATCCATTACAACTGCTTATCAAAATAAATTCAATATAGTAGCAGAAGCTTATATCGTTACGCCAGGTGATGGAACGAAGAGGGTAGAGTGAGGTTGAGGTTGAGGTTGAGATTAAGGTTGAGATTAAGGTTGAGATTGAGATTGAGGTTGAGATTAAGGTTGAGATTGAGGTTATACTTTAATGTATATTTTTTTCTTGTCGAGCAACCAGGCAAAAAACCACATCATTCCAATAAAGCATAGCGCATACAATAAGGAACCTATTCTGGGATCTGAGGGAAAGATGGGTTTGCAAGCATGTTCATAAAACCAGGCGAGGGGGTGGGAGAATTTTGGATTGCCATTTTCGTTTGTCCCTATACGGAAGTGCAATAAAGCTGATATTTTCACTACCAGATTACTTAATGCGAAAATAAACAGTGCGTTTTTGCCAAATACATCAAAGAAGCGACTCCAGGCTCCCTTGATCTGTTTAAATTCTATTAAATGAATTAAAACAGATAGTATGATCAATGCCAAACCAGTAGTATAAACGGTATAGCTACTGGTCCATATTTTTTTATTGATCGGAAAAACCATGTCCCAAGCAAAGCCGGCAAAAATCAATACCGCTCCTGCAACAAAAAGATTGTTGAGCATCTCGGCAGTTTTACCCTTGCTTACAATATACTGTCCAACAAGGTATCCGAAAATTACTTGTACAATGGAGCCAAAGCTATTCATTAAACCCTCGGGGTCAAATGCCATTCCTTCTCCATGGTACAAATGTGCATCTCCTAATAACCACAAATCAACTTTAGTACCAAACCATCCATGAATACTATAGGGATCAGCAGGATTCATTAGTACACATAAAAACCAATAAAATAAAAGCAAAAAACAACCCGCTACAAATGCGCCTCTTAATTTAAACCAATGAATTAACACGGCAGCAAAGAAATAACTGATGGCAATGCGTTGTAATACTCCAAAAATGCGCAATTTCTCAAAGGGTTTAGCAATCAGTATTCCTGCGTCGTTGTATTTGACAAAGGGAAACCAATTTAAGAAAAGGCCTATCAGAAATATTAATAGGGTGCGCTTGATTATTTTTTGCCAGAAAATATTTTTTTCTTCCAATCGAGGCATCACAAAGGCCATGGCATTGCCTACTGCAAACAAAAAGAAAGGGAATACCAAATCAGTAGGAGTACATCCATGCCAACCAGCATGATCTAAAGGCGCATAGATACAGGCCCAAGTGCCAGGATTATTTACCATTATCATGAGTGCTACGGTGGCACCACGAAATACATCGAGCGAATAAAAACGTTGATTCATGCAGCAAGTTTAGCAATGGCGGAATGGGAAATGCCGATAGGAAAGATACAAGAATTACACAGGAATACAAATAGTCGCCACTTTTGAAATTGCTTAATTTGATTTTTCACTCAACTCCAGCCAACGCATTTCCTTTTCATCAATGGCGGCAATCAGTTCTCCCATTCTATCCGCTGCTTTTTGTAGTAACTCAAAATCCATCTCACCACTGTTCATTTTTTCTTCCAGCGTTGCTTTCTCATTTTGTAATGCCGGCAATTCTTTTTCAATTATTTCAAATTCCCGCTTTTCTTTGAAAGAAAGTTGCTGATTTGATTTATTTGCAATCGGGGCAGATTTTATTTCTTCTTTACTCTGTGTAGGTATTTCTTTAATAAGTTGGCGATCATCTGTAAGCAATCCTTTTGCCAATGCTTCCCGATATTGACTATAATTCCCCGGAAAATCTCTGATTACACCTTCTCCTTCGAAGGCAAATAAATGATCGACTAATCGATCCATAAAATATCGATCATGACTAACAATCAAAATACAACCAGGGAAGTCAAATAAAAATTCTTCTAATGTGCGCAGGGTTTGTAAATCCAGGTCATTGGTAGGCTCATCCAATATTAAAAAATTAGGATTCAGGAAGAGTACACTTAGTAAATGCAGTCTCCTTTTTTCACCACCACTCAATTTACTCAGCGGCGTATATTGTTGCTCTGCATTAAAGCCAAATTTTTCCATGAATAAGCTGGCCGATAGTTTACTGCCATCAGCCAGTGGAAAAAACTCTGCAAAATCTTTTACATAATCGATGGCTCTTTTGTCTTCTTTATATTGTAATCCTTCTTGATTGAAATTTCCAAATACAACCGTATCGCCATGATTGACTTTTCCACTATCAGGTTTTTCTTGTAATAAAGCAATTTTCAAGAAGGTTGATTTGCCAATACCATTCTTACCCACAATGCCAATTCTTTCGCCTTTCTTAAAAGCATAATCAAAACCTTTAATCAATACTTTATCGCCATAGCTTTTGTTGATTTTTTTCATCTCCAAAACCTTGCCACCCAGCCTTGTCATTTTTACCTGTAAGCTCACTTCTGCATCTTCTTTTTTCAAACTCACACGATCCTTTACATCTTCAAAGGCATCTTGCCGACTCTTGCTCTTGGTGGTTCTCGCCTTTGGTTGTTTGCGCATCCACTCCAATTCCTTTCTGAATATATTCTTGTCTTTTTGTAATTCACTGGCCTGTACTTCCTGCCGCAAACTTTTTTGTTCTAAGAAATAATCATAATTGCCTCTGTAAACAAATACCTTACCATCATCTATTTCTAATATTTCGTTACAGACAGTATCTAAAAAGTAACGGTCATGCGTAACCAATAACAAGGTTAATTTTTTAGCAGATAGATAATCCTCCAGCCATTCAATCATGCTAACATCTAGGTGGTTGGTAGGTTCATCCAAAATCAATAGGCATTTGCCTTCATGCAAATCGGCTTCTACCAATGCTTGCGCAAGGGCTACTCTTTTTCTTTGTCCGCCACTTAAGTTTCTAATAGGTTCGTTGAGGTGGTGTAGGTTTAGTTTACCCAAGATCTGTTTTAAATCACTTTCGAAATTCCAGGCATTGTATTCATCTAGTCGAGCAATCAAATCTGTTAAATGATCATCATCCTGTTTTTCCTCTTCCAGGAATATTTCATATTCCTTCACTGTTTTAATCACTGGATTATCCAATCTTAAAATATTATCCCAAATAGACTTTTCTTCATCAAAGGCAGTTTCCTGTTGCAGCATAATTACTTTCACCTCTTTGTGCACCCATACCGAACCCGTATCAGTCGTATCCAGTTCGCTGATGATGCGCAAGAGCGTTGATTTGCCCGTACCATTGCGGGCTACTAGGGCAATTTTATCGCCTTCCTCTACATTAAAGGTTATATTCTTAAAAAGGGTTCTGATCCCAAAAGACTTACTGATATTATCGATAGCGGCATAATGCATGGCGGCAAAGGTAGTTTTCCGTTTTAGATTTTAGATGGATGAATTTAGAAAGCGATGGGTTATTTTTGTTTAAGATTGAGTTTTAGTTTAATTTAATTCAAAACAAAGCCCTGCTGCTAAGCATTTTTCAGGGCGTATCAACTCTATGACTGATTATTTTTCACATCCTAGCGCAGTGATCGATTCGGGCGCCACAGTGGGCACTGGTACTAAAATCTGGCATTTTTGCCACGTAATGCCTACCGCCATCATTGGCAAGGGTTGTAATATTGGTCAGAATGTATATATCGACAATAATACCGTTATTGGCAATAATGTAAAGATTCAGAATAATGTATCTGTGTACAATGGGGTGGTGTTGGAAGATGATGTATTTGCAGGCCCGTCCATGGTTTTCACCAATGTGATCAATCCCAGGAGTTTTATAGAACGCAAAACGGAATTTAAAAAAACGCTTGTTAAAAAGGGAGCAAGTATTGGTGCCAATGCAGTGATTGTATGTGGCAATACGATTGGAGCTTATGCCCTTATTGGGGCAGCAGCGGTTATAACCAAGGAGGTACCCGATTACGCATTAATGGTGGGCAACCCAGGCAAACAAGTTGGTTGGGTGAGTGCCTACGGTCATAAATTGGTATTTGATGCAAATGGGCAGGCTATTTGCCCTGAGAGCAAAGTCGTTTATATATTAGAAAACAATCGAGTGCGACCGCTAAATTAATCCGATGGAAATAAAAGGGTCTTCTTGTATAGTGATTGGTGGTGCCGGTTTTATCGGCAGTCATATTGTAAAGGAGCTTTTGAAGCAGGATGTGTCACAGGTATGCATATACGATAATTTGAGTCGGGGTACATTGGATAATATTTCGGTGTCCATGCAAGATGCACGGTGCAGCTTATGGAAAGGAGATATTCGTGAAACAGACGTACTGGACGCAGCCTTAGCAGGAAAAGACTATGTTTTTTGTACCGCTGCCCTTTGGTTATTGCATTGCAAAGATTACCCCCGCACTGCTTTTGAAGTGAATATCGCTGGCACATTCAATGTGTTGGAAGCATGTGTGAAGCATAAAATAAAAAAACTCATTTGGTCTTCTTCTGCCTCTGTGTATGGCGATGCGGTGGAACTGCCTATGACAGAAGAACATCCCTTTTTAAATAAAAATTTTTACGGTGCTACAAAGATTGCTGGAGAGGCCATGGCAACTGCTTTTCATGAGCGGTATGGATTACAGGTTATCGGACTTCGTTACATGAATGTATATGGACCCGGGCAGGATCAAACAGCTGCTTATACAGGTGTTATCCCTATTATGTTGAATAAAATTGATGCAGGCGAAACGCCTGTTATCAATGGAGATGGCACGCAGGCCTATGATTTTATTTATGTAGAAGATGTGGCCCGTTGCAATGTGCTGGCCTTGATGGCTGATATCCCTTACGGCTTTTACAATGTGGGCACCGAAGTTCAAACCAGCATCAAATCTCTGTGTGATACGATAGTGCAATTAAAGGGCTCCCAGTTTACTGTACAATATCAACCTTATTCTGAAAATGATGCTCGTGCCATGGTGCAAAATAGAATTGGGGCTGCTGGAAAAGCTAAAAAAGAATTGGGTTTTGAATTTCAATATAGCTTGGAGGAAGGCCTGAAGCAATTGATAGATTGGAGGGGAAGGGGGGGTTGAGGTTAAGGTTGAGGTTGAGATTGAGATTGAGATTAAGGTTGAGGTGGAGGTTGAGATTGAGATTGAGATTGAGGTTGAGGTTAAGGGGTAATATAATAACGTTAATGAACAAACGAATAATTCAAATATCAGCCCCCAGTATGGGCATTGAGGAGTGGGAAGCCCTGCGCCAGCCCATCGAATCGGGATGGATTACGCAAGGACCCATGGTGGCTGCATTTGAAAAAGATTTTGCTCAACGTCATCAGGTGCAACATGCGCTGGCTGTCAGTAATTGCACCACCGCTCTTCACCTAGCGCTATTGGCGGCTGGTATTCAACCAGGGGACGAAGTTTTACTACCTGCTTTCACCTGGGTTAGCACCGCCAATGCAATCATGTACTGTCAGGCAGTTCCGGTATTTGTAGATATTGATGTAGCTACTTTTAATATCGACATTGCCGCTATCAACAATAAAATAAGTTCTCGAACTAAAGCCATTATACCCGTTCATTTATTTGGATTATGTGCTGATGTGAATGCTATCAAACAGGCATACCCGCATTTGGTGATCATTGAAGATGCCGCTTGTGCTGCAGGTGCCGCTTTGCACGGCCAATCCGCCGGAAGCCTGGGCGATATTGGCTGCTTTTCTTTTCATCCCCGCAAATCTATTACCACTGGGGAGGGAGGAATGCTCACTACCAATGATGCTATCATCGCAGCAAAATTGAATCAGTTGCGCAATCATGGAGCAAGTATTTCAGAAGAGCAAAGGCACTTGGGGCCTAAACCTTATTTACTGGCTGAATATGATGTGGTGGGATACAATTACCGAATGACCGATTTGCAAGGAGCATTGGGATTGGTACAATTGAAAAAGCTGGATGCATTCATTGCAGAAAGAGCAAACTGGGCGGCCTATTATAACAATGAACTACAATCGATTCCCTGGTTACAAACACCTACAGTGCCAATAGGGTATACACATGGTTGGCAGTCCTATGTAACCCTTATTGATGAACGCATTGCACCATTGAAAAGAAATGATTTAATGGAAGCTTTACAGGAAGCAGGCATTAGTACTCGGCCAGGTACTCATGCGGTACATATGTTGGGGGCCTATGCAAAACCATTTGGCATTCAACCTTCCGATTTTCCCAATGCCTATGCTGCCAATGAATACAGTATGAGCCTACCTTTACACAACCGCATGGCAAAGGAAGATTATGAATACATTGTGGCGGTGCTAAAATCTTTTTAATACATGTGTGGTATTGCAGGCATTTTTAATTTAAAAGGCGGCTTGGTTGTAAATGAAAATTTGCAATCAATGGCGCAGGCTTTGCAACATCGCGGACCAGATGGACAAGGATTTTATTGCCATGAAAATATTGGACTCGCACACCGGCGATTGGCCATCATAGATACAAGTGAGTTGGCGGCACAACCCATGCATTCCAAAGATGACAACTGGGTAATTGTATTCAATGGCTGCATTTACAATTACAAATCATTAAAGAAAACACTGCAGGATCGGGGTAGTATTTTTATTTCCAATTCAGATACGGAAGTGATTATTGAAGGCATTGCTGCAGAAGGCCTTTCCTTTATCGAAAAACTGGATGGCATGTTTGCCATTGCTGTTTGGGATAAAAAAAGCAAGGAGTGTTGGTTAGGCCGCGATCGATATGGCATTAAACCGCTTTATTATTCGATGCAAAATGGCGTCTTGCTTTTTGCTTCTGAAATCAAAGCAATGCTACGCTATCCAGGCTTTAAAGTGGAACTCAATGTAGCAGCTGCCAATGAATATTTTAGTTTTCAGAATCTTTTTTCCTTTCATACTCTTTTCAAAGGCGTCGATTTATTGCCCCCCGCTTCGCTGATGAAAGTATCTGCTGCAAGCAATAGCCTAGTTCCGCAAATATGGTGGGATTATGATTTCACCAATCCTGACCCAACACTTACATGGGAAGATGCCGTGTCTGAAACAAAAAGATTATTAGAAGCAGGCGTAAACAAACAACTGATAGCGGATGTTCCTGTGGGCACTTATTTATCGGGTGGAATGGACTCGGGATCGGTAACTACTTTGGCTAGTCGGAAAATAAAAAATATACACAGTTTTACTGCCGGTTTTGAAATGGATGGAATTTCGGGTACGGAAGCAGGTTATGATGAAAGAATGGAAGCAGCAGCGATGGCTACTTACAATCAAACCAATCACCACGAAGCCATTATTGGTGCTGGGCATTTGAGCAAAATCTTTCCTCAACTCATCTGGCAACTGGAAGATTTGAAAGTGGGTATGAGTTACCCCAATTATTATATCAGTCAGTTGGCATCTAAATATGTAAAAGTTTGTTTGCAGGGTACTGGTGGGGACGAATTATATGGCGGTTATCCCTGGCGCTATTACCGAATTTTTAAATCACTCGATAGTCATTCTTTCTACGACCAATACTATGCGTTTTGGCAAAGATTGGTGGCGGATGAGGATAAAGTGCAACTATTTCAGCCCAATGTATTTTCGCAGGTAGATATTCAACAACCTCGAAAGGTATTTGAAAAGGTATTCAGTTTTAATAATAAATTGCAGTACGATACGCCCGAACAACACATACAGAATAGCCTGTATTTTGAAATCAAAACATTCTTGCCTGGTTTGTTTTTGGTAGGAGATAAGCTTAGTATGGGACATGGATTGGAAGAACGTTTTCCCTTTATGGACAATGAACTGGTAGATTTTGCACAGCGCATACCAGTAAAATATAAGCTTGCCAATCTTGAATTGATGAAACGCTTAGATGAAAACGAAGCGGGGAATAAAATAAAGATGTATCAGTCTTATGCCGATGGCAAAAATGTATTGCGGCAAGCGATGAAAAATATTATTCCAGAAGAAGTGTTGAATAGAAAGAAGCAGGGATTTAGTGCGCCAGATGAAAACTGGTATCGAGGAGCCAATGCAGCTTATGTGAAAGAATTATTACTCGGTAAAAAAATGTTATCTGCTGAATTTATTCAACCCGCTTTTGTTGAAAAAATTATTGATGAACATATTAATCAACACATCAATCATCGTTTATTGCTTTGGAGTTTGATGTGTTTTGAATGGTGGTGTCGCATTTTTTTAAACAACGAAAAATGGCCCGAATGAAAATAGAAGATTTTTATATCAATGATGAGCGCAATAACCGCAATCGGGACTATGTAAAAAAACAGGAGTTCGCGCGTGGCTTAACCGATGAAGAAAGAGCGCAATTCTGGGGTTTGCCCAAGGGTTGTCGCATGCGGGAGAATGCTAAAATAATTGCCCCAGAAAACTTGGTTTGTGGCGAATATGTTTGGATTGGGGAAGGGGCTGTGTTAGATGCATCTGGTGGCTTGGAAATTGGAAGCCATACTAGTATTGGGTTGAATGTGATGATTTGGAGTCATACCAGTTTCCTCAGTAATCTAACGATGAACAATGCAGCGGGCAGTGAATTAATTGCAAGGACTAAAACAAGAATTGGAAGTGGATGTTTTATTGCCGGGCCAGCTGTAATTTATCCGGGGGTGCAATTAGGAGATAAAACTGTTATCCTGCCCATGTCGGTGGTTAATAAAAATTTAGCAGGCAATTGTATTGCGGGTGGTTCACCTGCCCGATTGGTAAAAACCATTGATGATGCTTATATAGCCGAACAAATTGAAAAATTTAAAGCCGGAGGGCAAATATAATTCATGGAACAGGCAGCCGCAATTATAGGAATCAGTGGTATCATTATCTTGTTGCTGAATATTGCCAATCAGAAGACAACTCATTTTGGCTCTGATCATTATTTTCATCTTAATATAATCCGCTTAATTCAACATAATAAGCACCGGTTTGTAAAAAATTATGAAAACTTTATAGGCAATAACCATATCGCTTACCCGCAATTATTTCATTGGGTGCTTAGTTTTTTTAAATTGCCGCCGGCTGCTGGGCTTCAGCTGCTATATAAGACTTCCCTTTTTTTTGCCGACCTTATCTTTTTTCTTGTTTTTTTCTATAGCGGCTTCCTTAATTTTAGTTCAAAGCTGCCATTGTTGGTTGTGTTTTTATATGCAGCCCTGCTTTTTATTTTTACCCCTTTTAATTTTGTGCGATGGAATGCACACAATGCGGGATTTAGTCCTCGTAGTTTGGGCGTTTTATTAGGCAGGGTATTTATTTATCTTTTTTTATTTCACTTATATCATAGTGGCTGGATTTGGTATGCAGCATTGGTGGTTATTTCTTATATCATCTTTATCAGCAGCCAGTTTGCTGCACAGTATGTATTGTTTTTTTCTTTACTCTACGGAATTATATTCTTACAACCTGCAATAGCTGCAATTCCCCTGCTCGGCTTTTTATTATTTTATCTCTTTCATGGACAATTGGCAATAGATTATATAAAGGGGCAGTATCAGCATAAGAAGATTTATGCCCAACATTTTGCCAAGCGCTTTATTTTAAAATACCGACCCAGCATATGGCGCGATTTTGTCTATGATTTTTGGGTTAAACTGAAAAAAGAAAAAGCAGCCGCTTTTCCATATATACAAACCAATGCCTTGCTTACTTTGTGTTGGGGTTTTACCATGTTGCCTGCTGTTTTGTATTTCTTTATTCATCTGATGATACAAGCACCCAATCAAAATGCCTGGTTATTGCTTCAGCAAAATCCGCTATTGCAAGTGATCGTTATTAGTCTCTGTATTTTTATTCTGACTTCATTTGCCAAGACTCGATTTTTGGGCGAGCCTGAGCGGTATCTTGAATTTGCAACGCCCACCTTGGTATTTCTGTTCATGCAATGTTATAGCAGTGAATGGGTGTACAATACCATTATTTATTATGTATTGGCCTCCTTATTCCTCATTTTTATAAGTAAGTGGTACGATAAAAAAAGCACCAAGGCAAAAGAAAATATGCTCTGGCATTTGGATACGCCACAGGAAAATGGGCAATCCATCTTAAGCGTATTGCATTCTTTACAAAAAGATACGGCCCTTCGAATTTTTTCCAATAATGAAGAAATCACCCGGCGTTTATTGATAATAGACAAGGCTGAATTTTTATTGCCAGATATTGCTGCTGAAAAAACAGGCAGTTTTTATTATAAAGATATTTTCCCCGATCAATATCCACAGGTGAACGAAAACTTATTGCTGCCGATGATAAAAGAATTTGATATCAATATACTTGTATTGGATATTTCCCTGCTTTCGAAGCCATATGCAGCCTTATTGACGGGACTCTCCTTCAAGCCGGTATTTACATTGAATGACTTCGTTTTATTGCAAAAACAATAAATTATTGCATTGCGCTCGAAAGTAATTGCACGATTGAAAAGCGGCTAACTCGTGCATCTCCCAAATACTTAGTAATTTCAAGCTTTCAATGAAACAAAAAATTGCCATTATCATCAACACCCTGGCCACTGGTGGCGCCGAAAAAACAGCGGGACTGTTGATGAATCAATTGCATGCAGACTGGGAGATTCATCTGCTGATGTTTGATACCCGTAATATTGAATTTCCAATTCCTGACGATGTAAAAATTTATCAGATTGGTCGGCCTACCTCTGCCGAAGCAAAACCCATACAAGTTTTGAAGCTTCCCTGGCAAGCCTTGCAAATAAAAAAATACTTGCAATTGCATGGTATTCGATTGGTTTTTTCCATATTAAATAGACCCAATTTTATTGCAGGCTATTTAAAGCTATTTGGCTTTAAAGGCAAAACCATCATCAACGAAAGAAGCAATGCCTCTTATTATTATACCAATAAAACACTGGGAGGGCGATTAGGCAGGTTTTTGGTAAAGCGACTTTATCAAAGAGCGGATTGTATTATTACCAATTCTATTTTTAGCAAAAACGATTTGCAAGAAACTTTTGGATTAAAAAATAACATCATTACCATTAGTAATGGAATACCCTATCAGGCTATTCAACAAAGATTAGCGCTGGCGGAATTGCCTTTTGACAAAAAGCCAGGTGAATTTATTTTTTGTCATGTGGGGCGATTTCATGAAGATAAAAATCAGTTATTATTGTTAACCGCCTTTGCCAAAATGAAAGAAAAGCAATCTAGATTACTCCTGGTGGGCAAGGATATTCCAAAGCAATTCAAACAAAAAGTTGCGGAATTGGGTTTGGAGGAGAGGGTAATTTTAAAGGATCTTCAAACTGATATTTGGCCTTTTTATAAAATTTCCGATGCTTTTGTATTGAGTTCCAATGTAGAAGGCTATCCAAATGTGCTACTCGAGGCCTTGGCAGCTGGATTGCCAGTTATTTCAACTGATTGTAAATGGGGTCCTCGGGAGATATTAGCACCTGATACACAGTACCCTGCTAATGGAATTGAATCTATAGAGTGGGCTGAATATGGTATATTAATCCGTTGTGGCGATAGTCAAAACATGGCCGATGCTATGGATAAGCTAATAGTAGACAGCGAAAAATATACTACATATAAACAAAAAACAAGTAGTATGGAGCAGTTATTTAGTGAAGAAATGGCCATTCATTTGTTCAAAACAACAATCAGCTCCTTTCATACTATTTGATGGTCCATTACTATAAAATCAATCATTTCCTTCCTTATCTTTGCCGCTTCTGTGTAAAAGATATACTATCCTAATTCTATAAATTGGTAGGTAAATCTTAAATTGCACGATGTATTGATTTACATGTTCTGAATGATTCGTGAGGAAGGGAAATATTATTATTTTATATATTATTTAATTATTGTGATAATAAAAGAATTAACTGCGGCGAGGGGAGAAAATAAACTACTACAATACTTATTGAAGTGTATATTTAAAAGTGAGCCTGCCACTGCTTACCAACCTGGGGAAATTTATGCATCCAGGGTGCCTATTCCAACTGTGAACCTAATTCCATTCTTTTCAATCCAATATCAACCTAATCGACTGTAATAGCTATAATGAAAGTACTTTTTATTACACCAGCCCCATTAAATCTATTGCCAAGTCAGCGATTTAGATTCGAACAATATTTACAGTATTTGTTAGACAATGGCATTAAATACAAAGTCTCCAGTTTTTGGAATTATGCACTTTGGCGAATATTGTTTTCTCAAGGCAGAATTGGTATGAAAATCTGGGGTGTATTCATTGGATTTGCCAAAAGGTTGGTTGATCTTTTTACCCTTCATCAATACGATTTTATTTACATACATCGAGAGGCTGCTCCTGTAGGTCCTCCTGTATTTGAGTGGTTGTATGCAAAGGTTTGGAGAAAAAAAATTATTTACGATTTTGATGATGCAATTTGGATTAATCTGGCTTCTAATGCCAATCCATTTGCCAGAAAAGTAAAATGTGTTTGGAAAGTAAAATACATCTGTAAGTGGAGTAAAAATGTAACAGTAGGGAATGACTTTCTAGCCAAGTATGCAAAAGAACACAGTAAAAACGTACTATTAATTCCAAGTGTGGTTGATACCGATAAAAAGCACAACAGAATTAAAGTACACACTGAAAAAATACTTACTATTGGTTGGACGGGTACTTTCACCAATTTTATCCATCTTCCTCTGGTAACTGAAGCAATTCAGCGATTGAAACAGAAATACAATTTCATTTTTTTAATTATTGCAGATAAAAATCCTGCTTTAAGTAATGTAGAATATGAATTTCTGAATTGGAATGTGGATACAGAGATAGATGATTTATTTCGTGTTGATATTGGCATCATGCCCTTAATAAAAACAGATGTTCAATTGGGTAAATGCTCTTTTAAGGCCATCCAATACATGAGTCTTGGAATGCCTCCTGTAGTAAGCCCAGTTGGTTTTAATAAAGTGGTAGTGGAGGATGGAGTAGATGGGTTTTGGGCTGATTCAACTGCTGAGTGGTATGATAAATTAGAACGGTTACTAACAAATAAGGATTTGCGTATTCAAATGAGCCTTAAAGCCAGGAATAAGGTAATTAATAATTATTCTGTACACGCCACACAAGGAATATTCCTTAATCTTTTCAAGTAATTCCCATAAAGTTTATAAGGTGTTCTCTCTTTCGTAATCGATTGCAAACGGCTTAATCCTAATCTGTTTTAATTAATAGTGGCTTTTCAGTGGGGTCTGAAAAATGATTTCCGTCAAAGTGGATTTCTGATAACATTTTTTTTGGTAGGGCAACAAAAGCACCAAAAAATTTTCCAGGTGTTTGAGTGGCGATTTGTTTGCTTTTGATTGCAGGATGCAGGACCCTAGTGAATTCGTTATTTTCGATATGTATATTTTTTAGTCCTTTTGCCATAGTATCTGTAGGACTATAGGTATCAGCAATCACTATGTAGCCAGCTATCCCTTTAGGATCATTATTGGTTTTGAAATTTAAAAAATGATTTTTTGTTATCAACACATTTTTAGTGCCCCATTTGCTGCCCAGTAATAAAATGCCAGCATAATTCATTTCACTTATAAAATTTAATTCTATCCTACAGTTTTCAATCGAATGAAGAATCATTCCAAATGTCTTGTTTTTTGTGTTTTCTGAAAGTTGTGCAATGATTCGATTATTCCTAATAGTTAGGCTGTCAATAGAAGCGGCATTGGCCAATATAGCGTTGTATTCATTTGCGTTACCATTCGGCACTTCAATGCCACATATAAAACCTGGATCTACTAATCGTTGATAAGTTAGGGAGATAAAATTATCTACTATCTGTACACGCTTAATAGGATTGATTATCCAAAATGAAATCCCCTTCAAACAATCTTGCATTTGGTTTCCTATAATATTTACAGCTTCGAGCGTACCTTGGGTGCTGGTGATATAAATTCCAGGAAAGCAACCCCTTATATAATTATTATTGGCAGAAGAATAACTGCCGTGTATCTCAATGCCCCCAGTATAATTTTGTAAGGCAATATTTGGTTGAGTTTGTTCAATGTGGTTATGATTGATTAAGCTACTATCCCATTCTGTATAGATAAACGAAAAGTCAACCTGGTATTGATTGGTTTTTTTAGTACCTACAAAATTGCCTCCATTCAACAACTTACAATTTTCAATGATAGCATGGTGCCCATTGTCTTTTAATATAATCATATTGCTGCCTGCGCAGTTTTTGATACTGATATGCCTAGCACTAAAATCATTGCCCCGGCTGATAAAAATGGCCGAATGATTTTTAATGATACCCTTTGGTACCAAATTATTGGCGCCATTCATATCAATGCACAGTTGGTTGAAATAAATATGGTCAATATTTTCTCCAAAGAAAATATGCGCATTGGCATTGCTGTCTGCTTTATCAAAAAGATGATTGGCCAGTCGTAGGGTACTTTTTGCCCCCACCCCCTCAAAAACCAGGTTACTATGTAAGCGCAGGCAAAAATTTTCAAAATAATGACTACCTCTTTGATAGCTTCCAATAAGATAAGTGCCTGCCGGAAAATAGATGCTTGTTTTTTCGCCCAGAGGGGCTGCATCAATGGCTGCTTGAATGGCTATTCGGTCATCGTTGATGCCATTGCCCTTGGCGCCATAATTTTTCACATTTATTTTACCCGCGAAACAAAGATTGGTCAGTAATAATGCGAAAAAGATAAGCCCCCGGCATTTTGTAAAATACCCAGCCTTTTTGTTGTACCAATATAAGAATGATTGCACTTTGTAAAAATAAAGCTTCCCTTCGAAAGCGGGGGCATTCGATTAAATCAGTAACAGGCCTTCGAAAACAACTTGTACCAACCCTTGAAATGCGGATAAAACGGCCTATTTTAGGAAAACTTGTTATCTTAGTGCCCTGTATTTTGCCATCGCCTGTTTGGGCGGTCGCCATCCTAATTATAATTGAATTTCAATGAAAAAAATAAGAAGGGCCCTTTTGTTGCTGACACTCGTTTTTGCTTGTTCTGCCCTCACTAACGCACAATCCCTCTTGCAAACACGTGATTTAAGTGCTACTCAGATTGATAGCTATTCTGATGACGAGATGCGAGCGCTTCAACAAAAAATTGTTGAAATGGGTATTTCGGAAACCCAATTATATAAATTGGCAGAAGAAAGAGGATTGGCAGCAGGGGAGGTTGTTAAGCTTAGGAAAAGAATGGAAGCCTTGGCTATAACAAGATCAGCTATCAATGTTAAAGCAAAGGAAGATGCCAAAGAAACTCCTTCTACTGAATTGACAAATTCAATGCTGCCCATGCAGTCATTCGACAATGATAACAGCATTTTTGGCTCAGAATTATTTACCAAAAACAGCTTGGTATTCGAACCCAATTTACGCATCTCTACACCCGCAGGTTATATATTGGGGCCCGATGATGAAATCAAATTACAGGTATATGGTACCAGTGAAAAAGCCTATGACCTATTGGTGAATGCCGAAGGCTATATCTATATCCTCAATGCGGGTCCTGTGTATGTAAGTGGTTTGAGTATTGAGCAGGCTACCGAAAGAATAAAAGCAAAACTATCAGCGACTATCTACAAAGCCCTTCGCAGCGGACAAACAAAACTGCAATTATCACTGAGCAAGATTCGTAGTATACGCGTAACCGTTATTGGGGAAGCTAAAAAGCCGGGTACTTTTACGGTTTCATCGCTCACTACACTCTATAATATTCTTTACCTCTGCGGCGGTCCCACTAAAATGGGTTCCTATCGTGCCATTGAACTGGTAAGGGGCAATGAGGTAAAACGCAGTGCCGATTTGTATGCTTTCTTATTAAAGGGCAATCAAAAAGATAACCTGCTTTTACAGGAAGGGGATGTTATTCGTATACCTTATTATAAAAACAGGGTAAGCATACAAGGTCAAGTAAAACGTACCGGTAAATTTGAATTGCTGGCAGAAGAAACCTTTAAAGAATTGCTTGACTATTGTGGTGGCTTTACCGATGAAGCCTACAGCGCTTCTGTTAGCGTAAACCGTATTACAGATAAGGAAAAGAAAATAGTAGACCTGACAGCCGATCGGTACGCTAGTTTCAAGGCCAGTGGAAGCGATGAGTATTATGTAGGAAGATTGCTGGATCATTATGAAAACAGAATCGTATTACAAGGTGCTGTAAACCGCCCCGGGCCATATGAACTAAGTGCAGGGCTGAGTTTAAAAACATTGGTAGAAAAAGCAGGGGGCGTTAATCCGGATGCATTTACCAGTCGTATCTCCATCTTCCGGTTTTTGCCCAATAAACTACCTATTATTGTTTCAGTGAGTTTGGATTCTGTACTAAACTTCAATAAAGACGTCAGCTTAGTACGCGATGATTCTATATATGTGCATTCTATTTTCGATTATAAAGACCAAGCGTTTGTAAGTATTGAAGGCGCTGTTCGTGTATCCGGAAGGGTTAGTTGGCGCGAAAATCTTACGCTTAGGGATGTTTTATTGTCCAATGGAAGTTTTTCAGAATCAGGGGTAAGTACAGCAGTTGAAATTTCTAGACGAATAAAAAATGCAACGGTTACCCAGGCCGACTATTTGCAAACGGAAGTATTTACTGTAAATGTTTTGAATAAAGAAGATGCATCAGCAGATGTTAAGCTACAACCCTTTGATATTATTGTGGTAAAAGGGATGCCCGGTTATTCCATGCAACGCATGGTATTGGTACAGGGAGAAGTGTTAAATCCGGGTCGGTATAGCTTGCAAAAAAGTGGCGATAAACTTACTGACTTGTTAAGAAGAACGGGTGGTTTTAAATCAACCGCTGATTCTTTAGCTATCACGATCAGAAGAGCTATCCAGCCGGGTTTATCCATGACCGAAAGGGAAAAAATATTTCAACGAATTTTAAATGTAAGTCAGGATAGCATTGAAAGGAACGAAAAGTTGCGCAGTGAAATTTTTAAGAATTACGATTTGATTGGCGTGAATTTGACAAAGGCCTTGGAAAATCCTGCATCTACTGAAAATTTATTACTAGAAGAAGGGGATATCATTAGCATAGATAGAAGTAGTAACCTGGTAAAAGTATCAGGGGAAGTTTATTATCCAACGGTGATTCCTTATAGAAAGAATACCAATCTGAAATATTATATTAATAAAGCGGGTGATTTTACCGATTTTGCCCGTAAATCTGGTGCCATGGTAGTGTATCCTGATGGAAGTGCAAAATCAGTTAAACAATTTCTGTTTTTCAAAACTTACCCCAAGGTAACTCCTCGCTCAGAAATTTTTGTTCCTCAGAAATTAGCTAGTAACCGCAATAAACTTGGTGCCAGTGAATGGGCGGTGATTGTTTCTACGCTTGGTGTCGTGGCTTCTTTAATAAAACTTATTTTTCCCTGATAAGCAACCTATATGAGTACAGAAAATTTATTACCCAATGCTCAGATTGAACAGGGTTTGCCTGCAACAGCCAATACAAGTATTAGCGCTATTCAGGAAATCTTTTCAATGCTATTAAAAAAATGGTGGCTTTTTCTGATAGTAGGTATACTAGCTGGAATCGCTGGCATCTGGTATGCCAGTACGCAAAAACCTTCCTATAAGAGCAGGCTTAGTTTTGCACTTGATAATGGGGGCGGAGAAGGCGGACTTTCTTCTGCGCTCAATCTGGCTTCTCAATTTGGGATAGGCGTTGGCGATAGTAAGGATATTTTTGAAGGCGATAATATTCTTGAGATCATGAAAAGCCGGCGGATGGTTGAAAGGGTGTTACTTACTGTAGATACCTTTGCTAAGAAGCCATATACATTAATAGAGTTCTATTTGTATGGGGCAGGTTCAGCCAATTCTAAACTAGCAGTGGTGCATTATCCAGTAACACAAGATCGCAGTACATTTTCTTATACACAAGACAGCATACTCAATGCCGTTTACTTGGAATTTGTTTCAGATAATATTATCGCACAAAGACCAGATCGAAAGTTGAGTATTTATGAAGTAAGTGTGAGCACAGAAAGTGAGCAATTGACTAAAGTGTTTACCGATCGATTGGTTGATGAAACCAATCATTTTTATACTGAGCTCAGCAGTAAAAAAGCGCGACAAACCTTGGATGTATTAGAGGAAAGGGTGGCAGCGATGAAGGGTGGACTCAACGCTAGCATTAGCACGCGGGCTGCAACACAGGATGCCAATCTGAATCCTGCTTTCTCTGCTTCACAGATACCTATTTTAAAGGAACAGGTGAATATGCAAGTATATAGTGGTGCATACGCCGAAATGTTTAAAAACCTTGAGATGGCCAGGTTTCAATATTTGAAACAAATACCCCTGATGCAGATAATTGATGATGCCGATTACCCTATGAAAAAAGTGAAGATGGGGAAATTGGTAACGGGCATCAAGATGGCCATATTAGCTGGATTACTGACCGTTTTAATACTTTGGTTGGTTAGCTTATTCAAGAAAAAGAAATAAGCCATTTGGCAACAATTTGATAAGACATTGAATTGCCCGCTGGGTTCAATTAAGCAACTCTTTACGATGGATTTATTTTCGAGGTTCAAGAAAGATTATTTCAATTATCTCCTCAGCATTATATTGCCGGCATTGATAATGGGTTTATCTATTCCTTTGCTCAAGCATTTACTCGGCGCAAAAGGGTATGGAAATTTTTCTATTTGGTTTAATGGTATGCTCATTGCTGCAGCAATCCTTTCGGGTTGGATTACCCAAAGTGTTTTAAGACTATATAATACCAGTGAGCATAAAAGGAGTTTTACTCGGCAAATGCTGCGTATTAATATGGCTACTCAAATAATTGTTTGCATTCCTATTTTGCTAATTGTTTGGTGGTTAAGTGGTGATATTATATTGGCGATCATGTTTACTACAGCATTGTTTGTAGTTAGTTTTCAGTTACCTATTATGGCAGTCAGTCAATCTGGTTTTTTGTCAAAAAAAAATATATATTCTGAAATAATTAGAGCGACAACATACATTAGTATTGCTTTGCTATTATTGTATTTCACTCAATTGTATTATTTATATACGCTATTTGTTGCCATTATATTCTCCTATTTATTTTCAGTGCTTTATTTACGCAGGCAAATCAATTTCAGCGAGTCCTCCATTATAGAAAATGAAGAGGGTGGTATCTATGCCAAAAGCTTAGCTAAACAATTTTTACAATATGGAGCGCCATTGTCACTATGGTTCGTGTTTTCATATAATGCTACGTATATTGATAAATTATTTGTCATTAAGAATTTTGGAATGGAGGCGCAGGGTAATTATCAAGCAATTTTCGATCTTTTATCAAGAACATTGATGGTAGTAATTTCTCCTATAGTTACTTCTCTTTTTCCTTTGCTTACACTTGCCTATAAGAGGGGAGAAGTAGTGGCAATCAAGCAACTGATTAGAAAAATAATACTTATTGAACTTGTTTCTTATTGTATAGTTAGTCTCTTATATTGGTGGTTTGGTGCGGATCTTGTTTTTTGGTTACTAAAAACTGAACATACTAACATAAATAAATGGATCGGTTTTTGGGTTATTACTGGTACTTTTATCTGGCTAATTGCCGTGGTGTTTCACAAGAAATTTGAATTAAAAATGCAGAGTTGGTTATTGTTATTGGTGATAGCATTTGCTTTTCTGATTCAGTTAGTCTTATACTTGTTTTTACAGGATAAAGTAGGGTTGCTATTGTACCCAGTTTGTTACACAGTTTCGGGTTTTGTTTATATAGGAGTTTTATTAGTTTTTGATTATCTATCACATATTAACAAAAGAAAACAGCCTTTTCCAATGAATGATAAACAGTAGATTTCTTATAAATTGCTGATCATGACGTATGATTTAAATAATATACTAGTTAGTTTAATTTTTATACTGGCGCATTTGCTTTTATTTATATTCAATTTTAAATTGTTTGGTAAAAGGCTTATGCATCCTGCAATATTGTTTTCATTGCTTTGGTTTGTGGTATGTAGCGTCCATTTCATATTTAGCTTCACCATTCTAGATAAATTAGCTCCCATAAGCATTCCCACCTACACTGTATTTTTTGTAGGAACAGTTTTCTTCAGCCTTGGCGCTTTTATTGTTCAAACCATCCCTAGGAAAAATATTCAATCATCGAATTCAAATCAAGCGCTCAAGATCACGGAGTCTATTAGTATGACCTTGAGGTTATTATTGTTGGCAATTATTCTTATTGGGTTGCCCTTTTATATACAAGCTACCTATCGGATTTTTATTGCTTCTCAAATTGATGATTTTTTTGCAGGAGTAAGAACAGCGATTACTTATTATGAAGAAGATTTGGGACCTGTAAAGTATTTTTTATCTCTTTCTTTTGTGGTATTTGCAGTGAATTTGATCTGTTTTTTACGGGAAAGAACAATGTTGAACCGAGTTATTTTATTATTGTGCCTATTAATAACGCTTACGTATTCCGTGTTGGCTACCGGACGAACTTTCTTTTTAATGATGTTGACTATCTTTATTGGGATTAGCTATTTACTAAATAAAAAGTTTTCCATTAAAAAATTCGCCTGGTTAACATTGGGCTTTATGATTTTTTTTATGGCGATTGGTATTTTTTGGGGTAAGGGGGGTGATAAAGAAAGCTCTATGAAGGAAAATATTCCCGTTGCTACTGAGATTACCGCAACCTATCTAGTGCTTTCACTTAATGCATTGGATCACGAAATTACACATCCTATTGCCCAAAAAACGGAGGGGGAAAATACACTTCGCTTTTTTATAAAAATTGGAAGACAAATTGGTTTGGTGGAAAATAAACGGGTAATCAACTTGGTTAAAGAATTTCTTTTTATTCCCTATGGCACCAATGTATATACTTATTACAATGACTATATCAATGATTTTGGCCGATTGTATGCCTGGTTCATGTTGGCCTTATTTGCCGCCCTACATACATGGATGCATAATATAGCTGTCAATAAAAAATCACTTCGTTATATCTTATACTATTCGTTTTTATTATATCCCTTGGTGATGACTTTTTTTCAAGATCAGTATATGTCGCTCTTTTCAACTTGGGTGCAAATATTTGTTTATGTTGAATTAATTTTACTGGCTAATAAATTATTTATATCAAAAAAATGGTAGACGTAGTAATAGTAAATTGGAATAGCGGAGAAATGTTGCTGCAATGTATCAATACGCTCCTGCTTCCCTCTAATTTGGCACAGTTAAACAAAGTTTTTATTATTGATAATAATTCGGCTGATAATTCTATTGCTTTGCTTCCTCCGCATGACAAAATTGTAATACTACACAACCAGCAAAATCTTGGCTTTTCCAAAGCCTGTAATCAAGGATTCAAATTGGCTAATGCCCCGTTTGTATTATTATTAAATCCTGATACAAGATTATTTGATTCTACTCTTTCCGATTGTGTCCAGTTTATGCAATCAAATATTGATGTAGATATAGCCGGCTGTAAATTATTGAATGAAGATGGTAGTACTGCCATAAGTTGTGCGCGTTTTCCCACCGTATTACACATGTGTTATGATTCTATTGGATTAGCAAAACTTGCCCCTCGTATATTCACTCCGTCTAATTTAATGACTGATTGGAATCATAGTGAAAGTAGGTTTGTTGATCAAGTAATGGGTGCATTTATGTTTATCAGAAAAGAAGTATTTCAAAAACTGGGTTACTTTGACGAAAGATTCTTTGTGTATTTCGAGGAATTAGATTTTTCAAAAAGACTTGCAGAATTGGGAGGTAAATCTTATTATACTCATAGTGCGAAAGCCTATCATGTGGGAGGAGGAACTACTCATCGGGTAAAAGCATTTCGCTTGTACCTTAATTTAAAAAGCCGTCTCCAGTATGCCAAAAAGCATTTTTCATTCCTTGGCTATATGTTGGTTGCATTTTGTACTTTTTTTATTGAACCCTTTTCTAGGCTTTTCTTGCTAATAGTAAAAAGAGATTTTAAGGGTATAGGACAACTTGCAAAAGGGTATAAAAAACTAATAATAAACTAATTGATTTCAATCGGTATTAAAGAAAGAAATAGGAAAAGCGTAATTTAAAAAACAATATGCGAGCAATTAAAAATCTATATACATTCCTTAGTGATAGGCCTGTGAATGTTGTCTTTTGGAAATTGTATTGCAAATTATTTGGGATAAGAATTCCATACTTCCAGCATTGGAAAGAACTTGTTAATAATAAAGTTGGACTTGAAATTGGTGGACCAAGTAGTCTTTTTACTCAAAATAATTTTCTCCCTGTTTATCCTTATCTAAAATCATTAGATGGTGTAAATTTTAGTAGCCATACTGTATGGGAAGGGCAAATTAAGCAGGGAAAGACCTATAATTATGGTGGTCAATTGGGAGTTCAATTTATTGCAGAAGGGACGGATTTAAATATTATAAAGAGTAATACGTACGATTTTCTGCTTAGTTGTAATAATCTTGAACACATTGCAAATCCTATAAAGGCACTTAAAGAATGGCAACGAGTAATCAAACCAGCAGCTGTGCTTATTTTAGTACTTCCTCGTAAAGAAAGTAATTTTGATCATAGACGTAGCATCACAAGTTTAAATCATATCATTAACGATTTTGAAAATAATATTGATGAAAATGATACAACAGCATTAATAGAGGTATTGGAATTACATGATTTGAAGCGCGACCACAATGCAGGAAATATGGAAAATTTCAAAAGAAGATCTTTGGATAATTTCAATACAAGAACACTCCACCATCATGTTTTCGATGTGAAATTATTGGAACAACTGATGGACTATATTGGAATGAAAACTATCCTTACTTATTCTAGTCCTACTGATCATTTTATCGCAGCGGTAAAAAGGTCATAAAAATTTACAATACTTTTTAACTGTTGTAATTCAATATGTTGTAGAATTTGTATTTTAAGATAGTATTCCAGAAACCCTGCAAGAAAGGATTGCCTTAAATGGCTTATTTTAGCACTTTATTTTATGCAACATATCATACTCATCACCGGTGGTGCCGGCTTTATCGGATCCCATCTTACCCGACTCTTTGTAAATAAATATCCAAATTACAAGATTGTTAATTTGGATGCATTGACCTATGCGGGCAATTTAGAAAACCTCAAGGATATTGAACAGGCCGCCAATTACACATTTGTAAAGGGCAATATCACCGACCTTGCCTTGCTGCGTCAATTATTTGAGCAGTATCAATTTACTGCTGTACTGCATTGTGCTGCTGAAAGTCATGTTGATCGATCTATTACCGATCCATTGAGTTTTGTAACAACCAACGTAATGGGTACTGGTTCTTTGTTGGTAGCAGCAAGAGACGCTTGGAAAAACAATCTGCAGGATAAAGTGTTTTATCATATTTCTACCGATGAAGTATATGGCTCATTAGGTGCCGAAGGACTCTTTACCGAATCCACTGCCTATGATCCCCGCAGTCCTTATTCTGCTTCCAAAGCTTCCAGCGATCACCTGGTAAGAGCATTTTATCATACCTATCATTTGCCGGTTAAAATCAGCAATTGCAGTAATAATTATGGACCCTTTCATTTCCCTGAAAAACTGATACCGCTTTGTATTCACAATATCCTGCACAATAAACCACTTCCTATTTATGGCAAGGGCGAAAATGTGCGCGACTGGTTGTATGTGGAAGATCATGTAAGGGCCATTGATACTATTTTTCACAACGGAAAAGTAGGCGAGACTTATAATATTGGTGGACATAATGAATGGACAAATCTTAATCTAGTTAAAGAATTGTGCAGGCAGATGGATGAAAAACTCGGCCGTGAAAAAGGCAGTTCCGAAAAACTCATTACTTATGTAACCGATCGCGCCGGCCACGATTTGCGCTATGCCATTGATGCTACTAAACTAAAAAATGAGTTGGGCTGGTTGCCATCCTTGCAATTTGAAGAAGGAATCAGTAAGACGATAGATTGGTACCTGGAAAACAAGCAGTGGCTGGATGATGTAACTAGTGGCGGATATCAGTTGTATTATGATACGATGTATAGGAAGGGTTAGAGGGTTTAGAAGGTTTA
>Ga0194063_10000064_pt1 | contig 77181 bp, 72 predicted proteins | sample SepL3720m_MetaG_FD_155459 | JGI IMG/M metagenome (GOLD analysis project Ga0194063, IMG submission 155459) | Anoxic zone freshwater microbial communities from boreal shield lake in IISD Experimental Lakes Area, Ontario, Canada - Sep2016-L373-20m | ecosystem: Environmental > Aquatic > Freshwater... | reverse complement strand
ACTGTGCCATTGTCATCTACCGAGGCGACATCACTGTTATCGCTTTCCCAAGCTACGGCTTTATTGGTGGTTTCTGCTGGTAAGATTGAATAGCCTAGTTTTAAAGTTTTGCCAACTTCTAAGTTAGGGTCTGAACTGTTTAATGTTATTGATGATGCCTTGATGGAGGATGGCTGGATAATATCAATTTTCTTCTCAATCACCAGGCCTCCATCTTGTTTGTCAACAACAGATATAATAGTTGCACCTGGTAATACAGCCGTTATTAAGCCGCTCTGATCAACAGTTGCCACATTATTACTAGAAGAAGACCAAGTGAAATCTTGTGGTGTTTTATTATCGGCTGCTTGGAAGGAAGCCAATATATTTTCTCCTGGGCTTATGAATATATCACTAATGCTACTAAGATCAACTTTTTTTATCGAAGGCCCCGATTGATCCCCGACAATAGGTATATTAGTAGTGCTATTTGGACTATCTACTTGTGGCTTTTTTGTAATCTCTAAACCGACTATGATGGCAACCACAAGCAAGGCAGCACTACCAAAACCGATCAATATCTTCTTTTTGTTATTCAAGATGGTCTCCAAAATAACATCAAGGGGCATAAAGCCCCAGCTTCGAATTGGCGACATCAGCGTTATTAATTGACAGCGCCTCAGTTGTTATATAACTACTCCAGACAACAGTCGAACAATTCTTTATGGCAGCACAGCGCCACTCAGTTATATAACCAGCCCCACCAGTATTAGTAAATCTATTATCATGCACCGAATTGTTGTTGGCACCATTACGATACCTGATTGGGTCGCCAGTTATATTTTTGAACTCATTGTTTAATATCTCATTATTAGTTGCTATGTGGGCCAAGTAGATAGCATGTAGCGGCGAAGATGCACCAGCGATAACGTTACCAGCATTAACAAAGTGGGAATTTTCTATTCTATTATTGCGCGAATTAGAAATATTCAATACGGCCCAAGAAGCCTTCGTCGGGTTTGGTTTGGTGTATTTATCGCCAATATTATAAAAATACATGCCATACAGTTTATTGCCGCTATTGTATATTTGATCCTTTTTAGGACTATATTGGTAATAGCTAGTATTTTTGCCAGAGTCAATCTTTACTTCCGCCTCGGTTGGGGTATAGTTAGCCCCACCATTTAATGACATCGCCACAAAATAATTTTCTACCCAAATATATCTAAATGAGATATTTGAGTCACCACCACCATACTTTAATATAAACCACGTATAAGCATTCCCGGCATCACCAATAAATTTTGGTAGTTTGCCATCTTCTCGGGCTCTAAAGGTTATAGAATAGCCCTTATTAACAAAGTACCATTCAATACTCTGCCCAGTATACGTACCTTCTTTTATGATGACATTTATATTTTTAATAATATATGCAGGATTTGTACTTAGTGCCACCAACTTAGACTGTACGGCAGCTAGTGTTTTCACTGCAGACTGTTCCGATAGCCCATCTCTAGTATCGACACCATTTGGATCCATATATAAATTCAATGGGTCATAAGTAGTAGCACTGGCACTAGTGGTTTTAACTACGGATATTTCAATCTCTCCATTTGTGCCACTGCCATCGGTAGCCTTCGCCGTTATTGTGACACTGCCTACTGATTTTGCAGTCACTAGACCGTTGCTATTGACAGTTGCGATTGCAGTATTGCTGCTTTGCCAGCCTATGCTTTTGTTTGTAGCATCTTCTGGAGAAATAGCCACAGCCAATTTTTGAGTAGCCCCCAATTCCATAGTGCCATCACCATCTATAGAAATATCATCAATTATGACTTTACTAGCAGAACCACCACCATTATCAGGTTCGGGCACGTCATCTACAACAACATCTACATCGTCGATGTCTTGATCGCCATTAGGGTCATTTCTGATAATTCTTACTGTCCCATTTTTAATACCAGTAACGACACAATCCTCATCAACAATCGCAATCTCTGGGTCTGAAGACTCACACGTAATATCGCCCTCTTCTAGTCCGTTAGAAACATCTATTTTATCGCCAGGGTTAATAGTAGTGTCCTCGTTGACCATCTCGAGCTCCAAAACAGCGGCATCATCTTTTTTGACGCGCTTTGTCGCGACATTACCATTAGCCTTACTTTTGTCAGCAGGCCCAAAGCCAAAACCGTTTGTTAGCTTTAGCCCAACAACAGTACCAGAAAAAATAATCAAGACAGCGACAATTGCCGCCGGTATGACAAAAGTTTTGTTTTGCAATAATTTTGCAAACCTGTCAGACATAACCATATACACTATATTAATACTAACTGACGATAAACTCAAGCTTTAACAAGAAAAAAACTACTAGCTTAATCAATATTGTCAGCACCGCTCTTGCCCAAATACTTTGCCAATGCAATAAGTTGACATATTGACTAATTTGTGCGATAATCCTGCCAATGATTGACCCCTGTGTTTGTGGCGTCAACAGATGTTCGTTAAAAAGTCAGGTTGATTTGAAAAATCCTCTCGAGGTGTCCTCGGGTGAATATACATTTAATTTCTTTGTTATGCAATAAAAATATAAATTATATCGCCCTGATGGGCAAAAAGGGAGGAATATTTATGTGTAGAAATACAAAAGATTTTTTGTTAGAGGAACTGACCGATTATGTGCAAGAAAAGTGCAAATGTAACAAAATAGGGCCAAAAGATGAAACGGACCTGATATTCGCAGCAAGAAATCATTTCGAAGAGCTGACCGAGTCAGACGAAGACATTGATCAATACGCATTTCGTCGTGCCAAAGAGACAGCTAATGAAAAGGTTAATGAAATAATCGCTAGTCGCAAAAACATCAGATTTACAGCTTCAGTCATAACCGTAGGTGTAATAATTGGGGCAGCAATTGTAGCAGCCCTTGTTATATGGGCAACATGAAGGGTGTGATTAGATTGAAAATGCTACAAACGGAAGAACAATTTCAAAAACTTTTTAGATTTTTTACGCCTCTTGCTACACTACTGGTGTTACTAGTTAGTATATATAGCAACTATCAGTATATTGAAAAAAGGGGTATAGCTTTACTATTAATGGCTGCTGTTTACCCATTAGCCCGATTACTAATCAAACGTAAAGGATGGAAACTGTGGTACAGCGATCTCAAATATAATAATTGGGATTTACTACTGTATTGCTACTGCCTGTGCGCCGCAATGGTTTTCGATCCACATATTACTATTTTTATTGCAGCAGTATTAACACCGATAGTGATATTAATGTTAGGGATAATGGCCAATATTGGTAAAAAAGAAAAAATAACCAAAGCAGTAAAAGCGCTATTAATTGCAACACCCATATCGTTAGTTATAATTGTGACATCCTTTGTATTAAAGTTTCTCGGCATAACTAATTAAATCTGACAAAAATTTAACGAATTGAGCCCTGTAAATCGGGGCTTTTTTCTTTGGCTAATATTTACGACATTTTTGAGTAAATATTGCAAATACAGACTTTTTGTGGTAAAATCTAAAAGTCACGTAAATCTTTCTGCGTGGTAGTAAATTACAAATTGAAAAGGATGGTGATTCTATATGTTCGCATATGGAGACGACAATGTACTGAGTAGCTTGTTAGGTAATGAGAGAAAGCTATTCCAGGAAAAACAAGCAGCATGGGCTGCCAAAAAAACCGCCGAGGATGCTTTTTCCAATCTTCGCAAAGAAGTTGAAATTGAAAAAAGTAGACTCACGAGTAAAAAAGGCAGGCTGACTTCCGAAAAGTTCAAGAGCCGCGACAAATCGCGTGCCCTGTATGCATCGGGAAACAAGGCTGCGGCAGCCGAACAGGCAAAGAAAACCCAGTCAATCCGTAGCCAATTGGATGCGATTGACCGTCAGATTGCCAATGTGATTGATAGCCGTATCGAAGAAATTGATATTGCATCAAAGGAAATGGCGTCAACTCATGAAGACTTCCTACAAGCAATGGAAGCTTACGAAAAATTACAAAAGGCTGTCAAGGCCAGGAAGTGTAGACTCACCGAACTGAAAAATCAGGTCCGCGAACAACGCGCACTAGAAAATCAAATTTTTGGTAACTATAAATTTGGTTTCAGGGCGTGGTTACGCGGACAAAGTGCCGAATAGCAGAAAGTAGTGATCCCTCATCAGCAATGATGGGGGATTTTATTTGTTAAAATTATTGACCGGTAATCATAAAATAGAACAACGCCACAACCGCCACAGTCATCACGATCAATGCGATTCGCACAAACAGGTTTGATATCACGCCATTTTTATAATCACCCATAATTGCGCGGTTATTGCCGACACGGGCTATCATCCACAATAACGGAACAGCGGCAATGCCGTTGAACACAGCTGTAAATATCAATGCTTGAATAGGGTCAATACCGATAAAATTAATCAGCAGACCAACACCAGTTGCGGCAATAATAACGATATAGAAACCAGCTGCACGTTTAAACTTGCGATACAAACCTTCGCGCCAGCCAAACGTTTCGCTGATAGCATAAGCCGACGAACCAGCCAGCACAGGAATAGCCAATAAACCAATCCCTAAAATACCGATAGAGAATATTACTTTGGCAATTACGCCTGCATATGGGAAACCTTGAACTAATGGTTCTAACGCCCTGGCAGCATCTGCGGCCGTATTAATCTCACCAGTGCCGTTAACGAACAATACCGACGCACAGGCAATCACAATAAACCAAGCCGTAAATGTCGCCAGTGACATACCCATAAAATTATCCAGCCTGATACTGCGCAAGAACCGACGGCTAATCCGCGGCGTTTTGCCAGTTGTGCTTAGGCGATGATGAGCAATTTCTTCTTCGACAATCTCGGACGTATCCCAGAAAAAACAATATGGTGAAATCGTCGTGCCCAGGATACCGACCAAAATATAGATAGTCTCGGCATTAATTGTAGGCATTGTCGCAAATGTGTGGCGGAAAACATCACCCCAATCTTGGCCCACCAAGAAAACAACGATAGGGTATGACAACAGCGCTAACGCCAACCATTTGAGGATTTTGGCGTATTTTTTGTAATTAACAAAAACCACTAACAATACAATCACCACTGCAAAGAATATAGCCAGCGCCGCAAATGGAATACCAGGCAAAAATAATTGCATCGTAGCTGACATTGCGCCCAGATCGGCACCAATATTAATAGTATTTGCGATGACGACTAATATGACGGACATTATTAGGACTTTGCGACTGTAATTGCTTTTAATTACTGCTGCTAGACCCTTGCCAGTAACTGCACCGATACGCGAACAAGATTCTTGAACTGCTAACAGTAAAGGATACATAATAGGAAAAATCCATAGGAATCCAAAGCCATATTTGGCACCGGCCTGAGAATAAGTAGCGATTCCTGATGGGTCATCATCAGCCGCACCAGTCACGACACCAGGCCCCAGGATACGCAAAAATCGGCTGAACCGACCTCTATGAACCATATGTTTGGCGATATTTTCAGAGTGGTTGATTGGTTTTATAGGTTTTTTAGTCATATCAACAGTTTAATTGTGCTTATGATTATTGTTACCATCATACTACATATTTTTTTATTGTGCTAGATTTTTTACTACAGTTTTATATCCCAATAGGTGGCAATATTGCATAAATCTAGTATAATATGTCATATATGAAACCAACCGATGGATCAAACCCACATATTATCATCATGGTAGGTATCCCAGGTTCAGGGAAAAGCTTTTTTGCCGAGCAATTTGCTGCGACCTTCAAAGCTCCAGTAGTCAGCTTTAATATACTGCGGTCAGAACTGTTTAGTGCACCGACTTTTAGCGACAATGAAGACAGTATTATTAACCAAGTTGCAAATTATATGCTGGGAGAAATATTCAAAACTGGTCGCACTATCATTTACGAAGGTCTGGCGAATCAACGCAACGAACGCACCGAAATCGCCCGAAAAGCCCGCGACGCTGGCTACGACCCGCTGTTTGTATGGGTACAAACCGAACCAAATTCAGCCCAGAAACGATCAATAAAACCAGTCGACGGGCGACCAGCAATGACAAGCGAACAATTCACTTCTAGGTTAAAACAATTCAGCCCACCGCACATCAGCGAATGTGCTGTTGTAATCAGTGGCAAGCACACCTATAATAGCCAACTTAAAATCGTGCTTAAAAGTATCGTCACACCACCACCCAAACCGATATTTGTGTCCGAAAGACCGGCACGAACCAGTAACCGATTAATTAGATAGAATACATTATGCCAATAATTCAAGATTTGGAATTCGGCAAAATCACAATTCGCCGCAGCGCTCGTGCGACCCACGTCAAATTACGTGTCGCTCCTGACGGGACTCTACACGCATCATTACCGATGTATGCACCGATGTTTTTAGTAAAAAGCCTGATCAAAAATTCGCGCGATCAATTACGTGCAATGATGGCACACTCCAAACCTGAATATCACTACACAAATGGCATGCAAATAGGCAAAAGCCACACATTGATTATCCAACCGACCGAATCAGCAGATTTTAGTGTCACCAGGCACGGATTACAGATAATTGTGAAACTGCCCACCAACGAATCGATTGACGATCCAGAAATCGCTCGTAAAGTTCGCGACACGATAATCTCAGCGCTAAAACTAGAAGCCAAAAGCTATTTGCCACGCAGATTATCATATCTAGCAGACAAAAGCGGATTTAGTTATGTCAAAGTGCGATTCTCGCATTCCAGCGGGCGATGGGGCAGTTGTAGCAGCAATGGTACGATTAGCCTTAATATTGCGCTGATGAAATTACCATTCGAATTGATAGATTACATCATTATCCACGAACTAGCTCACACCCGACAGATGAACCACAGTCCTCAGTTCTGGGCGGTAGTAGCCATTAGCGACCCAAACTACAAATTACATCGCAAAACCCTCAAAGCCCTAAGCCCCTCAATATAATGTTGTAATTCATACTATAATCCATAATCCATAATCTATAATCTATTTGGGTGTTGTATAATAAGCATAAGATGAATAGCAGCAAACCTGTTAGGGTGGATTATTATAACGAGCGAACAAACCTGATTGTCAGGCTTACTAGTCTTATTGCTCCGATTGTCGCCATAACTTACGGATTTTTGGTCCGTTTCGATATATTACAGATTGCCCATACGCCGACTAACCCGGCAATTGGCAACCTGGACTTGTATATCATCTCATTTTTATTATTGTCCCTAGGTATCTGGCAACTACTTGCACCTTTCCGCACTAAAATCAGCATCATCACACAGTTGTTTATGTATCAAGTTTTGCTGGGTGCTTTCCTGATATTTGTGGCTGGATTAACGCCGCCTTTTGTTGCTTTTTGGGCATTGTTATCGATGGAAGCCTGGGTATATCTTCAAAGAAGAGGCGTCATAGTCAGTATGTTATTATTTGCGACCACCGCCACTATCAGCAGTCTGATATATCAACCGCCATCAGCCCAAAGTATTTTTGGTGGCTTATTGGCATTTATTTTGGTATATGTTATCACAAAGGTTCAAGTCAGGACCAACCTCGACAATGCCGAAAAAAAAGCCAAAGTATCAGGCAGCAAATCACGCGAAATCTTGCAACGCGACCAGTTTTTGACCATAGTGAACAATCTGGTTGACGCTGTAGTTAGTATTAGCCTAGATGGTATCGTGCGCATATACAACCCAGCCACATTAAATATATTAGACACTAATATGGATGTAGGCGGCAAAAAAATCGATGACGTGTTTACAATAACCGACCAACAACACAACCCAATCAGCGTTATGCAAGAGTGCAAAAAAGCCAAATCAATGACAAGACGTGACGACCTGATATATAAACTGAGCGACGGCGAAGAACTACGGCTCGAAATGACTTTTTCTCCTATACGCAGCAACTTTAGTCGATCCTCCGAAACCCACGATGGCTATATAGTCATCGCAAAAAACATCACAAAAGCCAAAAGCCTAGAAGAAGAAAGAGATGAATTTGTCAGCGTGATTAGCCACGAATTGCGCACGCCTATCACTATCGCCGAGGGCACGATATCCAATGTCGAACTGATGACACAACATCCCGACACGACAGAATCTATGCTAAAGGATAATATAGATTTAGCCCATAACCAGATAATTTTCTTGGCCGATATGGTAAATGATTTAAGCGCATTGTCACGAGCAGCTGGTGCTGACAAGGAAGCTCCCGAGGATATTGATGTCAAAGAACTAGCGAACAAGCTAGTAGACAAATACACCGAAGAAGCAAAAGTAAAAAAACTAAAGCTCGGATTAGAAATTCAGCCAAATCTAGGCAAAATCCGCACCAATAGATTATATATCGAAGAATTACTGCAAAACTTCATAACCAATGCTATCAAATACACCACCAAGGGCAGCGTCAATATCGTCGCCAGCAAAAAGAGCGGCACAGTCACTTTTGCTGTCAGCGATACCGGCATCGGTATCAGTAAGGCCGACCAGGTCAAGATATTTGAAAAATTTTACCGCAGTGAAGACAGCCGAACACGCGAAAAAAGCGGAACAGGGCTGGGATTATATGTCGCCAGCAAGTTAGCGGCCAAGATAGGAACAAGACTACAATTGACCAGTCGCATAAATCACGGGTCAACTTTTAGCTTCGATATGCCAGAGGTAAAAAATGTATAGTAAAGAACAAGACAATATTGATTATTACAAAGAAGACGCTAATTGGTCGGTACGTTTCACAGGCATGGTTGCGCCTATCCTAGCCGCACTTTACGGTCTATTTGTCCGATTTAATATCCTAAACATCGACCACGCCCCGATCAATGCCAGCTGGGGCAATTGGGACCTGTATATTATCACCAGCCTCTTGCTAATATTTGGAATAGTCCAATGGGCATTGCCTGGCGAGGCTAGCAGATCAAAAATAGTCCAAGTATTTATATATCAAGTTTTATTCGGCTTATTTGTTATATTTATATCTGGGATTGCACTGCCTTTTATAATCTTTTGGCTCTTCTTTGTGGCCGGACCTTACACATACCGCTACGGCAAAATTTTTCTGCCCAGTGTCGGAATCTTTGGCGCCATTGTATTGTCATATATATTCATTAATAACGCAGACATCCAGACAATATCGTATGGGATTAGTCTGATTATCATCGTCCCTTATATCGGCTGGACTATCGTGAGAACTCAGGTCACCAACTTCGTCGACAAGACAGAAATATCAACCAGTGAAGTCAATGAGTCTATGGAGCGCGACCAATTTTTGACGATTATCAACAATCTATCCGACGCCGTCATCAGCACCGACATGGACGGGACAATCCGCGTCTATAACGCTGCCAGTCTGAACCTATTAGATACCAACTCTAGCTTAATTGGCAAAAACATCAGTGAAATCTTACCCGTAACCAACAGATACCACGAACCTGTCAATATCTTTCGCGAAATCAAAAAATCTAAAGCTATCGTCAGGCGCGACGATCTGACACATACATTTAGCGACGGCGAGGAAATGAGACTTGAAATGACATTCTCACCAATACGCGGAGATTTTGGGAATGTGAAAGTCGATAAAATACACGACGGATATATTATTATCGCTCGCGATATCACCAAGGCAAAAAGCCTAGAAGAAGAAAGAGACGAGTTTATCAGTGTAATCAGCCACGAACTTCGCACACCTATTACAATCGCCGAAGGCACGGTATCTAACTTGCAAATGATGATAGGACACCCCAAATCAACAGCCAAAATACTTAAGGACAGTATCGGGCTAGCGCACAAGCAAGTTCTATCTTTGGCAGATATCGTCAATGACCTTAGCGACCTATCGCGCGCCGAGCGTGGGGTTGGAGACGCTGCCGAAGTAATAAACGTCGCCGATCTGGCCCATCAAATGATTAACAGATATGCCAAAAATGCCAAAGAAAAAGACCTGCAGTTAGACCTTGATCTCGCGCCGCAAACAGGCAATGTTTTTGTGAGCCGCCCATACTTAGAGGAATTATTACAGAACCTGATAGCAAACGCTATCAAATATACCAAAGAGGGTAGTGTCAAAATAACTATCGACAAAAAGGACGACAAGATTAAGTTTGCCATACGCGACACTGGCATCGGCATCGGCAAATCTGACATTGATAAAGTATTCGACAAGTTCTACCGCAGCGAAGATTACCGCACCCGCGAAACTGGTGGCACAGGGTTGGGCTTATATATTTCCGCAAAACTTGCCGAAAAACTAGATACCAAGATAAATCTGACCAGCCGTCTTAACGTCGGATCAACTTTTAGCTTTACATTGCCAGAGTTTAAAGAAAAGATTGACTAATCCTATCTGTTGCATTATAGTGTTACTTGACAGTCTGCTAGTGCAGGCTATTTAATTTGTTCGCATTCCGCGAAGGAGAAAACAAAGTGATAGGAAAAATGTTAGAAAAGCTAAAACCGGTCAAAAAAACTGATAAAAAATCAGTTAAAAATCTAAAGGCAACAAAATTAGGCAAAAAGGCAGTATTACCAAAAAAAGAGCCTAAAGGCGCATTAAAGATACTATTCGCCATCGGTGGATATTTCAAAGGTGCTTGGATCGAACTACGACAAGTCCGATGGACTACGCGCAAAGCAACCTGGAGCCTAACACTGGCCGTTATCCTGTTTACCGCATTCTTCTTCCTATTAATTCTGTTACTGGATTTTGGATTCAAAGAATTATTTAACCTAATATTAAAGTAAAGGAAAAATTATATGACAAAAAACCGATATGACGACACCCGACAATGGTATGCAATCCATACCTATAGTGGTTACGAAGAAAAAGTAGCAGACAGTATCCGCCAACGCATCAGTGCAGTTGATATGGCTGACAAAATCTTTGACGTAATGGTTCCCAAAGAAAAACAAATCGAAATCAAAAACGGCAAACGTAAAGTCGTCGAGAAAAAGATTTTCCAAGGCTACGCATTAGTTGAAATGAATTTAACAGATGAAACTTGGTATATTATCCGTAATACTCCAGGCGTAACTGGATTCGTCGGTACTGGTACCGAACCAACTCCTGTCTCAGACAGCGAAATCAAGAAAATCAAACGACGTGTTGGCATCGAAGATCCAAAACACCAGATTGATTTCAAAATCGGCGAAGTTATCAGCATCACCGATGGACCATTCAAAGGATTTGATGGCGCTGTATCAGAAATTGATAACCAAAAAGGCAAAATCAAAGTTATGGTCAGTATGTTTGGCCGCGACACTAGTGTCGAGCTTGACGCATTGCAGGTTGCTAAGGTATAATACCCCAGTTACGTTTGCGACTATCGTCGCGGCTATTGGAAGATAGCTATTGGAAATTGGCAGGCTTCAAATAATTGCCACATTCCATCTTCCACATTCTATTAGCAATTTTTGGAGAAAATATTATGGCAAAGAAAATTATTGGAAATTTGAAACTACGAATTCCAGCTGGCCGTGCAACTGCAGGTCCTCCAGTTGGTTCAACCCTTGGTCAATGGGGCTTAAATATGATGGATTTTATTAATCCATTTAACGAAGCAACCAAAGACCTAATGGGCAAAGACGTTATCGTTCACCTACAAGTGTTCGAAGACCGTACGTTTAGTTGGAAATCACTGGGTCAACCAGTTGATGAACTGATCAAGGAAAAAACTGGTATCAAAGCCGGTAGCGGCAAACCCCATACCGACAAAGTTGGCAAGATTACTCGCGCTCAACTAGAAGAAATCGCTGAAATCAAAAAAGATCAGCTGAACGCAATCGATATGGACGGACGAGTCAAAGTTATCGCCGGCACCGCCCGATCAATGGGTGTTGAAGTCGAAGGATAAATAACCTCAAAAATTATAAAATATCGCGGTATAAGCCGCGATATTTTTGTTTTTTTACATTTGTTTATGCAATTTCTTCCAGTTAATGACTAATAAAAATATCCCAACCAACCCAGATATAAACAATAAAATATCCTCTGGTACATTAAACATGAATATTTTTGGCAAACCAGTAATAGCCCAAATAAGTAATAATATATAAATATACCTGTTAATTTTAGGAATGGACATGGAAAGCATTATTATGGCAAATACCGTTAATGGGCATGGCATAATCAAAGTGGTTATCTCTGGATATCTATGCCCAATCAATATGCTTATAGCAGGGTATAGCAAAAAAATAATTATGGATATAAATGACAATTTCTTTTTTAGCTTATCTTTTGGAAAACTATAATGATTTTTCTTTCTAAAAACATCTATCATAAATAGAATTGATAATGCGATAAATAATGGCGCTGCAAAAAATAATCCAATCGTGCTTTTATCATTTGCTAGAAAGAAAATGGCCCCAATCCATGCAAAAGAAAAAGAAAAATACATATTTAAAAGTGCCCGAGCAATGTCAGATTTTTTAAAATACAAAAGGCCAACAATAAATATCCCAATTACAATTAAAGCAATTTGATAATATATAGTCTGGCTATTATATAACCCAATAACGTTCCAAAAATCATCTGCTGTTTTCAAAAAATCTCCAAATATTAATCATAATAGCTTATGGCTAATATTTTAAATTATCTCCCATACTAAAGCAAATCTGATAATATTAGCCGATTGTTCCCAATCTATGGTTGTTGAAGCTGAATGATAGATAACCTCAAAAATTATAAGATATCGTGTTTAATTCCGCGATATTTTATATTAATCTAGTAATTATCGACCGATTGTGCTATAATAAAAGTATAAAAATCAATGTTGGAAGGCCTAAAAAGCCGCTATTACCACAGAAAGGATTCTCTAAGAATCATGTCAAAAAAATCAGAGCTGTTAGATACAGCAAAATCACTAGGTCTAGAATTGACCGCCAAAAACACTATCGCGCAGATAGAGGAATCTATTAAATGTGCCCAAGCACCTGTAATGGAAGCGCCAGAATCAGAAATCGCCGTAGCTGAAGATGTTGCGCCTGTTGAGGTTAAATTAACCAAAGCCGGTAAACACAGCGCCAAAGCTATCGCCGAAGCTGCAGCATTAGCCGAAAAAGAAGCTCGCAAAGCTGCGCACGACACAACTCCTCAATCCGAGGAAGCTGAAGCTCACAGCAAAAAAGGACCAAAACCAACTGTTCGTCCACTAATACAGCGCCGTGGCAAAAAATACCGAAAAATGGCCGAATTAGTCGACAACGCAAAGGTTTACTCACTAGCTGACGCTATGGAGTTAGCATCAAAAACCAACCCTAGCAAATTTGACGCCAGCGTCGAATTACATATACGCCTGGGTGTTGACCCACGTCAAGCCGACCAGAACATCCGTGCAACCGTATCACTACCAAACGGAACAGGTAAAACTGTCCGCGTAGCCGTATTTGCACCAGAATCTGACCACACTGCAGCTACCAAATCAGGTGCTGACATCGTAGGGGATGAAACTTTCTTGCAACAATTGGACAAAGGTGAAGTTAACTTTGACATCCTAATTGCAACTCCTGCTTATATGCCAAAACTTGGTAAATATGCCCGATTGCTAGGACCAAAAGGTTTAATGCCTAATCCTAAAAGCGGAACAGTGGCTGTAAACGTCGCCAAGGCCGTATCTGAAGCCAAAGCCGGTAAAGTTGAGTATCGTGTCGATAAACAAGCTATCGTCCACCTAAGTATTGGTAAAGCGTCATTTGGCGGTGCCAAACTGGTCGAAAACGCAACTGCGTTCTTTGACAGCCTACGCGCGCACAAACCAACTAGCCTAAAAGGTTCGTTCGTTAAATCAATATGCACCAGCACAACTCAGGGCCCCAGCATCAAAGTTGAAAACGTAGTCAATTAATAGATTCTTTTCTACTGCAAAATATCGCCATATTATGACGATATTTTGTTATAATAGCTATGTTATGGGAGTTTATAGCAATACCGAAATTAAACAAGCAATCGCAGATGGCACGATAGTATCTGTGCCGCTAGCTGAAAAACATATATCTCAAGCCAGCCTGGATTTTACGCTGGGTCATTATTATTACACTTTGAACTCCGACCAAGATGACCATATATACAATCCTTTTGACGAATCTGAGGTCAAAAATTATTTTAATGGTCCCCTAGCGGCCGTGCCACATAAAGATTGGTGCGATCGTAATAGTAAACCGATGTTTGACAATATACCGGCCGATCATCCAATTATTGTATTGCAGCCAGGTGAACGCATATTGGCACATACTCACGAATTTATTGGTATTCGCGCTCATGGTGGGGCCTGCGAAGTCAAAGCTCGCAGCAGCTGGGCTCGTAATGGCGTCGCAATTTGCTTTGATGCAGGTTGGATCGACCCAGGTTATATAAATCGAATTACATTAGAAATCTACAACCTTAATAAATATGAATCTATTGTTATCCCCGTTGGTGAACGTGTCGGACAATTAATATTCCATCACACTGGCCCAGTAGAAGGCGACTACAGCGATGGTCGCGGCGGCGTTAGCGGTAAATACCAGCATACTGGCGATTTGGATGAACTGATCGCGACTTGGGGCCCAGAAAAAATGCTACCAAATGCCTACAAAGACAAACGAATTATGCCCGAAACAATTGATGGGTTACCCGAGGGTATAAAATAACCTGTCCAAGATACGGTTGACAACAGATAGCCTAATTTGCTATACTACAACCCAGACATTACCAAAGACAGTAGCTGTCGTGAGCACGTCGAACGACTTAATTCGCTACCGAGGATCATGTAAAACATACATTTTTCGATATAAGTCTTTGGCAGTGCGAGGCCCAAAGACTTTTTCTTTTGGCAGCGCAACTGTCTAGATCGTTTACAATTTGGTCAAATAAACCGTCTAGCCGCAAGGTTAAACAAATATCAATCAAAGAAAGGATTTTCATCCGCCAAAATTTCGCGCATTTAGATAATTTAATTTATATGTGCTGATTTCGATGAATTTCTATTAATATCGCCAAGTCAAATTGGAAAATTAGGAGGATAAATGGCAATATCACGCGATAAAAAGAACACTTTGGTTGCAGAATTAACTGAACTATTCGCAACAGCGAAAGGTACAGTAGGCGCAGCCTACACCGGCCTCAGCGTAAAAAACCTGCAAGAACTTCGCGCAGCTGCTCGTGCAAACGACGTAGTTATCAAGGTGGCAAAAAACCGCCTGGTCCGCGTAGCGCTCGGCAGTAACGACAAATTCAAAGCTGCCGATACCAGTCTATTAACTGGACAATTAGTCTATGCTTTTTCTAGCACCGACGAAGTTGCCCCAGCTCAAGTATTAGCCAAATTTGCAAAACTTCATCCAGAATTAAAACTGGTTGCTGGTTTTGACAACACTGGCGTCACACTTGACAGCGCAACAGTTAACGCACTAGCATCACTACCAACCAAGGATCAACTCCGCGGTCAATTGGTCAGTGTTATCGCAGCTCCACTTACCGGATTCTTGGGTGTCGCCAATGGCGCACAACGGGGATTTGCGCAAGTATTGTCGCAACGCGCACAGTCACTATAATTTTGTAACCACAAGATAGAATCAAGATAATGGATTATAGATTATAGAATCTATGTCTACTAATCCCATATCTTTAATTCAAAAAACTATAAACAACATTACTATTAATTTTAGGATTTAGGTTTTTATTTATTGGTTATTATTCTATAATCCATAATCTATAATCTATATTCCAAAGGAGACCATACCATGGCTGAAGAAATCAAGCTATCTGCCGCACAGGCAAAAATCGTTGATGAACTTAACAAATTATCAGCACTAGAACTAAGCCAAATCGTAAAACATTTGGAAAACGAATGGGGCGTCAGCGCCGCTGCTCCTGCAGCAGCCGTTGCTGTAGCTGCATCTGATTCTGCTGCACCTGCAGAAGACGCAAAAACTGAATTCACCGTAACATTGAAAGATGCTGGTGTTCAAAAAGTTGCTGTTATCAAAGCAGTAAAAGAAATCACCGGCCTAGGCCTAGGTGAAGCAAAAGCTATCGTTGACGGCGCACCTGCACCAGTCAAAGAAAAAGCTAACAAAGAAGAAGCCGAGACGGCCAAAAAATTGTTAGAAGAAGCTGGCGCAACAGTCGAACTAGCGTAAGTTAAATCTATTTGACCAATTGTTCTCAACCAATACCACCCCTATAAATAGGGGTGGTATTTTGTTTGACAATTTTTACAACGTTTTCACGTCGGTATCATATTTTGATGTGGAAAACTGGGGCTGTATTGTGTTAGGAACTGATTTGTGCTATAATATAAATATAGGCACCCAAAATGGTGTCTAAATATATTTAAAGGGGCGTGAAGTTATGTCAAAAAACATAACAAAAAATGAGAAGGTAGTTATCGTGTCAATAAAGATGGGCAATGGGTCGTCCAGGGAAGTGGTCGTTGACATTAACAAATACCACGAAGTTCTAATAGAATCTCTTGCTATGAACCCAGGGGAGATTAAGATCCAGATAAAGGACAGGGATAATATTGAAAAAAAGTCCTGGTTAGAATACTTGACCAGACCAGCCATCGCTAAAACCCGTGCTATCCTTCGAGCCGAAGGGTTCACGCCACCTGAGGTAGAGCTAGTAATGAAGTCATACAACCCAGAACACGACATAACTAGGCTATTCTCGCACTACCCGGCAAAAGCAGAGATATTGATCGGCAAGATAGCCGGATATCAAATTTCAATGACTGGCGCAGCAAAGATATATTAAAAAAGTCCTGCCTAAAAACCAGGCAAGCCTCGACTAATAATCGGGGTTTTTTTACGCCCAAACACAAACTCCTTGACAAAGATGTCCAGTATTGGTATATATAAGGTAATATCACTACAAAAATAGACAAAAGGAAATTGCGAGTTACCATGTCTGAATTACCAGAGAAACAAGTAAAAAGATTACACAGCCTGATTCAAGAGGCCGAGACCAACCTAGCAGCAGCCAAAGAATTATTAATCAGCATCCTAGGTGACGACGGTGCTATCATAACACCAAAACACAGCTCTATGGACGATGCCCGTGGCAAAGTTATCGAAGGCGTCTTTGATGGTCAAAAAATGGCCGGACCAGATGGCAAAGAATACCCAGTACCTGCCAACTATGCCAGCAAATCTAAATTGGTTGAAGGTGATATCCTAAAACTGACTATTACAGATGACGGCAGTTTCATCTACAAACAGATTCAACCAGCCGAACGCAAACAAATCATCGGCACACTAGTCCAACACGATGGTGCATACTATGTTGAAGCTAACGGCCGTGAATACCGCATATTACTGGCCAGTGTGACATATTTCCATATATCAATCGGCGACCAAGTCACAATCATCGTCCCAATCGACAACGAAGAAGCCACTTGGGCCGCAGTCGAGGCTGCGCTCTAGCGTAGCCGAAACCCTGAGCCTGTCGAATGGGCGAAGCCGCTCTCTAAGGATATAAATCATTGTAATAAAAACCCACAATTTGTGGGTTTTTATATTGCATTCAATAAACAAAAGCACTATACTATTGACATCACAGAGGTGAAAACAAAAACAACATAAAAAAATTAAGGGGTGAAATATATGACAAAATTAACTGTCAGTTATATTGCAGCTGAGGGCTGTACTATCAACGTAACAACCAAAACAACTGCACGTACAACAACGCAGGAATAACACCTTGCGTTCAAAAACCAGACTAAACCACAACATTTAGTCTGGCCTGCTCAGCGTATAATTAATGTAAGAGAGCCAGTGGATAGGGAGAAAATAGTGTCAAAAGCATTGTACCGAAAATACCGCAGCAAAACGCTTGATGAAGTGATAGGCCAAAAGCATATAACTGACATCTTGACGCGCGCCATAGCGACTGACAGCCTGTCTCACGCCTATTTATTGACGGGGCCGCGCGGAGTCGGCAAAACATCAGTAGCCCGTATATTGGCACACGAGATTAACAAACTGCCATACGATGAGACCATAACTAACCTAGATATTATTGAGATTGATGCCGCCAGCAATAACGGCGTCGAAGACGTCCGTGATTTGCGCGAAAAGGTCCAAATCGCACCTAGTAACGCTGCCAAAAAGATATACATTATCGACGAAGTCCATATGTTATCCAAGGCGGCTTTTAATGCGCTACTGAAAACCCTGGAAGAACCACCATCACACGTCATATTCATCCTAGCAACCACCAATGTTGAAAAACTACCAGCTACTATTATCAGTCGCGCTCAACGGTTCAGTTTCCGCCCGATTACGATCGATGATGCCGTAAAACATCTATCATACATCGCAAAACAAGAAAAAATCAAGATTGATGATGAAGCCCTGCGCCTAATCGCAATCCGCAGCGACGGCAGCTTCCGAGACAGCATCAGCCTACTGGACCAAATGTCCAGCCTAGTCGATGCAGGGGATAAAACTATCACCGCAAAACTAATCGAAGACACACTAGGTCTAGCGCCTCATCAGATGATAGCCGATATCCTAAACGCCGTTGAATCTCACGACATACCAGCACTAGTCGCCACCCTAAATGGTGCATTCAACGAAGGCGTCAGCCCGACAGTTCTAGTTGGCCAATTAACCGAAAGTATTCGCGAACAAATTGCCGACAAACCACAATTATTACCGTTGCTAGACGCAATCATTGATGTCGCCCGCAGCCCACAACCACAATTAAAACTAATTAGCGTCCTGGGGATGGCCGCAACACCCAAAGTTATTCCCAAAGTTGCCGCATTATTAGCCCCAGCCCTAGAGATCAGTGTATCTATCGCCGAACTAGAAGCCCAAGCCATCACAGACAAACCAGTCGAAAAGATGAAACGCCAAAAACCAGCACTAACTATTAATGATGAACCTCAGCGGGTGACGGTTGGCGGGGCAGCACCCGATTTTGCGAGCGTCTCAAACGCGAGAAAATCAGGGGCGGACCAACCGGCAGGACCCGCCAAAACAGAGCAAGCCCCAAAAACAGTCCTAGAAAAAAACATAAATATAGCCTTTGACTGGGATAAATTAGTAGAATATACGCGACAGAACTATATTGCCCTATATAGCGTATTATCCAAATGTAGTTTTGAATTGGACGGCAACACGCTAACCCTTTACACTGCCAATAGGTTTTACAAGAAAAAGCTAGATGATACTAAATACGCGCCACTACTCAATAAATGCTTACAAGACATCGGCATTTGTGAACTGACTATCCACACAATACCCACAACCTCTCCGTTAAAAGATAGCCAAGCAGCCGCAGTTGCTGCTATTATGGGCGGAGGAGAAGAGGTCTCATTAGAGTCCGCATAGGAAAATGGCAGTCAAAGAGGTAGTTGCAGGGAAAATTCCACCACAGAATCTAGATGCTGAAAAAAGCTTGCTAGGTGCTGTTTTGATTGACGAAGAAACGCTGGCCGATATATCCGAACACGTCACACACAAAGATTTCTACGAAAAACGCCACGGCATCATCTATGAAGGTATGATGCGCCTGTATGAGAAACACAAACCGGTAGATTTACTGACATTAACGGATGAACTAAAGCGCAAAAAAGATTTAGATACTATCGGTGGCTCAGCATATCTGACCGAACTGACCAATTATGTGCCAACATCCGCCCATGCCGAGGCTTATGCTGAATTAGTGGCTCAAAAAGCAGTACGCCGCCGTCTAATCCGCGCCAGTGGCGAGATTTCTGAATTAGGTTATGACGAAGAAACCACAACTCAGGAATTATTGGAAAAAGCCGAAGCTGAATTATTCTCGGTCAGTGACCAATCATTAAAACAAGACCTGGTCAGCATCGAATCAATCCTAACCGAAAGTTTCGACCGTATGGAAGAATTGCACCGCAATAAAGGTGCCCTGCGCGGCGTTCGTACAGGTTACCGCGACCTGGACAATATGACAGCCGGCCTGCAACGTAGCGATTTAATTATCCTGGCTGCCCGTCCTGCTATGGGTAAAACCACATTGGTCACGAACCTAGCGTATAACGTGGCAACTGTTGCCAAACAACCCGTGCTGTTTTTCAGCCTCGAGATGAGCAAAGAACAATTAGTCGACCGTATGTTGGCCGACGCATCTGGTGTTGACGCATGGAATATCCGAACAGGTAACCTGTCCGACGAAGATTTTAGTAAACTGTCTGAAGCGATGGGGGAATTGGCCGAAGCACCAATATTCATTGACGATACCCCAGGTCTATCAGTCCTGGAAATGAGGACCAAAGCCCGCCGTGCTATGCATGAAAACCCGCTGGGATTGGTGATCGTCGACTACTTGCAGTTGATGCAAAGTAATAATAGCAGCAATAACGGCAACCGTGTCCAAGAGGTTAGCGAAATATCCCGTGGTCTGAAATTAATCGCCCGCGAATTAAATGTGCCGGTAATTGCGTTATCACAGTTGTCTCGTTCAGTTGAATCACGCAGCCCACAAATCCCGCAACTAGCCGACCTGCGTGAATCTGGATCTATCGAGCAAGATGCCGATATCGTCATGTTCATCTACCGCGAAGCGTATTACAACCCCGAAACCGAACGCGAAAACATCACCGACCTAATCATCGCTAAACACCGTAACGGACCAACCGGCAAAGTCGAATTATACTTCCACCCAGAACGCCTACGATTCGTATCGCTCGACCGCAAACACGACGCGTAACCGTAATCTTATTCGTGATATAATTATTAGTAAATATGGGTAAGCTCGATATTACAGAGTCATTTATATACCGCCACAGATACGTGATCGGGTATGGGTTAATTGCGATTGGACTGATTGCGGTGTTATTATTTGCTGGGTTATATCTACCAGGTGGGATATCAGCCGCCGAGATGCAATCTGTCGTCAAAAGTGATTCAATTAACCTGGTAGACTTTAGCAGCCTAGCCGTTACCAATCTGCCATACCATCTGTTGCAACAGGCGACTTTATCGATTTTTGGCGTCACAATCCTGGGCATCAAACTGCCATCAATCATATTGGCGTTCCTATCCGCCGTTGGTATCGTGTTATTACTACGCAAATGGTTCAAACCTAGTGTCGGAGTGTTAGCATCGCTAATCGCCATCACAACCGGTCAGTTCCTATTCATTGCCCAAGACGGTACACCCGGGGTTCTGTATCTGTTCTGGGCGGTATGGCTGATTTATCTGGCAACACTGCTGACAACTAATATCCGATTCAAAACAACGATAAAACTTGCCTTTTTTATAACAGCAGCGCTAAGCCTATATACACCACTTAGTATTTATATGCTAATCGCGATGCTAACGGCGTTCATATTACATCCACACCTGCGCTACCTAGTCCGCCAATTATCGCGTCCAAAACTAATCATTGGCACCGCAATCGGCATATTACTGATAACACCGCTGATATTTGCAACTGTCAAAAATATGGGGCTAGGGTTGGAATTATTAGGCATACCGACCAAATGGCCTGATTTTGCTGCCAATTTCAGTGCACTGGGCGCCCAATATCTGGGATTTGCCAACCCGGGCGGTACAACACTAATGACACCTTTCTTTGAACTGGGCTCAATGTTACTAATCTGTATCGGCCTATTCCGCGTAGTCCGAACAATTGCCGCCGCCAGAAGTTACATCGTATTAATATGGATATTGTGTCTAGTCCCAGTTATTATATTCAACCCTGGTTTTACTAGCATCGTATTTTTACCGCTCGTATTGCTACTGGCTTATGGCTTAAGATTCTTGCTGACGTATTGGTATAGGCTATTCCCACGCAATCCCTACGCGCGAATCGGCGGTCTGATACCGATGGTAATATTAGTCACAGTTTTGGTCTTTTCGGGCGTCGACAGATATGTCTATGGCTACAGATATGACCCAGGACTAGTCTCAAACTTTTCCGAAGATATAAAGCTGATACCCGATGGAGTTAAAAGCCTAGTAATATCTGTTGGCGAAAAGCCGTTTTACGAAGTATTTGCGAAACATAGTGGCAAGTTTACCGTATCAACAGCACCAATGGCAGTAGATTTTTTGACAACTCGCGAAGCCAAAAAAACCTACCCTGGATATGCCGTCCAAGAAATCATCACAACCCACAACAAAGATAACGGTGACCGATTCTACCTGTATAAAAAAATAACAGATTAAAGTATAATTAATAGGTAATAAACTAGACCAAGGAGAAATATCATGGCATTTGACCAAATCAAGATGATTAATCAATTACGCAAAGCTCAAAACGAATTAAAAAAAGAAATCGTAGAAGTCGAATCAGGTGACGGTGCAGTTGTCGTCCAAATTACTGGTGAATTAAAGATTAAAAAAATCAATATCAACCCAGAACTAATTGACCTAGCAGACATCGCTGAATTAGAACGATGGTTGGAAATCGCATTACGCGACGGCCTAGCCAAAGCACAAGAAATCGCAGCCGCAAAAATGAAGCCACTTATGGGCGGACTAGGCAGCCTCGGGCTGTAAGGAGCAGATTTGTCACAACTACTGCCATCGGCATTAACTGACGCCATCGAAGAGATTGGGCGTCTACCTGGAGTTGGCACGCGCACGGCCGAACGCTATGCGTATTTTTTGCTGCGCGCCGACAAACATATCGCTGACAAACTAGCCAGCGCTGTAACCAAGCTGCACAGTGGCGTCAAAAGTTGCCCAGTGACTTTTGCCCTAATCGATGCCGACGAAGAAGTCTCACAGTTATATTCAGATCCATCGCGCGATAAAACTACCATCGCGGTAGTTGAGGAACCGTTGGATATCGTTGCCCTAGAGCGCACAGGGCAGTTCCACGGCACTTATCACGTATTAGGCGGTGCAATTAGCCCAATCGACGGCATCGGCCCAGAACAGCTGCATATACCCGAATTAATCGACCGAATCAAAAAGGATGAGGTCAAAGAAGTAATTATTGCCACCAACGCCAGCGTAGAAGGCGAGTCAACCGCTATTTTCTTGCAACGCCACATAATTGACGCTGGGGTTGATATTAAAATCACGCGACTAGCTCGTGGCATCCCAGTTGGAGTTGATCTAGAATATGCCAGCCAAATAACATTAACACATGCCCTAGACGGCAGAAGGGTATTTTAATATGTATGATGCAGCAAAAAACCTGATTAATGCAGCCAATAAAATTATTGTAATCCAGGCAGAAAACCCAGATGGAGATTCATTAGGCGGATCACTGGCATTAGAAGAAATCTTGGGCGATATTGGTAAAGATGTGATAATGTATTGCCCAGTCGAAATCCCAAAATACCTGCGATATATTAATGGTTGGGACCGAGTGGTTAGCAAATTTGATACGACTGCCGATCTAGCGATTATCGTCGATACCACCGCTGATGTATTACTGGGCAAAACCCTAGATACGCCAGGCGTCCGACACTACCTAGAATCTAACCCTGTGCTAGCTATCGATCACCACAAAACCGAGTCTAACCTCAGTTTTGATTGCACATTATTGGTTGAAGAAGCCGTTGCAACAGGTGATGTCATTTATAAACTAGCAGCTGACGCTGGTTGGACTATTAACGCACAGGCAGCTGAAAACCTACTAATCGCCCTAATGAGTGACAGCCTAGGTTTTACAACTCAAAACGTATCACCACAGACATTTATGATAGCCAGTAAATTGACTGAATTAGGTGCTAACAGTTCAGTTATCGAAGGGCGCCGACGCGAATTTATGAAAAAATCACCCGAGATTTTAACCTACAAAGGCATACTAATCGAACGAATCGAATATTTCCTGGACGGCAAGCTAGCCTTAATCCGCATTCCGTTTGAGGAAATTAGAGCATACAGCGACAAATACAACCCCAGCATGTTAGTGCTAGACGAAATGCGCCTAGTCGAAGGCGTGGAGGTCGGTGTAGCTATCAAAACTTACCCAGATGGCCGATTAACTGGTAAATTACGCAGCAACCTACCGATATCTGATACCATCGCCGGATTCTTTGGCGGTGGCGGGCACGAATACGCTGCTGGTTTCCGTGTATACGAAAATATTGATACAATTATTCCAGAGTTATTAACTGCCACTGAAAAGGCATTAAAAGGCGAATCCAATGACACTAAAATTCAATAACACACTAACCGGACATATTGACGAATTTGTGTCATTAAAAGACGGCAAAGTATCGCTATATACCTGCGGACCAACTGTTTATAACTATCCGCATATCGGCAACTGGGCAGCTTATATTTATTGGGATATTCTGGTTCGTATATTGATGGCCAATAGTTATGACGTTAATCGAGTAATGAATATCACTGATGTTGGACATCTAGTTAGCGACGCCGATGAGGGCGAAGATAAACTAGAAGTCGGCGCCAAACGTGAAGGTAAAACTGCCTGGGAAATCGCCGAATTTTATACAGCTGATTTTTTGTCAGGGATGAAAAAACTAAACCTAATCATACCTCAACACGTCACCAAAGCAACTGAATATATACCTCAGCAATTAGATTTAATACGGCAGTTAAAAGAAAAAAGTTTTACATACCAAACTAGCGACGGCATTTATTATGACACCAGCAAATTTATCCAATATGCCGATTTTGCACATCTAGATTTAACTGCTCAAAAATCCGGCACCCGAGTAGAAGTCAGCTCCGAAAAACGCAATCCTAGCGATTTTGCTCTATGGAAATTCACCCCAACAGGCGAAAAGCGTGATATGCAGTGGTCAACCCCAGCTGACTTGTTGGAAGATGGAAGTTGGAATATGGAAGATGGCGAGCCCCAAGATTCAAATAGCCAAATTCCAATAGCCAATAGCCAAAGAATGGGTTTTCCTGGTTGGCACCTAGAATGTAGCGCTATGGCAATGAGTTTATTGGGAAATACTATTGATATACATACAGGCGGAATCGACGCCATACCAGTTCATCACACTAACGAAATTGCTCAATCCGAAGCCGTAACTGGTGTCCGATTTGCTAATTATTGGCTACATAATAATTTTTTAAAGGTTAATGGCACAAAAATCAGCAAATCATTGGGTAATGTTTATCTACTATCCGATCTAATAGAAAAAGGCTTTAATCCTATAGATTTTCGTATGTTCATATTGCAGGGCAATTACCGCAACGAGGGCAATTTTACATTTGATAACTTAACCGCTGCAAAAAACCGATTGAATAATTGGAAAAATACCGCAGCCATCCGCCATCAAATCAACAGCACCGACGGCAATAAATCAGTCGCACCGTTCGCAGTATCGCAAGCTATAATTGAAGCCGTCAACGACGATTTAGGCACACCAGCGGCCCTAAAGATTGTAGATGAAGCCTTCTCGCAAATCGCAGCCGCAAAACTGGCAGATATTAACCGCGGCTCATTAATTCAGATGCTAGAAACCATTGATTCAGTATTGGGTCTACAAATCATCGACAGCACACCAGACATTGGAGACGAAGCAAAACAAATTATCATGCAGCGTCGTCAGGCCCGTGATCAAAAGGATTGGGCCGTCTCGGATAAACTGCGAGACCAATTATTACAAATGCACATTGTTATCCGTGATACCGCTGATGATAGCATTTGGGAATACGAACTCTAAGATTTGTCAGTTAAAACCGTCTTTATACTATCGCGGTTAAAATGGTTTTCTATCAATACATTAATACAACCGGCAACTGGGATTGATATAATACCACCAGCAATTCCGAAAAGTATGATGCCGATGACAATCGATACCAATATCATCAACGGGGACAAATCCAAGCGTTTGGATTGCACTTTTGGGACTATGAAATTACCTTCGACTTGCTGATAAATTACAAAGTAAATCAAGAATATCAACGCCGCCATCGGCGAATTGATGGCTATAAATAGACCTACAAAAATCGCACCGATAGTCGCCCCAAAGAAAGGAATCAAAGACATTACAAACAATATGGCGACAGTAGGTATTGCTAGATTTGCCGGCACGCCCATTGTCATCGCCAAGATAGTAACTACTACGCCAGCCAGCAATCCATCAATAGCCGAGATGATTAATTGACCCGAGACATAACCAGTCACGACATTATACATCTTCAAGGCAGTGCTTTTGTGGTGTAACATACGGTTATTGTTCTTGTAAAGCGACCAAAACTTATTGACCCACAAAGGGCCTTCGACCAACATCAAGAAAGTCAAAACCAAGATAATTATCAATGTCATCACAACCGATATAATAGACCCGAGGGTAGAAATCAGCCCCGTGCCAACACCTGACGCAAACTGCGTAGCACTACCCTTGATAGAGTTCATCACGTCATCTACTTGTGGCTGGAGGTGATAATTATTAATAAAATCACGAATACCCGAATATTGAGTAGTTGCCGAATCTAATAATGACGGGATGTTTTGAACAAACTTGGCGGTCTGCTCGATAATAGGTGGGACAACCAAAAATACGATAGATCCAAGCACGGCTATCACTGCTATATATGCTAGTGCGGTACTTAGAACACGGCTTTTGCTGGGCAACATCTTGGCAATATAATTAACGGACGGGTTCAAGGCAATCGCCAAGAAAAAGGAAGCCCCAACAATAATAAGAGCAGGCCAGGCCCTAAAAATAGCCAATCCTACTAATCCAAAACCAATAACTACTAACCAGAACCTAATGAACGTTTTTGTGTCGATGTCGATATGCATTTTCATAATGGTTATATTATAACACTAACTTTCCATACTCTTAAATCGTCGCCCAGCCAATATAGCAATCCGCCATTGCAATACAGCAACGGCTGCAACACCAATTAATATCATCCAAATATTTTGATAGGCCGGGGTTGTAAAGTTAAAGAATTCGCGGACCCAATCAATGCCAAAACTTGGCAACACTACTAGAATGATTAATGACAAATACAACCACCACGCCAGACGAGATTTACGCGTTTGTTTAATGTCGAACATTTTTGGGACCAAGAATACCAGATAAATTCCAAAGAATGTTGCAATTAAAACGGTCATCGTTGAAACACCTTGCGGGTCAGTTGGTTGGAAATATCTCAGTAACATATAAGATGCCGTAACGACCAAACCAGACAATACCGCAATCGGCGCAACAGCGCGCAATGTATCACGCCAGAAAGTTTTAGGTGATAGACGGTGCAGTGGTTGAGGCGTGAATAATGTCCACATAATCGTCGGTGCAGTCACCAGGAATATGTTCATAAATGTCAGATGTCGTGGCTCGAATGGATAGACTACCCCCATAACTAAAGTAAATGCTAATAGTACTACGCCATAAATAATTTTGTGAAAGAACAATGTCGCAACTAATTCAATCGCCTGAATTATTCGATTACCCAGCCGCATACCTAGTGGCAAGGAATTGAACGAATTGTTCATCAGCACGATATCGGCAACACGACGTGTAGCTATGGCACCAGCATACATCGCAATTCCTAGATCGGCTTTTTTTAACGCCAACGCATCATTAACGCCATCGCCAACCATACCGGTAAAATTGCCGTGACGGCGAAAGGTGTCAATTAGGCGCTCTTTTTGTTCGGGCAGGACGCGGGCAAATATCGTCGTAGTCAGAACCTTATCATCCCAATCATCATCTGATATTTCTGACAGTGCAGCACCAGTCAAAATCTTGTGATGTGCAACAATCCCAGCCGACTTTGTAACATAGCGGACTGTATCTGGACTATCTCCACTAATAACTCGGATGCTGACGCCATTTTTTTGCAAGTATCGGACTGTCTTGGTGACACCGTCGCGTAGGTTGTTGGACAATATAATCAACCCAGCCGCCCGACCCGAGCCGCTTGCTAGTTTTTTAATCGGTGTATTGGTATCATCAAAAACCGCGACCAACATAACACGCTTACCTTCACCAGCCAGGCCTTCGACACGAATCTTATGAGCCGACGATAACGGTGCCAATTTACCAAGAAACTCTGGTGCACCGACAAAGATTGAATATACCTTGCCGCCAAATTTTACTTTGACTCCACTCATCTTACGAGCTGATGAAAATGCGATAACTTCTAATACCTCGTAACCCTCAGGTTTACCAATGCCATTAGCTATTGCCATGCTGGTCGAATTGCCATTGCCGGTTTCGGCTGCCACAATCGCAACTAATTCGGATATATTTTTATTACGTTCGTTAAATAATTCCACTGATTCAAAAGTAATCTCATCACTGGTCAATGTCCCGGTTTTATCAACACATAATACGTTCAGTAGCGCCATGGCTTCGATTGCAGCTAGTTTTTGTGGCAGAACTTTTGCTAATGCTAGTTTGATTGAGCCAAATGCCAACAGTAGGGAACTGGCCAATAATAACCCCTCGGGCACAATGACAACTGCAGCCGATGTAATAGTCTTGAATATGACAACTGCGTCCAGCCCATATAGCGAATAGACTACAAATATAGTAATAGCCAAGCCCAGTGCGCCATACGTCAACCAAGTGATTGCCCGCGCTACAGCAGTTTGCAGTGGTGTTAACTGTGGCACATATCTTTTTAGTGTAGCGGTCATCGAGCCGGCTTTTGTTTCTAGCCCTACAGCCGTAACGCGCACAGTTGCGCCACCAGCTACAACCACGCTAGCTGCATAAACAACCGCACCAATTTCTTTTTCAACTGGAGCTGATTCACCAGTTAATATACTCTCGTCAGTCTCTAGACCAGAGCCGGACACGATCTCGCCGTCGGCTGGAACCTCATCACCACTTTGCAGCTGAATAATGTCCCCAACAACCAATTGGTCAAACATAACTTCTTCGATATGTCCGCCAGATAATACACGACGGGCTTTGGGTGCACTCATTAATTCTAGTTTTTTCAAAGCCCGCTGAGCGCGAACTTCCTGGACAATAGCAAGCAACGTGTTAATAACAATCACAACTGATATAAACAACGAGTCTCGATATTCTCGTAAAAACAGCAAAATTAATGACAAAACCAATATGGCAATCACGATAGGTGATATGAAATTTCGGCGGACGATTATCAGAAAATCTTTCATTATTATAATTATATGGTTTTTGTCATTTAATTGCTATGATACAATACTGACCAACATCCAGTTGCCATCGTTATTCTCACGGCGCAAGCAATAATCAGATTTGCCGTCTGACATTGTGATGATTTCTGCGATTTTGCCACCGCAGTTAATTAGGCAGCGTAGCCCAGCGTCGATGAAATCATATGTTGATCCACGGAATTCCATGCGGCGGGGATAGGCTGCTAGATTTTTGCGGAATCCCATTGCTGTTACTGTTACTGATTCATTGATTGATGTTTTCATTTCCATATTCCTCCATAAGTTATTTTTAAAGATTTAGGTGCTGAGTCAAATTAAAATTACCGGAGCAATTTGTTTGACCAGTTAACGGAATTTTTGGTGAGTAAGTCAGATAGGAATATACGACCGTTAATATATATTCTGTTTACTGATTGTTACTTTAAAAATATTTATCGTTTACCGTAGTAGATAACTAGCGGATAAACTTATGGTGGCTATAAGCCTGCTGGTGGAAAGATCTTGCGACCAGTACCTGCATGACTATAACTAGTATACTCCCCCCTATATATAGCGTGTCAAAGGTCAAATTTACAACTAGCATTAGCGTTTTGGACGGGTCTGTTATAATTGAAAAATGATACATTTAATACTTAAAATCGCCAGTGCAATACTATCAATCTTTATAATTATCGTCGCCTATGGTGTCATATCATGGAACGTATTTGGGACCCCAACATTTATGTCGGGCGGGGTAGATTGCAAATCAACAGTTTATACTGAATTAAATTCGGCCGTAACTCAATCTGAAAAAGCCGGCTCATTATTCCGCGACGGATCGATGTTCGGCACTCAGCAGTGCAATAAATAGCTATTCTTTAGAGTCAACACCAATTGCATCGCTAATATGTTTATAGCCATCACAAATCAATAACCGTGACAAACCGTCATTAATCTCGGCCGCTAGTTGCGGACCGCAATATATCATACCGCTGACGATTTCCACTAGGCTAGCGCCCAGGCGGATTTTAGTATATGCATCCTGGGCCGTAAATATACCACCAACACCGATAATCTTTAGTTTTTTACCATATTCTACATATGTTTGACGGATCAATTCATTGCCCAGGCTTTCAGTCGGCTTGCCGCTCATATGACCACGAACGGTTTCGGGAAATGTATCACGGCTATCAACTAACTTGCGATTTTTAGTCAGATTAGCAATCGTAACACCAGCGACCTTGTGTTTTAGTGCAACTTGCAATAATTCATCAAATTTGCCCCAAGGCAAATCAACTGGCATTTTAATAAACACTGGCTGTGGGGCACCAACCGCGTCAACGGCTGCTAACAATTTTTCTAGTTTTGACGGAGTTGTAAATGGTTCGCCACCATACGTATTAGGGCAAGAAATATTCAGTTCGATCATCTTGACGCGTGGCTCGGACTTTGCACGCTGGACTGTCGTGACATAATCAGCGATACCATCGGCGATGCTGACAACTTGTTTACAATTAGTTTTTGCAACTGACAAAATAACCGGGAAGTCGCCGAATGCTTTTGCTGGGTAATCATGAATTCGCTTTAATACTGCACTTGACCCTTGATTGGCCAGTCCAGCATGAACTACTAATGACTGCGAATATGGTAATCGATAAAACCAAGGCTTTGGGTTACCGGCACATTTACGCGCTGTGACTGAACCGACTTCCATGAACCCAAATCCTATATTTGCCATCATTGGCACAACTTCGCCGTTTTTATCAAAACCAGCTGACACGCCAACCGGCCGTTCAAATTCGATGCCACATATATTCTGAACTAGCTTTTCGTCGCGACTACCTTTGAATAATATCCGAACCAAACCGCGCAACACGGCAAACCGGCCAGTAGCAGACGTCATCGCAATCATATCGTGATGAGTTTTGTCTGGCGCAATGCGAAACAAAATTGGCTTTGCCAAAACCTTATATGACCATCTGTTATATCGTAACCAAGCGCTTCGCAACATCTATCAACCCCTCAAATTTCAAATAATAGTAGATACAATCATAACAAAATCTATCTGCAAATGAAAACAGCCCCGCTTGATAGCGAGGCTGTGAACTTAATAACATTCTGTACTACAGGGTATCATCAAGGCTTTTTCATACCTTGTGACAGTTGTGACTGCAACTCTGCCATTGTCGACCTTAAAAGCTAGCAAGCTAGCAAGATTCGGGTCACAATAGATGTCGGTTGCAATGATGGTTCGTGCGCTGGTCGGGATTTCGTTATTTATCAGCATATGAACTATGCTGGCAAATGTCTGTATCCCGCCTTTTTTTTGCCCACCCGACAGGTTATTCTCTGGCTTTGTTAAAACGCCAGGATAATCTGCCAATGCAATGGTTATCTTGTTTTCGTGGTGCTCATAATCCTCACCAGGTTTGAAAGCAAAATTATCCAATATCTGTGAATTGCTAACGTAGGGCTTTATAATATCGACATACAAATTTACTGTCGTTATAAAGTCCTGGGCGTGAACTACTGGGACGAATATCTGTCCTTCTTTCAAATTCTTTGGGTGTGGCAATTCAGCCGGGTGTACACCCTTGATGACACCACTGTCCAACGAATCATTTTTGTGGATTATTTCCCAAGACTTCACCAACATACCCACCAAATGTTGAAGATTCTGCTTCTTTGGTCTCATCACCACTGGAACTGCGTAAGACATTACAATCAACTTCCTTTTTCTGCCGTAAATTTATCCCAAAAATGCTCTTGAGATGAGGCGCTAACAGATTGATATTACCAATCGGTTGGCGCCTATCTCAAAACAAAACAGGAATAAAAAAGGCATCAGAGTATAAATTATTAAGGTTCTAAATTACATTATAGCATAAGTTGCATTATTTGTAAATACATTATAATGTATACATGATAAAAAGACTCATCAAAAAAATGATAGCTACGGCACGCCCAAATCACTATCGACCGCTTAACCACATCGCAATCAGCCGCTCAAAACTTATCCACAATTTTAACCTAATACACCGCCAACACACATATATGGGTATAATCCCAGTCCTCAAGGCCAACGCCTACGGTCACGGGCTGACTCAGGTGGCGACGGCGCTAAACTCTGCCGATTGTTCTATTGTGGCGGTTGACGGATATTTTGAAGCTGCTCGCATCCGTGATATTACTAACCACCGTATATTAGTGATGGGGTATATCAAACCTGTCAATTTTCATATGTTAGATACGCGAAAGTGTAGTTTTGTTGTCCAAGATATTGATGAACTTCAATCCATCGGTCGATTGAATAAATCTGTCAATATTCATATCGAGCTAAATACTGGAATGAATAGACTGGGGCTAAAACCCGATGAACTGGACGATTATCTAAAAGCGCTAAGGCAATTGCCAAAGGTCAAACTAGAGGGTGTTATGACACATCTAGCCGACGCTGATAATCCCAAAGCTGATTTTACAAACGAACAAGTAAAATTATTTGACGATATGGTCGCCCAGATTTTCAGCGCTGGGTTCAAGCCCCGATACGTCCACATAGCCCAAACCGCCGGTAGCACCAAGGCCGCTAGCAAATATGCCAACGCTATGCGAATCGGAATCGGCTTGTACGGCATCAACCCGCTAACGCCAGCTGACAAACACTTCGGGGACCTAGAAAAACTGCTACCAGCCCTAGAATTAAAATCTGAAATTATCAAAACTGTAGATTTGAAAAAAGGTGACCGTGTCAGCTATAACGGTACTTTCACCGCCGATAAGCCTATGCGAATCGGCGTATTGTCGCTAGGATATTACGAAGGCGTACCCAGGGAACTGAGCACCCGAGGATTTGTAACCGACGGTAACCAGAAAATGGCAATTGTCGGGCGAGTCTGCATGAACCACACCATGATTGACCTGACCGATAGCAAATTGACGGCAGGTGATACCGTGACAGTCATCAGCAACAACCCAGCCGACCCGAACTCAATCGCCAATATAGCCAAATCTCACCGATTGTTCAATTATTCATTGCTGACCAATCTGTCTAGTAGTGTTCGGAGAGTTTTGAATTGAAAATAGCATCTTGGAACGTCGAAGGACGACTGAGCGATACGGGCGACGTCGGACGAGGCACACCGGCGCATATTATTGATAGCATCACCAAATTAGATGCGGATATTCTATTGTTAGCCGAAGCCCACAGCGCCGATTCATTAGATGATTTGCCCGCCAGTAAACAATTACGCGATTTGGGCTACGAATTACGCAATGTGCCTTATGATGATGACCTGGCCACTAGGGAAAATGTTTATAATAAACAACTATCACTAGTATTTGCTAGCCGATTGCCGGTTGACCGATTTGAGATTGTAAAACTAGGCGACCTGCGCAATTCATTAGTCGCGGTTGTAAATGGAGTCCGATTCATCGGTATCCACCTAGATGACCGACGCGAAGAAACCCGCATCCGGCAAATGCACGATCTAGTGAAAGTAATTAAAAAATCAGATATGCCAACGGTCATAATGGGGGATTTTAACGCAATGCACGGCGAAGATATATGGCCGGCACGATTTTTGCGCTTAAAACCCGTGCGGTTATTATCCAAATTAACATTTACCACTATTGCCGGACGTGCAATCGAAATGGCACGTGGTGAAGCCATAAAATACTTGGAAGACAACACTAATTTAACCGACGCCGACCCTAAACACCGGCCAACAACCACGCCCAAAGTCCGTGAAACCCCATGGCTACCCAGCGTGCGATTAATCCAAATTGATCATATATTCATCTCACCTGAAATCTTAATAAGTAACTTCACCATATCTCCAGATTATGGCGCTGACCATCGAGCAATAAGCGCGGAAATATCAACCCGATAGATACACCCCTATACATACACCTCAAGGTGTTATAAAATAGTATTTGCTCGTAATGGGGATTCGCCAAGTGGTAAGGTGAGAACTGCAAGTCTGCAGTTCGCAAGGCCGGAAACGCGACGGCGTTGAGGCGGGCTCGCGAAATTTATTCCCAAATAAATTATCGTGAGATGGGTTCTGGAACCAGGCTACCAGAAACATACAATAAGCACATTTCACAAATCATAACATTCAATCGTAATGGGGATTCGCCAAGTGGTAAGGCACTGGTTTCTGGTACCAGCATTCGGGGGTTCAAATCCCTCATCCCCAGCCAAGCATTGTATCAAACAATACCTTATGTTGTAATATACATTTGTAATCTGTTGGATAAAGCGCCAGGAAGTAGAAAAACCGACCGAAAGGCCGGTTTTTTGGTATGCTTTTACAATATATCTATAGATTGCATAAAAATATCAAATGTATCATAATTAGACTTAATGAACAGCTTGAGGGATCGAATACTATCACAATTACGAGCATCGCGTAAGGCACTTCTTGATATCCCAAAAAATAAACTAAGCGGCAAAATGATTGTCGAATGGCAAAAATATTGGGATTCAGAATTTAACAGAGCAAGATCAATTACAGATATATTCACTGGGGTTCATATTTCGACTATTATTAGAGGTTCAGAAAATGAAACGGGCCCTGACGTCTGCCTAGATTTACGAACTTTAATCGTTAATGAGGTTGACGAAATTATACTCAAAGTCGACTCGAAGCAAATCGTTACGCCAATTTTGGATGATTTAATATCGAAAATCGCTGATACAAAACTATCTACACTTTTAAAGGAATTTAGTGCCTGCAAGGACAACCAGCCAAATAGTGCCGCTACGATCTTTAGAACAATTGTTCCGCTTATAATAAGAGAAAGAGCAAGAATTATAGACCCAAAACATTCATTGGCAACAAAAGATGATATAGGGTTCGAAGGCGACATTAAAATGGCTATTAATCATCCAACATTATTTAGTCAAGCTGAGAACAAGCTAATTAAGAACTATTTTAATGGCGGCAACAAAGTCAGTTTTGATAATGTCGTGCATAAGCCAGATTATTTAATTGAAAAGACCGAGCTTAGTAGTGCGGTGGATTTATTAAATAGAATTCTGCCAAGAATAATTGAATAATCTGTATGGACAAGATTTTACTTTATGGAACTTAAAGATATTGATTATTTCTCAAAAATTGAGCAACATAACCCAGCCGTGTTTAATTTAGCTACTAAATCATTATTGATATCTAATAAAAATGAACAGGATTCAATTGAGATTCAGCGGCGTTTATTGCTATTATCAAAAAGCACCGGCAATGAGCATCTTCGACAATGCTCGAATTTTCTAGCAGAAGTAATAAGTTATTGTGAGCTTTTTAGCCAAGGCAAAGACCCACATTGGGTGCCAGAGAGTAGTAGCCCAACACCCGATATCCAATTTGCGTGTGGCGACGGGCAGATGCCGGTAGAAGTTAAACATCTAAATAGCCCTCACGATGAGCATGAAGCATTGGCCTCTGGTAGGATGTGGGGAGGTTCTGTGAACCCAGACTATAATGACGGTATTCAGAAAAAAATAGACGAATTTATTGTGTCTGCAAAAAATAAGTTTTTGAGCCACAATAAACGAATCAATTCTAAAGATAATGACGAATCTGGAGTTTTATATATATTTTTCAGTAAATCTATTGATGCAAGCATTACCGATACGATACCTTGGCAGACTAAAATGGAAGATCGAGTTAGGGCTATTGCGGAATTAACTATTGGGGACAAGATCGATCTAATAGTAAGAGATATCGACAAATCTTTTATTGAATGACCTCTGTGAGTCTTTTATCGTGCAAAGCGAGTTGGACCTTAATATTTCTAACCAGTCTGGTTTTTTCGAACAAACTACCTTCGTGTAATACATATTTTATATACCCGCCAATCATTTCTTGTTTGCCATAATTTCCATCAGTAACACTCATCATCCTTGTAAATTTATCAATCGCATCACGCAAACCAGGCTCAACTTCGCGTAAATCCGTGATTAATTCATTTCGCATGTTACATAATTCCTCAACAATGCCTTTTTCTGAGATATATGGCTCTTTACAATTACGATCGACCTGCCGTGAGCAGTGATAATATGTAAACTGTGGCGTATTTCCGTTCGCATAATGCCTAGTATGTTCTTCGCCGACAACACTTGCTCCGCAGCTGTAACATTTTAGGAATTGTCTAAACGGGAATTCTTTCGACCCCCATTTAGTCTTGATAGGCACTTTTAACTGTTCTTTTACTTTCAAGAATAAATCTTTATCGATCATTGGTTGATGATTGCCCTTATACCATTTGCCTGATCCTTTTGGGTATTCGAATTCGCCATAATAGAAATTGCTTCCGAGCATCCGATAAATCATACTGAGTGGAACGTTTTTGTCCCCACGAGTTTTTACGTTATTGTCTATTAGCCATTGTCGAATGTGTCGGCCACCTTTTCCGGCTGCAGACATTTCAAACATTTTTCTAATATATGGAGCACGTTCTTCGTCAATAATAACATCCCTAGCACCGCCAGTTGCTGCCCGAGTAAAATATCCAAGTGGAGGCATACATGGCCGCCAGCCCATCTCGCATTTTGCCCTAATCCCTCGCTTGACGTTTACACCTCGATTATCGTTCTCAAGTTTTGCTTGCGAGCATAAAATCATCAGTAAGAACTTTTCATTTGGAGTATTACTAAAACTTTGCCCGAATGTTCGTATATGCAGTAGCTTGTTCGAGTCCATTAAGTCTACCAATGATCCTAAATCGCCGGCATTTCGCGATAATCGGTCAGGCGCCCAAGTTAATACACCTTGATATTTATCGTTTCGAATATCCGTTAGCAACTCACAGAATACAGGACGTTGCCCGGACTGTTTGGCGGAATGACTCTCTTGTTTGATTTCTGTGACTTGTAGCCCCTCACGATTTGCCATGTCGATCATTTCTTTGATTTGCGAGTCGATAGACATAGCCTGACGTTCGTCTTGTTCACTTGATTTGCGAGCATAGAGGCAATATTTTATATCTGTCGTTACTGGTTTCATTACAAGTACAACAGTACCGCTGAGCACCTATTAAGTCTAGTCTGATTTTATAGCAATTTATCCCATAAATTGTTACAATATCAAGTAACTATGCGAATTGATATTATCGATAACCATTTGGCCAAATTAGATCTTGATCTGCGCAAGTCGCATAATGGCCGGTTTATGGACCAAAAACTAACTCACGACAACCTGTCATTTATCTGTGACTGTATATTGAATTTGGTCAATGGTGATTATAGCCGATCTTTTACTACTAGAGATTTGTGGGATTTAGAGTATTTTTGTAAGCAAGTTATTTTTGTATACAATAAACCAGATCCAAAAACACAGGCTGAAAATGAGTATGACAAGTTTATTAACCAACCATTACGATTGCTGGTGTACGCTGGCGTCCTAAATGACAGAAAGGTTGGAGTTAGCTATGTTTATACTATTAATAACTGCGACCTACTAGAATATATAGCCCTAAACCACGTAAATGCATTTAATTTCTTAGTTAAATACCTTACGAAAGTATTGGTTGATAGTGGCGAAATACATTATTTTGATAATTACGAGCAACATTTCAAGGATGGCGATATCGATAACGATGATTTGGCTGGGCTGCGGAGCCATTACGCTGACTTTATTCGATCCAATACTCCTATAAACGGTGACTTCGAGCCAAATCGTATTTTTAATAAAATACTAAACATATTAGCCATATATCGAAGGATGCCTGGTACTCAGAGGGGCCGCATAACAGATTACCCTATGGCGCTAAACGACCTGGTGTATAATGCCATCAATTGGCGCGATTTGGATAAACGAAAAGACATCACGCGAGAAGAAGCTGCCAAGCTTGGTGAGATTAATGAGCACCTGAACAGAGTTACTGATTATGAAATGGCTAAGGCTAAGGCCGCCATTCGACGACGGCATAACAACGTCAGTGAATTAAATGATGAATTAGCAATCGGCGAAGCAACTCAGGCTCATCATATTTTTTCAGATAGTCGGAACCCAGAATACCGAGCTTTTACTGAAAATTTAATATTGCTTACCCCAAGCCAACATAACACGAAAGCTCATCCTGGCAATAATACACAGTTGCTAGGTAAAGACTATCAGAAGGAATGTTTATTGGCGAAGCTTAATAGTATAGAAGAATCTGAGTTTAACTGCGATGGCTTTTACTCCTTGCCAAAATTTGTAGGTATGATTAATAAAGTTATGTTTGGCCTTAATATACCAGATGATTCAACGATAGATGATGTACGGCAGGTACTAAACAGCTACACCCGTGTTGAATAAATCGCAGTCTTTTGCAAATAGAAACAATGACTTATTTGCCTCGGCTTCAAAATGCATGTATTTATGATTAATATCTTTAGGTAGCCCCCAATAAAAAACGGAGTTTCTGTCTATATTTAGCGACCTCGTTGCATAATTGCGAGCTATTCGATAAAACAGGAAGTACTCCTTTGATGCAAAGAATTTTAAGCTGAGAGGATCTATGTGAGTATCTTTTATTGGCATTAGAACTGCTGCTGATCCGTCAACGATTGAACCAGGTGGCAATAAAGCCGCTCTTGGGTAATATGATAAATTCGGAGCAACTACTATTGAAGTGCTGCCAAAATATTGGCCCGAAATAGCAGAAGCATCATGGCTATCAACGTATTGGTCATTTAATAGGGGGATTATTCCATCAGAAGTAATATTTCTTGACTTCACGACACGAATTTTGCCTTTCGGAAGCATATTTTTACTTGTAAGCGTCCTGTCTCTGAAGGCCTTAAAAATACCCAGGTCTAGTTTCGAAGCAATTTCATCAAAAAAACTATTACGATATATCAACCAAGTCGGGAACTCAGAATCAATTATATAGTCTTGATTTTGGACCAAGTATGACTTAAGAATATATGAATCAATTATAGTTTTGTGATTTTCGGGCTTATTACTGATTTGTGTGCTAATGGTTTCAATCTTAACACCTTTAAAGCCTTTTTCTCCATAGTCGCAAATTTTTAGTATTTCTTTTGTTGAGAGTTTTAGCCTTAGCTTATCGAATTCCGGTGCACTCAAAAGACTTTTTGGGCTAAACAGTGCAACATAATCTGAAATTTGAAGAGCTTTTTCTATAAATAGGGCGAATAGGTTTTTTGTGCCTGCAGTCGAGCCTAGGCCGCTTAATTGATAGTTTTGATATTCCTTAGCCGTTATAACACCAAATGGAGGGTTTCCGATTACAACATCATATTTAATCCTAAATTCCTTTGTTAAAAAATTATCGTGAATAATCTTTAGTTCAAAATTGCTCGGTACTTCTATTAATTTTATTATTTTTTTTAGAGTCCTAATTGAATCGTCGTTTATATCAACAAGATCAAGTTTTACTGTTTCAATATGTTTATATTTTTCGAATATAACAGGCAAAAAGTTACCAACACCAACAGATGGTTCAAGAATCCTTACTATTTTTTTGTTTTTAAAGTCAGGCAAGTCAACAACAAGATTAAAACATAGCTCTTGCCGTGTATAGAAAGCGGCATCATCTAGGCGTTTTGCATTAGCCAGCTCGGCGATCTTTGTTGCATCAGTGAAACTAGGCCGCTTTTTTTCGATATAATCGAGCAAATTATCAATAACCGCCAAGCTTTCTTTTTCGATTGTTCTCTTTACCTGATTGAGGGATAGACTCTTTTGCGAATCCAGTTTTTTAATATTCCCTGAGATTGATTGGAATATAGCAGTCGGCACAGCTTCACCGAGAGATTGCCTTATGTTAATTTCATGCTTTTTTAGATAGTCTAGTTTGTCCTTATAAGGAGCGGCGTTTAGCCTATTTATATCATCACAACTCCATACAAATGTTCGCGGCACAGACATGAATCTCATTAATTCCCTAATACTGAAAACCCTATTATCTCGTGGGTGTATAGTTGCTTGGCTGGCCAGAATATCATTGCGAGTGTGGACACATGGTGCGGTTTTATCCCAGTAGCATCTTGAATATTTATCGCTATTTTTATTCGCATTTTGAGTTATAGCGCCATTTACAATCTTATGTGGTCTCTTGTGCGGATCGGTATTATCAAAAGCCGATTGTCCCTCCTTGACGTCTTTGATCCATTCGAGCATTCTTTTGTCATAGTTTTTAAAGTTATGATAGATATCGTTTTTATCAATTTCACCCATTTCTTTCAATGGCTTTAAATCGCCAATAAGTTCTCTCAACGTAGGCGCTTGCTGTTCTGTGGGGAATAATTGATATGGCGTAACATCCTCAATATCTTTTCTAACGCCTATAACCAAAGTCCTAGTTCGACTAGAATTATTCCCATAATCCTTAAAATTGATTATCCTATGGGCAATATTATAATGACCGGCGAGGTTAGTGTTAATCGCTTCCATGATAGGCTTATCGTTTCCATCGATGTCTGTACATACTGTTTTGAGAAAACCGCGCACATTTTCTAATATAAAGTAACGGGGCATTATCCGACGGGTCAGGATAAGCGACTCAACCACAAGTGAATTCCGTTTAAGTTCATTATTCTTTTTGTGATTGGCAACCGAGATCCCCTGGCATGGTGGGGTGGCAATCAGCACGTCTACTTCATTTTTTTTGTAAGTTTTTTTCCAAATATTTATTGCCCTTATGACTTTTTCTTTAGTCACATCTAGTGTGAAGTCACCTACGACATAGCCATCTTCCAATGAACACACTTTGTTCGCTTTTTGTACGTCAAGTCTGCGTTGTATTAGCTCAGATGTGGCGATGCAGTCAAAGCCTTCTAGGCTGAATCCGTAGCAGCCTACCCCTGCACTACTGAATAATGATACATACCCTGGTTTGTATTCGTTCATATTTTAATTATAAAGCATAAGTATTACAAATGGAAGGGCTATTTTCGTTTATCCCTACCACTGTTGTCTAAACCCATTATACATACGACAGATAGAAAACTACAATACTATTTCTAGTTTTATTACATCAATACACCTATGGCTTATCTATTATCATCTGGTTCCTTGCCTACAAATTCAACAAGCACGGGACGTGGGGCTTTATCGCCTAGGCCTATGACAATAGGCCTTCTTGGCTTAAAATACCTTTTGTGGTTACTTTCTAGCCAATATGCAGTAGCTTTCCAGTCTCCGTCTTTAATCTTTTGTATTAATTTTGATTCGGCTACATCGTTAATAGCCAAATATCCTTTTTCCTGTGCTTCCTCGGCGGCTTCTTTGAAGTCTGGATCATCATTAGCCCAGCGGTAATAGGTCGACCGAGGTACACTGGCTTTTTGAAGGGCTATTTCGATAATTGGTATTTTTTCGAGTTGTTCAAGAATTTTCTTCTTGGCCCGAATTTGTTTGGTGCTCATTTATTTTTTCTCGTTTTAGACCAGTTAGTTTTTCCCAGCGTTTCATAGCCACCTCGGCATAGACAGGCGATTTTTCCATCAAATAACATCGTCGCTTCAGTTTAAATGAAGCAATTAGAGTGCTGCCACTGCCACAAAACGGTTCAACTACCAAATCGCCACGCTTCGTTAGGACTTTAATGTATGGTATTAGAATTTCAATTGGTTTGGTACCGAATATAACTCCTTGGCCAGAGCTTTTTAGGTCATCGGCCTGGTACTCGATAAAATCGGTCGGTTGGTATCGTTTACCGCCCTCGTAGCCCTCCCACTGGGGCTTACCAGCGATAGCATACAAAGCTGTTTCATATTCTTCCTGTAGGCCATCGGGTTCCTCGTCTTGGTTGTAGGGCACATCACCACTACCACCAACCATTGCGATGTCGTGTTTACTAAAAAACTTGTATTTAGAGGCAAATCCCTGGTGTCGATTAGGTAGGTGCCAGCAAATCATGTTTTTAACTTTCCAATATTTTTCCATTTCAGCCCAAATGATCCGCAAGTTCTTCCAGTTTTCATAACATATAATGCTAAAATCTGGTTTAGCGTATTTCGCTACATTAGCCATCCATAATTCAGTGAAATTGTCTGGCATTACATCGGTTTCTAAATATCTACGGTTCCTTTTGGCCCCAAAGCCAGTCACTGGCTTGCCGCCACGCTTGGCATGTATATAGTCCAGAATGCAAGGCGGGTCAGTCATACACATATCTGCCTGGGCATTATCCATTAGTTTACCGAAATCTTCAGAAATCGTGCTGTCACCGACCATCAGGCGAGAGTCGCCGAGCTGATAAACATCACCGTTCTTGGCTTCTATCGTATCTATATCCAATTTTTCTAATTCTTTTTCTAAATTAAAGTTTTCAGGTTCGTCTAGTTCTAGATTAAATACCTCATCAAGTTCTTCACTGCTAAAACCTATGTCGGTTAGTAGTGAGGCATCAAAATTGGCCAGTAGGCTATAGTCCCAATCGCCAAGATTTTTATTTAACCTAATATTTAGTTCTTTTTCCTTAGCTTCGTCCGGGATATCCAGATATACTACTGGTATTTCTGTGAATCCTAATTCTTTGGCCACTTTTAATCTGAAGTGGCCTCCAATTACGATGTTTTTTCTATTTTCGGCACCATTAACTAGTATGGGATCAACCATACCAAAATTTCTGATGCTGTCCTTTAGTTGCTCCGTTGCTTCGTCAGTCCACTTGCGTGGATTGTAAGGTGCCGGGTTTAAAAGTTTGATATTAACTTGGTTAATATTGGTTGCATTGTTCATATAGTTCTCCTTCAAGACCAATTCTATTCAGATCAAAGGAGGAACTATACGTTAAAAGTTGAGCTCAACTGTTACTTATTTTGATTTTTGTATTACGAAAAATAGTGTCTACTTCTGAATATGTCATATTAAACCTAGGTGCGATTTCTTTTGTTGTTTTACCGGAAACTTTCAATTTGTAGATCTCGATGTCGCGATCTATCAAGTTGCTTGCAATAGACTTCTGTTTATTATTACCAACCATACTTTTTTGATATTCAATGACTTCTGGCCAAAGTCGTTCAACGTCAGCCAAGCGAGTGTTTTTGTAAATTCTGAGGTCAACATATGAAAGCGTTTTGTTGTTAACCTGATTTACTACTATCGGTTCGAAACTCGCTATAAATAAGTTATTGACAAAGTCGTCTTCATCACCAGATATTAAGAAATATTGGAACATATGTGCCGATAGGTCACACGGTATCCCATATTTTTTACATAATTCATTCGTATCGTTGATTATGCTGTTTTGTGGGTTTTCACTATTAATTAACTCTTTTAAATCGTGAGCTTCAAGAAACTGATTGTTATTTTCAAATTCTAACAACTGTTTGATACGAGTTTTTCGTTGATTTTGATGATACGAATCAGCCTCTTGTGCTAGTAAACTATTAAATTTAGTAAAGTCATCGTAGCTATTACCTATGCCAGAAGGGGGTATTTTATATTTCTTCCTAAATTTTATTATGTCCGTAATAAACTCGGGTTTTAGTAATAATAGCTTCCTCCGTTCCTTTTCGGAATCGTAAAGTCTGTTTTTGGACATATACACATTATATCAATTTAATAATCTTTTCGTATTGTCAAAATTGAAAAAACATAAGCTATATAGCGTATGGAAGAATGTAAATAACACAATATGTAGCGTACTTATCTGGAGGTATAATATATATGTACTAGTAAAGGAGTACGGCGTGGGAGATACAAATCTGGTGTAATCGGCACCCTCTTCTTTAGAAAAATAAAAAAGTATTCTAACGAAAAGGGTGCGGACTAAACGGCACACAAATGCGACTCGGTTTGAATTTGAGTGCTAGAGACCGCCGTACCGTTTACTGGGTCTCGAGGAAAGCGAAGATACTATGGCTAAAACTCCAGCAAATTCTGGGAAAGCTTGGACTTCTGCATCAAACGCGCAGCTGAAATCTCTTGCACGCGGTAATACGCCTACACGTATTATTGCTCTTGATATGAAGCGCACTCCTGCTGCAGTTCAGAGTCAAGCAAACAAAATTGGCGTTAGTTTAAAACCTACCAACCAAAGCCCGTACGGCACAAAAAAATAGCTTGCAATTAGTATAAAGTAAGATGCAAGCTATTTGGTTACCCAAGACCGAGCTTGGGTGATTACCATATTTTGATTATATCACGATACACAGTCTAGATATTGCGACCAACCTCGTTTAATATTTGTGCTACTATGAAAACATGCAATGGATAATAATATTAGTAGTAATAGCCTTAGGTTATTTTTTAGTTAAATCTATAAATAGAAACACGCGAGCAAACTTGTTAATTGAACAAAATAGGACAATCAATACAGAAGAATACAGGAACTTATCTCACGCAACTCAAGAATATGGCAGAAGATTGTTAGAGGCAGAGGAAATGAACTGCGAACTATTTAATAGCTTTGTAGATTTACTAAAAGACGATAAATTGACTAACAAACAAGCAGCACAAAAAATGGCCGATATAAAGAATGATATGGATTTAAAGGTACATGCTATGTGGAAAGAGCAAACAAGATTACAAAAATTATTAAAAGTTCATAGCAGAATAGACACTTCACCATTTTTAGCAGAGTTAGAAGAAACACGTAAATTAACAAAAGAAGCGTTCAATAAATACAAGTCACAGTATCTTGATGGTGCAGTAGGCTTCTATGATATAGAGAAAAAACGCTACAGAACGGCAAAGGAGTGTGGATATTTACCCTACAGCCAGATTGATGTAGTTACCAAACAAGAGACAAAACTACTTTCAGTTAATAGGTAGAACGTTTAGATATGATTGGGCAATGGCTCGACAACTGGCGAAAGCTTGACGAGTTGAACGCTACAATCTGGGCATAGACCATTTTTATGAAATCCTATGTAACATTCTGGACATTGATATTCTGGAATTTTGTAATTATTAATTTTAATACTCCTTATATTGTTAGTTATATTTTAGACACAAAAAGCCCTCGTTTCCGAGGGCTAATATATTGCCTATGGACAAATAATATCACACGATAATCGCATTATCCACTTTTTGTTATACTACTCCATTTCCTGTTTGGTTGTACCTTTCAATTCCTGATCCATTTGAATTAACACCTCAAAATAGTCTACTAGTCTCTTGAGTTCTTCTTCTGTTAACTTTAGTTTAGGCCCATCACTATCCGATACTTGTGCCATATAACACCTCCTTTATCAAGTTTAAACCGAGACAGTCAGAATATAGGGATTTTTGTTCCCATTTGTCTCATTTTAATCTGTTAGAATGTACCAGACCTATATGCTCAGCCAAATTAAGAATAGGCCTTCATGGTCTATTTTTAATTTGCTGAGATTGATAGATTTTGACCGACGAGTGAGCATTCGGGGGTGAGAACTGCCGGTGGCAGTTTGCAAGGAAATATTCCGATGCGAATTATATTCGCAATCGTGAAATTTCGGGGTCGCGCTAGCGTGACCAAATCCCTAAAATTAATTGCTATTGCTATTTAATTCTATCAGCCGTATTTTCTATATCATAAATTTTCAATTCACCATTTTTTGAAATATACTCTAACAAATCTTTGGATTTTGGAACGCCCTTATAATAGGTTTCAATTATTAACCCAACACCGCCATGTGAAACTAATAATACATTTTTATCTTTATACTCGTTCCTAATTCTATCTAAAAATGGGAAAACTCTTGTCTCAAGTTGTTTCGGTGTTTCGCCTTTTGGGGTGTTTTGATTGTCATACTGCCAAAGGCCATAATAATCACCATTATTATGTTTACCTTCATATTCACCAAAATTTCTTTCTCGTAATTCATCAGCAATTATCAACGGCGTGTCTTTATGCTGTTCGGCGATAATATCAGCAGTCTCTTTGGCTCTAATAAGTGGTGAACAAAATATTACATCAAAATGGACATCCTTGAGTTGCTCTTGCGTCTCAAGGGCTTGTTTGCGACCAGAGTCATTTAACGCGATATCTATACTGCCTTGGATTTTATGTTCCAAATTCCAGTCAGTTTGTCCGTGCCGCACAAAATATTCGCTCATTATTTTTTATCTTTCAAGATGATAGTAATATAAAATATATTTTATCACATTTTAATTCGTTGAACGGCACCAGACCCGCATGCTCAGCCAAATTAAGAATAGGCCTTCATGGTCTATTTTTAATTTGCTGAGATTGATAGATTTTGACCGACGAGTGAGCATTCGGGGGTGAGAACTGCCGGTGGCAGTTCGCAAGGAAATATTCCGATGCGAATTATATTCGCAATCGTGAAATTTCGGGGTCGCGCTGGCGTGACCAAATCCCTCATCCCCAGCCAAATAAAAATCAGGCCAACAGACCTGATTTTTATTTTCCCATCGCCCTAGAAAACTTGGGCGATGATCCAGATTGCTGCGGCTAGTTCTAGGAAGAAAATCCCCAGACCAACAGGCGAACCCCAGCTGAACCATGAGCCCCACGCACGCCAATGCTGCGTAGGCCATTGATAGTTCTCTCGGTATTCTTTCCACGCCGCTAGATCTTTGTCATGTTTTTGTTCTTTTGTCATTTTTGGTTCTGACATATAACACTCCTAAATAGATAATATAATCAATTTATTCGACCGATAAACCAATACTCTTTTATTGAATCCGCAACCTCTGATTGCCCGAGCCAGGCGAGGGTGGCAAGGCGGAGTTATTCCATAAATTAATAATATCATACTGTTTTTGAGATTATGAGATTTGTCGGGACATCTGCAGAATCCCGGATGGTTATGAGACAGGCTTCCTGGAGTATCGAGGACTGTTTGAGCCGACTCTTAGGCGGCGAGTTCCGCAGATGCCCAAGAAGACTGGTGAAATAAACAATCCGCGGGTTCGAAGCCGTCCCAAATGTTTTTCGGTTCCTTTTTGCTACTCAAAAAGGAACTAGTCTTTGGTTCTTTCCGAAAAGAAAGAACAAAAACTCCCCAGATAAGCTATACTATACAGATGAAGAAAAAAGTTTTACCTATTGTTAATATCAAACTCGACAAAATCGTTGGCGGGGGACAATCCCTAGGAACATTAGAAGGCGGCCGCAAAATGTTTGTTTGGGGCGGATTACCGGGCGAAACTGTCGCTGCCCAGATGACCAAGAAAAAATCTAATTTGGCCGAAGGTGTAGTGATGGAAATATTGGAACCCAGCAAAGAGCGCATAACCCCACGCGACGACACCAGCTATCTATCAACTAGCCCGTGGCAGATAATGACTTTTGACACTGAACAACACTACAAGGCCGCACTAATAGAGGAAGCTTTCGAATTACACGATATCGTATTACCAGACAAAATCGAGGTATTTACAGATGACAAACAATACGAATACCGCAATAAAATTGAATTTAGCTGGTATTGGAACAAAGAATCAGACACGCTAGATCTAGCGTTTTTCCGCCGTGGCACACATGGCAAAATCCCAGTTGACGGCACCAGCCTGGCTAACCCGGCAATCAACCGCGCCGCAACCGCTATGCGTGACTTGTTGCGAACCAAACCCGATGTCCGTGCATATATGTTAAAGACATTATTAGTTCGATGTGACGCCAGCGGTAACGTTGCGATGCAGTTATACGTCAAGGAACCCGACTTTGTGCAGTTCGCTGAACACGAAATCGTAAATCTAGGCGTCGCCGGATTCGAATTGATATTCAGCAATCCCAAAAGCCCAGCCAGCGTTATAACAAATCGCTTGCAACAGTGGGGAACAGCCAATCTGTCCGACACTATCCTAGACATCCCATTCACTTACGCTGTCGAAGGCTTTTTCCAAATCAATATCCCGATTTACGAACAAGCCCTGCGTGACATGCAACAATTCGTTGATAGCAAAAAACCAACCGTAGACCTATACAGCGGCGTCGGTACAATCGGCCTAACCATCGGTGGCGCCAATGTAACATTAGTCGAGGTCAACGAACCAGCTGTTATTGAAATGAAACGTAATATCAAGGCATTAGACCGAGAAAAGTTAGTCCAGGCAATCCTAGCACCCAGCGAAAGCGCCCTAGAACATATCGTCAACGGTTCAACCATCATCGTCGACCCACCACGCGCTGGACTACATGAAGATGTCGTCAACAAATTATTGGACGTCGCACCACAGCGAATCATCTATCTGTCATGTAATCCTGTAACCCAAGCCCGCGACGTCGCCAGATTGTCCGAAAAATATGGTGTTAAATACCACCGCGGATACAACTTCTTTCCACGCACGCCACATATCGAGAATTTGGTTGTCCTGGATTTGAAAAAATAGACCGTTCGACTACGCTCAGAGTTTTCAGTCCAAAATTTCACTATACCGCATATGTTTGTTACAATTAGACTATGAAAATCGCGCTAACCAAGAAAAAGATTGTAATTGCAATCATATCTTTTTTTGTGATCGCAGTAGCTATTGTAGGCACCATATTGATACTGGGCAATGTCGCGCCAAAACCACCAATCATAAACCAACAATCCGCTGATAACATCAAAAACCAGGCAATCGAGGCCGTCAAGTCAAATGATCGTGAAAAAGCCAAGCAATTGTTCCAACAAGCAAACGAACAATACAAAACCCTGGATGACCAAAACAACGTCGTTGATACCGAGCTGCAATTATGGATATTGGGAAATTACAGATGAAAAAATCCGCAGGCTTTACACTAATCGAAGTCATCACCGTTATAGTAATAATAGGAATTCTGTCGACAATAGGCGTAATATCCTTTAACGGTCTACAGGTCAAAACAAGGGATGACACGCGAATATCACGGACGACCGCCATAGCCGAAACATTAGAAAAATACTTCGATAAAAATGGCGAATACCCGCAGTGCGAGAGTGACCAATTCCCAGCAGGTCGATTAAATATCGACAGCGCTGTCTTAAAAACACCAAGTAATAAAGAAATTGTATGCAGTGAGAACACCGGTGATTATTTTGTATATGGAATAAATGCCGAGGGTGGGTGGTCACTGACTTACAAAGACGAAGCAAACGATAAAACAAAATCTATCTCCAGCCGACATAGCAGAACGGAAAATATCGTCCGCCTAACGACTACATCTACCACGGGAGGATCAATACAAAACAATGAAACTACATATTCAAAAGGTGCTACAGCCACAATCCAGGCAAGACCAGATCAACTATATTTATTAGCCAGATGGGAGGGCGACTGTTCAGGTGCCACTTCGGAACAACAAGCAACAATCATAATGAACGGCGATAAATCCTGCAACGCCATCTTCAAACCAATCCCAATCGACGCGCCAACAATTGATATATATTACAACTTCGACAACCCAAACAAACTGCCCGATTCTAATGTTATAAGCTTTTACAGAGCATATAACACTGGGTGCCAAACAGGCCAAAAGCAATCTTACAGATATCAACTGGACGTGTCTAGTATTACAAATAGTAAAGATTTTACCTATAATGTCGATTGGATAGAATCTTCTAATTTTGGCCTTGACCTAAGCAACTTGTTTTCCGGATGGCAATATTCTGTCACGGCGCAATCACGATGCTACAACAATGTCACAACTAGCGAATGGAGCGACAAAGCAACAATATCTTATACCCAACCAGCCGTAGTCACTATATCAGCCACAAACAATAACACCAGCCCCTCTATAATATCAGTCGCCACAGACTCTTCGTTATATAATGACAAGTCATTACAATTAATATCAGTCGACTCATCTGGCAATTGGACGGTCGTCCGCAATAACGGTCAGGACAGCAGTTTCGATGATTATACCGCCACAGTCACAAATAACACATCCTACTTTGCTGCCATAGCCAACCAACCGGTCAACGCCGTTTCTATTGATCAATTGCTGGCGACAAGTAGCAATATAGTAATAAAAAAAGCCGGGAACACTACGCCTACGCCTTCAATTCCAACTGCGCCGACCCTTAAAAAAGACATCGACAACGGAGACATCATCATCACCGCATCTAGTTCATCATGCACCACATCAATGGTAACGGCCTATCAGTTCTTTTACAATGATCCAATATCGGGCAGCGCTGTATATAAAAACTCCACAAACGGTCAATATGGCTGGGCACTAGACAACAAATTGACCATCAATGCCAGCAAAGGTCAACTATACCAGGTGGCATCGAGGGCTCGCTGCGTAGCAGCTTCAACTAATATCTTCCCCAGGGACACAATTAATGACTCTGACTGGAGCAGATTAGGATATATCATAATACCAATAGACAAACCATCCGCCCCGAGTTTTACAATCGGTATGAATTATAACGCCGCTCCATCCTCCAAGTCTGACTTTTGGAATGCTACAAGCTCTCCAGGCGGGGATTGGCTTAACGTTAATAGCAACGGGGTTTATTCATGGACTGTCACAAAAATTACAGATTTGCCAACTACCACATGCCCTAATCACACCTCTGCACAATATAAATACCGAGCCCAATACAGCCAATACCCAACATGGTCTGGGTGGACCAGCTGGCAAAACAGCCGAACAAAATACAGGATTAACTCAGTAGAACCATGGGGAACCAGATTCCAAGTAAAGGCAAGGTGTATAACAAACTACGCGACATCACCAGAATCTGCCATAACCAATCGCTGTGCCTGGCATAGCGGTCATGGGGCCAACCATGACGACTGTGGCGGATTTACAAACTGATTCTAGCTAGTTTTTATTCGCCGATAAGCAAACTTCGCGCCAACACGCCATTTGGTATTGGAATCACTGTCATATTGGTAAACATACCCGTCTCGGACTTCACTGATTAACACTAGGGCGGGGTTGTATGGTGCTAGGGTTTTATAAAATATCAAATCCTCGTCGGTAACGTTTTTGCGCCCTGGAAAGACTTCACAAAACTTCGCCCTACCAACTTCATTAAAATAATCTGGACGGCCTTTTGGTGGCATATATGTATCAGCCTTTAAACCCATAGCAAAAACTATCTTTTTGATATCACTAAAAACTAGCCTAGATTTACCGACAACATACAAAAATAGTTGTTTTTTAGAAGTTAAGAATAGCGTTGCTTCAACCAACGGCCCGACCGGCGCGCGGAATAATACTGCCTGTCTAATATCGGCATCAATTCCGAATCTTTCTTTGATTGCTCGCTCCACCGCCAATTCATCGTATGTTCTGTCGCTCATATAGTGATATTATAACACCGAAAAAGATAGAAGAAAGAATAAGGATTATAGATTATAGAATAAAAAGGTAGATTTAGAATTTACGATTTAAGATTTAGGTATGAATCTCAATAAATAATAGTCTAATTTGTATAACTTTTTTCCCGACCGAGAAAAAAGTTATACAAATTAACGCCCGAAGTGATAACTACTATAAAATGGGATTATGAGTCGTAGTGCCAGAAAACAAAAGCCCCACAATTTATTCTATAATCCATAATCTGTAATCTAGATTCTGCCCCGAATGTTACAATAGAGGTAATGGACTTCAATAAACGATATGCCAAACTAAACGCCGATCAAAAATCAGCTGTTGATTTAATTGATGGACCAGTTATGGTTGTAGCAGGTCCAGGGACTGGTAAAACCGAGTTACTGGGTATGCGCGCAGCTAATATCGTGCGCCAGACCGATACTGCACCAGAAAATATCCTCTGTTTAACCTACACCGACAGCGGAGTCAACTCAATGCGCCAACGATTAATAGACATAATGGGCGCCGAAGCTCACAAAGTCGGAATCTACACATTTCACAGTTTTTGTGCCGATATAATCAACCAAAACCCTGAATATTTTTACAATGGTGCAAAATACGAATTGGCCAACAAAGTTGTTATCAACGAAATATTAACTAATATATTTGCAAAATTGCCCCATAGCGACGTGATGGCGTCGTCAAACAATGGTCAATACACCCAAATTAAAACTGCCCAAAACGCCATATCTGATATCAAACGTGATGGACGAACCCCCGAAGAGCTGTTGGCTATTATCGATGCCAATGATAACGTGATAGACCAGGCGGAAAAGATAATCATACCTTTCTTTGACCAGCGAATGTCCACTAAACTCATCGAACCTGCCGGCAACCTTCTAAAACCACTGACAAATTTACCATTTAACTGCACTGCTCCAAATGTAAAACCACTTGGTAAAGCCCTGGCTGAAAGTTTGCGCCAAGCTATTAATGAATCCGATTCGGCCGGTAAATCGACGCCACTTTCTGATTGGAAATCTGCCTTTATAATCACAATCAATGGACACAGGGTGCTAAAATCGCGTCAACATCAGACCAAACTTTGTTCTATCTGCCACATCTACGCCCAGTATCTGCACCAAATGGATAGCCGAGGATTATATGACTACGACGATATGATATTACAAGCGATTCAAAAAATCGAACACAACATCGACCTAAAGCTCAGCTTGCAGGAAAAATATCAATACATCATGGTTGACGAGTTTCAAGACACCAACAAATCACAAATGCGCATCATACAAAACCTAACCGACAATGTAGTCAATGGCGATATGCCGAATGTTTTGATTGTCGGCGATGACGACCAGGCAATATACAGTTTTCAAGGCGCCGATATCAGCAATATTTTGGACTTTAACAACAACTATCCGCGCGTCACGATAATCAACCTAACCGAAAACTACCGTTCCAACGATCATATATTGTCACAATCAGATTTTGTAATAAATCAAAGTAACGACAGGCTGACAAAACGTCTGGACTCCGTCAACAAAAAACTCCACGCCAATCACAACATAGGCGACGGGGCCTCGATACATATGGCAGACAAAATAACCGACGAATACAACTGGGTCGCCGATAATATCCGCGCCAGGCTAGACGCAGGCGAAGCACCCAGTGAAATCGCCATCATTGCTCGTGGCCATCAACAAATTTCCGACATATTGCCGTTCCTATTCGATGCTCATATACCAGTCAATTATGAAAAATCCAATAACGCATTGGACCAAGAAATAATTATTAACATTGAAAAAATAGCCAAAATGCTGATAGCGTTATCTGACAACAACCAATCTGCCGTCAATGCGATGCTACCCAAAATATTATCACATCAGGCTTGGGGTATTAAACCCGCCGATCTGTGGCAGTTGAGCATTATGGCATATAAAGATGAAAATAAATGGCTGGAACAAATGCAAAAATCTGAAGTTTTTGGCAATATATTCAATTGGATCATCGCATCGTCTAAACTGGCAAACCACACCAACCTAGAAAAAATGATAGATATAATTATCGGTATCAACCCGCCATCAGACGATACAATGACCAGCCCACTATACCAATATTATTTTAATGACACAGCGCGTGAAAACGGCCCAGAATCATATATCACATATATAGAATCCCTGCGTGCCATCCGCCAATGTGCAGCCGAGTATAGCAACGACCAGACTCCAGACCTAGCGACGTTTGTCAAAGTAATATCGGCTTATTGTGACATAGGCGAAGCGATTAATATCCAACAAAATTTCTCGGTATCGGCAACTGCCATCAACGTTATGACAGCTCATTCGTCCAAAGGCTTAGAATTTAATAATGTCTATATAATAAATGCCACCACGCAAAGCTGGAACAAAAACCGCGGCGGACGGAACAACAACAGTTACCCTGAAAACCTAAAGATTGGCCGAGCAGGCGACAGCGATGATGAAAAAGCCCGATTGTTTTTCGTAGCTATGACCCGCGCCAAACACCAATTGCACATATGTTTCAGTAACCAAAGCGACAACGGCAAACCGTCTGATATCAGCGCTTTTTTGACCGATTCCGAACTACCAATCCAAAAAATTAATCCAATCAACGATATCACCGCTCGCACTAAAACCGCCGAGTTGCAATGGTATCAACCCCTGTTATCACCGATTACCAAATCGATGCGCGAAGTCTTGCAAAACAAGCTAACTGGTTATCAATTAAACCCAACTGCACTGAACCATTTCATTGACCTAGAACGCGGCGGGCCCGAACAATTCTTGATGAACAATCTGTTGCGCTTTCCGCAAGCTTCCAACCCATTCACAACTTACGGCAATTGTGTCCATAGCGCATTCAAATATGCCCACAGCCAATTTATTGCAAATAGTAAAATCAAAATCAGCGATATAACCAAATACTTCACCGAAAACATATCAAAGGCACATCTGGATACTGACGAATTGGCAAAATACACACAAAAGGGTATCGATCATCTGACAAAGTTTTTCACCGAGCGACCAAAGTTTTTCACCGAAGGCCAAAAATCCGAAGAAGATTTTAAAAACGAAGGCTGTGTCATTGGTAACGCATTAATCGGCGGCAAAATCGACCTAATGAATATCAATAAATCTGAACATACTGTATCAGTTATTGACTATAAAACTGGTAAACATTTTTATAACTGGGCAACAGGCGACAGCCGCGTCAAAGCCCACAAATACAAACAACAATTAATGTTCTACAAACTCCTAATCGAAAACTCTGCCAAATATCGCGGCTATATCGCTACCAATGGCATAATCCAATTCGTCGAACCGGACAAATCGGGCAATATCAACGAGATGACAATCGACTTTGACCAATCGGAAATTGATGAATTTACAAAACTAATCAACGCTGTATATAAAAAGATTATTAATCTGGATTTACCCGACACTTCTAGATACGCCAAAAATATCGAAGGTATTAAACAATTTGAAGCTGATTTAATCGACGGCAAAATCTAAACTATTTCAAGATATTATATTGACCATAGGTAAACAATCTGTTAATATACTATCAAACACAGATTGATAGCTTTTTTGCATCTCTGAGTTAGAATACATTGATAGAAAATCTTTCTAATCACTGGACAAAGGGGGTGAGCGATGTGGCAAGCAACGAAGTGTGTGCGCTACGTAAAGCCGAAGAAGCGTTGGAAAACGCAAAAAATTCGGGAGCGCCAAGAAGTGAGATAGAAAAACGGCAGGCTGAAGTTGATAAGTGCAAAGCAATTATCGAAAAATGCCGGGAAGGCCAAGCCAGATGGCCGTTTTGCTAATGGCCGACATCAGTGTCATGCACAGTCCCTCGCTTTTGCCAGATGTCGTAGCCTGTAATCAGATTACGGCTAACCTGCGCAAAGGTGAGGGATATTTTTTTTGAATCAACCTCTAAACAGGCTATAATAATATACGATGAAAAACTTCTGGCACGAATTACCAAAACCTTTTTTTATACTTGCTCCAATGGAGGCAGTAACTGACATTGTATTCCGCCACGTCGTTGCGGCTGCCGCCAAACCTGACGTTTTTTTCACCGAATTTGTCAACGTATCCAGTTTTTGCAGCACCAAAGGCGTTCACAACACACGCGACCGATTAGCACATACGCCTGACGAACAACCAATCGTAGCCCAAATTTGGGGCAACAAACCAGAACAATTCGAGACTATGGCAAAAAGTCTAGCTGAAATGGGTTTTGCTGGTATTGATATCAATATGGGCTGCCCGGATAAATCAGTTGTAAAAAATGGTTCAGGCAGTGGTCTAATCCGCACCCCAGATATAGCGTGTCAGTTAATCGCTAGCGCTAAATCTAGTGGTTTGCCAATCAGCGTTAAAACCCGAATAGGTGATTATAAACCGACGGAATGGCACGATTGGATAAAATTGTTATTACAACAAAACATCGTCAACCTGACTGTGCATCTGCGGACCCGCAAAGAAATGACCAAAGTCCCAGCCCACTACGAACTGATCCCAGAAATTTTAGCCCTGCGTGATGAAATCGCACCCCAAACCCTAATAACTATCAACGGTGACATTCGTGACCGTCAGCATGGTCTAGAATTGGCGCAACAGTATGGCATTGATGGATTTATGATTGGCCGCGGAGTATTTGCCGACCCATTCGCATTTGAGTCCGAACCGCGTGAGCACAACAGGGCAGAATTAGTTGCGCTAGCTAATTTGCAATTAGATTTACACGACAAATACTCGACCGAATCATCACCACGCAAATACGATCCATTAAAGCGCTATTTCAAGATATATTTTCATGGCTTTCCAGGCGCCAGCGAAATGCGTGATAAACTGATGCACACAAAAAATACCGATGAAGCCCGCCAATTGATAAATAGATTATAGATTTTGGATTATAGATTATAGTATAAATCTCAAGGTCATTTTGAGATTTTGCAGCCCACCGGGACATCTGCAGAATCCCGGATGGCTATTGCATTAGGATTCCTGGAGCAGCGAGGACTGTTTGAGCCCTTAAAAGGTTTAAGGCGCGAGTTTCGCAGCTGCCCAAGAAGACTGATACAATAGCCAATCCGCGGATTTGAAGCCGTCCCAAGAATTTTTCGGTTCCTTTTTGTGACCCAAAAAGGAACTAGTCTTTGGTTCTTTACTAAAAGAAAGAACGAGAGATTAACCTGATATTCTGTTATAATTCCCATATGCCACGCAGAAACAACCAAATTAAACACATCCGATTAATCATGCCCGACAATTGCCAGTCTAAAAAACAATACCCCAATGAAAAAATGGCGACCGATGCCGCTGATTTAAAAATGTTGATGGATATGTCACTAGAAATAGGCGTCTATCAATGCACGACGTGTAGTAAATGGCACCTGACACAGTTAAACAAACCTAAAAATAAATAGGGACGGACTGCACAGTTGTAGGTATCGGAACAGGAGAATATTTATACCATTCATCCTTTGGTTGGTCGACGTACAACATCTTAGGCGCAGTCGTTGCGCCTAATTGAGAATAACTATTATCTCCCCAACAATAAATCGAACCGTTTCCAAAAGCACAGCTGTGAGTTCCCCCTAACGTTAATGCAGAAATAGTTTTATCCTTTAGCGCGCCCGATGCAACGACTAACACTGGTACGGCAGAATAATCCTCACTAACACATGTTGTCTCAATGTCTTCTGGCCTACCGGCACCCAAAAGCCCATACAGACATATAAATGAATAGTTCGGCAACACTTTATCCCAAATTCTATTGAACCCCCAGCAATATACAGCACCAGCAGCTATCGCACATGTATGACTATTGCCAGCGGCGACCGATGACACATCCGCATCCCAATTCTGCCCCGATGTAGATTTGACAGCCGCGGGCACCAAACTTTGCGATGCACTTGCATCACCATTACCCAATTTACCAGCGCCATTTTGCCCCCAACAATAAACTCTAGAACCAGCAATAGCACAAGTATGCGAGTTGCCGGCGGATATTGCAGTTACCCTCTTCCCATTCAAAACATCACCGACACCAGACCTTACAGCAACAGCATAGTTAATATCACCCTCATTACCTCGGCCAAGTCTTCCAAACATACCCTCCCCCCAACAATATGCATTAGCTGTGGGCTCGTCTGTAATAGCACAGGTATGCGATTGACCAGCGGATATTGCAGTGACAGTCTTATTAAACACCGCACCACCGGAAGACATCGTGACAGCAACGGGGGTATCACTGGACGATACGCCCGCTAACCCTGATTGGCCTTTGTCATTAGCACCCCAACAATAGGCCTTACCCGCGCTAACAGCGCAAGTGTGCGAATCTCCAACTGAAATTGAATCAAATCTTAAACTATTAGACACTAAAGTTGGATAGTGAGAGGAAACCACATATTCCCCGGTGGTGTCTATTGTGGTGTTACCCCAACAGTATGCCAAACCGGCAATATCTAACATACAAACACGCTGCAAACCGACTGATATTGATTTTACCTCCCCAAAAGGCACATCTGGTTTGGATTGCACTGCCACTGGGGTATCGCTTTGACGCCACAATGGGTCATTACTCGGGACTAAATTACCATTTTTGTCTTTTTCCTTGACGACCTCGCCACCCCCGCCCAGATAGCCAGTGCCCCAACAATATGCCTTATTATCGCTACTTATAGCGCAAGTCTGATTGCCGCCAGATGAAATCTTTTTCCAGCCCATTTTTACTTCATATTTGCCCAACCGAGCCGTTTGATTATACCTGCGCCACTCTGTACTATCGCTACGGCGCAACAACCTAGTCGTGCCACTGGCGACAATTTCGGTTAATTTATCAATACCGTTACAACCAGCGCAACCAACGCTAAAAGTAGATTGAATTTTATTGTCCGTATCGTTCAAAACAAAATTGCTGGCGCCAGTTATCGGAAAGCCCGAACAATCAGTGGCAGGTGTCAGTGGGCTATTATCAGTCCATCGTGGTATGCCATTATTTGATTCCAAACAGGATTTGGCATATACAATCCCAGCATCAGCAGCGGTTTTTGCCAGCTGATTATAATATTGTGCGTTCAGCGATGCCCGCACCGCCGAAGTTGATACAACTGCCACCAATAACACCGTCAACATTACAATTGACGCTATCAATACCGTTGGTAGGGCAAATCCGTTTTTATTATTTTTCACTATGAAATTAACCTATATTTTACAGATTAATTATAGCATAAGCGCTACAGACCGATTTGCAAGACTTCGCCACCAATAGCACGGCGGAAATAACCATCATGGCTGACATATAATACGGCACCAGAATATTTAGACAGAGCCGTTTCTAATTCTTCGATACTTGGTAAATCTAGATGGTTTGTTGGCTCATCCAATATTAGCAACTGTGGGTTATTGGCCAACATCGATATCAATTGGAACCTGGCTTTTTCTCCACCAGACAGGCGAGAAATAGGCGTACATAAATCACCCTCGGTGAATAGATAGTCGCTCATCAGACTGCGAATTTTAGTAGTCGATATTGGTAGTTTTTTGTCCAGATACATCCGTTCAATTGCACCCTCTAATGTTAAATCAAAATATTCGCCTGAGACTTCTTGTTCATAAATACCAATTCTGGTATGTGTGTCCAATGTAATCTCACCAGCATACCTAACGATATCCTTGCCAGTTCCCAGTAGCTCTTTGATCAGTGTAGTTTTACCACAGCCGTTACGGCCACGTAGTTCCAGCGCTTCACTTTCGCGCAGGTCAATGTTAATATCTGCGAATAATGGAGCGGTGTAGCCCAACGATACATCTCGCGCTGAAACCAATATATGTTTGGACCGCGATTCTTCACCTTTTAGGCTCATCCGAATATTTTTGGATTTAAACTTGTCGTATTGAGCAGCGACTTTGTAATGCAGGTTTTCGGCTGATTCTTTGTCTATCCAAAAAGTCGGTTTTTCTTTTGCCTGCAGCTCAGCTAATTCTTTACGCGAAACTTGTTCCAGACGTTTAAATTTTTGAATTGTAGCCGGATTGCGAGCTTTTTCTTTCAGCCGCTGATAATCAATAACCTTGGTCTTCAAATTCACAATCCGTTTTTCAATCATTTCAAAATCATTCATTTGGGCACCAGTGCTGACGGCGTTTTGTTTCAGATAATCATCATAATTACCCTTGTAGCTGACGCATTTGCCATCTTTTAATTCAACAATTCGATCAACTTCTTTTAATACGTCGCGGTCGTGAGTAATGACTAGCATCGCTTCGCGCGCAGTTTTCATCCATTCAATATATTGCTCTTTGGCAACATAATCCATATGGTTGGTTGGTTCATCAACCAGTGCTAGATGGGCGTCACTATGCATAACCTTAACAACTTCAACTAGGCGTTTTTGACCACCAGACAACGTCGCAAATGGGCGATGTGCCACGCCAGGCAATTGAAAATTATCTAGTTCACGCTCGATTTTTTCTTCTATTTGATAAAAACCCTTGTCATCAAAACGCATCAACGCGTTGGTGTATTCGTCAATGAGTTTCATATCATCGCCCATAGTCTCGGGGTAGGTTTCAATTATTTTACTGAGCTCATTATATTCAGGTAGCCCAAACAGCACGTATTGTAGCACTGTCATATCACCAGTATTGTGGTGTTCCTGTGCAGTAGACACAACTGTTACTCCACGTTTAAATATGACTTCACCAGTGAAATCTTTATCTATGCCAGCCAAAATACCAAATAAGGTAGATTTGCCAACGCCATTACGGCCAATTACACCGACTTTTTCGCCATCGTCGACACTAAATTTAATCCCAGTCATTAAAATCTTGGGACCAAAACTTTTCTCGGTAATTGTAATATCGGCAATCATCTGTAACAGCATACCACAACAGGGGTAAAATTAGTAGTTTTTGACTTACCGGCAGTCGAAAATTACAAAATGATATATAATAGTTCCATAGATGAAACAAAAAATCAGCATTGTCATAGCTGCGTATAACGAAGAACCTCGAATCGCAGAAGTTCTAAAAGTAGTTGAAAAACACCCGCTAATATCCGAGGTGATTGTTGTTAATGACGGCTCTCAAGATAAAACCTCCGAAGTAGCCAGGCGATTTGACGTCACCTTGCTGGAAAATCCCAAAAATATAGGCAAAACACTGTCTGTCAAAAGGGGCATCGAACACGCAAAAGGCGACATAATAATGCTGATTGATGCCGACCTAAAAGGTCTGAACGACGATTCCATCCGCAGATTGGCAGCACCAGTGATCAACGGCGAAGTTGACTGGACTTTGAGCCTACGAGACAACTCAACTTGGTTTATGAAGCTTGCCAAAATGGATTGGATCAGCGGCGAGCGTGTCGTCCCAAAAAAATTATTGCTTGACGATGTCATCTGGTCACGACCCGACATCAGCTATGGGCTTGAAACCCTGATGAACAAATCATTGCTTATGCAGGGCACAACCTTTTGCTCGGTGTATTTACCCAATCTGACAATCACCAACAAATCCGAAAAAATCGGCGCTTTTCGCGGTGCGATAGGCGAAATCCAGATGTTTAGACAAATATTTCGAGTTCTGCCACTTTTTGGAGTTTTTTGGCAATTTTTCAAAATGGCATCCCTAAACAAAAAATATAGTAGCAAAACACATCACAACAATCTGTTACAATAGCAATATGCCACAAAAAAACAAAATCAAGCCGCCACTGAAGTCTATCGTTAATCGACGAGCGTCTTTTGATTATGCACTAGACGAAGACCTGGTTGTTGGTATCGTCCTGACCGGCATGGAAACCCGCGCGGCTCGTGATGGCCATATCCAATTAAAAGGGTCATTCGTCACCATTAAAGATGACGAATTATGGTTAAATAACGCCAGTTTCAGCCTAAAATTGAACGAAAAAGGCGTAACCGGCGCTCGTAGCATAGACACTTCACCGCGCAAATTATTAGCCAGCCGCAAACAAATTGATGATCTAGCCGCTCGCAAGCAATCTGGTATGAGCATCGTCCCATTAAAATTATTGACCGGCGGGCGATATATCAAAGTTGTCATTGCACTAGGAAAAGGCAAGAAAAATTACGATAAACGCGAGACCTTAAAACGCCGAGACCAAGAACGCGAAGCCAGTCGTGCCATAAAAAAGCTGTAATTGTACTATAATTAAATTAATGAAGTTATATTCGTGGAATGTGAACGGGATTCGGTCAGTGATTAACAAGGGCGCTTTTCAGGCGTTCATTGAACAATGCCAGCCCGATATCTTGTGCCTACAAGAAACCAAAGCCAAACAAGGCCAAGCCGAAATAAATCTGCCAGAATATAGCGAATATTGGAATAGCGCAGAAAAAGCCGGTTACAGCGGCACGGCTATCTTTAGCAAAACCAAACCTATATCTGTTATTAATGGCTTTGTTGATGGTATCGCCGAAAAATACCACCTGACAAGCGACAGTTATGGCGACCCGACGTCCGAAGGCCGTGTAATTAGCGCCGAATTTGATAAATTCTGGGTTGTAACGGTCTATACGCCCAATTCTAAAAGTGACTTATCTCGCCTAAAACTCCGCCAAAAACAATGGGACCCGGCATTCCTAGAACACATCAAGCAACTAGAGATAACCAAACCGGTTTTGTTTTGCGGCGATTTGAACGTTGCCCATAATGAAATAGATCTAGCCAACCCCAAACAAAATATTGGCAAACACGGGTTTACGGACGAAGAGCGAGCTGGATTTAACGCGTTAGAATCAGCTGGTTTTATAGACATATTTCGTTACCAAAATCCCGACAAAACCAACGCCTACAGCTGGTGGACTCATTGGTCCAACGCCCGCGCCCGTAATGTTGGTTGGCGCATAGATTATTGGCTGGCCAGCAAATCGATTATCAAAAAAATCGTATCGTCATCCATTCATCCCGAAATAAACGGTTCAGACCACTGCCCGGTTAGTATTGAGATTAACTTATGAGTAACGAACACCCATATTGGCAGCACCAAACCACCGACAAACCGTTATTCCCAGATATTGAATGGTCTAAACCTGAACAAAGGTCAATACGTGGTAGATTAGGTATAATCGGTGGCAATAAGTTAGGTTTTACAGGCGTAGCTGAAAACTACGGTATAGCATTACAATCTGGCGTCGGTGAAATCCGTGTTCTAATGCCAGACGCTTTGCGTAAATCCACCCCACCCGTAATGACCGACGTAGTGTTCGGACCATCCAACCCATCTGGTGGTTTATCTCGCGAAGCATTAAATGAAATGCGTGCCATAGGTGAATGGGCAACTGGTGTATTATTGGTCGGCGACTGTGGTCATAATAGCGAAACTGCGATTTTATATGAAGATTTTATCCGTAAATATGACGGTCCATTGGTAATCACTCGTGATGCCATAGATTTGATTAAAAATAGCACGGCGACTTTGGTAGACAGGCCAAATACGCTACTGGTAGCGTCGTTCGCACAATTACAAAAACTCTTTTCCGCCGTATATTATCCAAAAGTCCTAACTTTTAGTATGCAGTTAACCAATCTGGTAGAAGCACTGCACAAATTTACCATCACATATCCTATAAGCGTATCCGTACTGCACAATGAAACAATATTAGTTGCCAGCGGCGGGGAAGTTACCAGCACGCCATGGAACCGACCAACAGATATCTGGCGCGGTAAAACTGCTACTATTGCCACTGCTTATTGGCTATGGAATCCGACTAAACCTCTGGCCAGCGTCACAACCAGCCTGCTGAATTAAATTGACCTAAATGCCAATCTGTGATATAATAAAGTTATAGATTAATTTTAATCTCGAATTTTAAAAATCAGATTATTATTGCGCATATCTCGATGAGACATGCCAAAATTTGGAAAGGTGGTGATATTAATGGCTCATGGGCTTAAGTTGTTTTTGGCCTCATACTTGGCTTTTATAGCTGGTATCTGCTTAGAATTAGCCTTGCCGGGCTGGGGTACTAATACAGTAACATGTATATTATTGGCCGACATCTTAGTTATCGCGACGACAATGTTGAGTGCGCCGGTCAATGAAAAATCACAAAGGGCACTTGAAACACAAACCTATATAGCAATAGGGCTTGTGGTAGCTTTATACCCGATATTCATCTTAGATGTGTTAGGTTGTTAGGTGTTGCCACGGTAAATCCCGAATCAACACCTAACCAACCAAACTCTCGAATATATGCGCCTAATAATAATTTGGTTTTGAACAATAAAAAAACTCTGGGCTACAAATGCTCAGAGTTTTTTGATTGTTTGACATCCTACGCGACCCGGCACCCATTGCGGACACAAGATTTTGTTCGTTTTAACGGCACCGTTTACGGTGCGCCCTTGCGAAAATTAAAATTTATTTGGTGGGCAAAGCGGGACTTGGTCACGTCCCGCGACCCCGAAACTTCTCGATTGCAAACATAGTTTGCATCGGAAGGTTTCCTTGCGAACTACCACAGGCAGTTCTCACCCCCAAATCCTTACGAAAACTAGATTTTAGTTTCTATTTGGTACCGCGGACCGGACTTGAACCGGTACACCATTGCTGGCACAAGATTTTGAGTCTTGCGTGTCTACCATTCCACCACCGCGGCACTAAATAAAAACTAATATTTTAAAAGACTTATATTATTCTAACACTTATCAACGTAGTAGTTAATACCCATGTATTGTATAATAAAATACAACAGGAATCTATAGATGAAGCCAGATGAAAATAATAGCAGCAAAGGTGGGACGCCGCTATCAGCCCGAGGCTCTATTGTTGCGCCGCAAAAACAACACAATCTGTCGGTCCCAGCTCGCGAGGCTGCTGCCAAGATAATATTAACCAAAATCAATAATTTACACGACCAACAAGATAGACTTGACGCCCCCTACAATCATACTCACGACAACAATAAGGCGACCAAAACAACAGATTGGCAACAATACCATAGCGCTTGGCAAGATTATTATCAAAAATACTACGAAGGCTATTATACACATCACTTACGCGCTGCCAAACAGCACATAATCGACAAAAACAAACCGACCCAAGCATCCGAAACAGACCAAATCGAATCCGAACTAAGAGCAGAGCTGTTAGACCGCGTAAAAAATTCAACAACCAAAGTCCGAAAAAGCAAACACTTTGTGCCAATAATATCCGCTTTGATCGTAGTGTTAATTTTTGTCTTATTACAATACAACCGCGTAATCATCGGCACCGTTATGGCCTATATCAGCCCCGGTAACATTGATCCCCAAAACATCATTATCGACCCCAACGAAAACATCACAGTATCGACCGACCCTAGGTTAATAATCCCCAAAATAAATGTCGACGTCCCTGTTAATTATGACGTCGGCAACGATTACAAATCACAAATAGCCGCCATGAAAAACGGCGTAGCACATTTTGCCATACCGGGCGCCAGCAGTCACCCCGGTGAAATCGGCAACACGGCGATAGCAGGGCACAGCAGCAACGACTTGTTTAGCGTAGGCGATTACAAATTTATCTTTGCCCAACTAGAAAAGCTCAACGTCGGCGACACAGTTTATGCTAATTACCATTCAAAACGTTACACTTATAGCATCACAAAAAAAGACATAGTCGGTCCCAACGACGTCAGTAAATTAGTCTATCCGACAGACAAACCAATATTAACATTGATAACCTGTGTGCCAGTAGGAACCGCCACAAGCCGATTGTTGGTCACTGCAGAACAAATCAGCCCCGACCCAGCCAAATCCACAGCCGCACCAACCGCAATCACAAACACTACCGACAACTCATCGATGGCAGGCAGTTCGCCAACGTTTTTGGAATGGATTTTTGGAGCCAGATAAACTAAGGTAAAATTATCCGAACGCGTTGCAACTGATAACCACTTTCTGATTTACCAATACTATAAATATAACGACCATTTACAGTGACAGTAGCGTCTTGGCCGACAACAACAGGGTTGATAATGCGAGAATTAGCGTTATCAAACTCGCGCGTATTCAAGTTACCACCATTGTCTGACCAAAGATAGCTGCCATTCAACCAACTCAGGTGAGCAGCCGACCCAACGGCATCAATCGTCGAGGTTGTAGGTTTTTGATATTCCAAATCATAACTACTAAAGCTAGTGCCAGATTGTGCCAAAATATATTGGCCGCCATGGCTAAAACTCAAATCCGATATGTCACTGGCCGCGTCAAAAATAGCAAAATGTTTTAGACCCGAGGCATCAGAAATAATCGCATTCTGATAATTACCTTTTAATATTTCAACTTGCTTGCCACTAGATATCGCCACGTAGTCCTCTTTGAAATAATAACCAGCCGCGACTCGCAACGGCACTGTCGCGTCACCAGTTATAGTCTTGATAATATAAGGCGCCGTATCGCCATCTCGATAAAGCCCGACAACTCGACCAACCATATCTGCTGCGCCGATATACGTGATGATATTTGACCCATACAAGCTAAACTGCACTACGTTGCTGACTAATAGCTTTGAAATTGTCTCGGCATTTGTATCAACCTTGCGGATATTGCCAGATTCTAGGACAAACAATACATTGCCCCCGTTACCCGAAAACAATAGATTGTCAAAAGTTAGGTTAAATAGCTTGGTAATATTTTTTGTCGTATCGGCATTTTGCGTGTCCATAACTAGCCATTCAAATTTGTCGCTATAGATATGCTTGACTAATACATAGCGTTCACCAGGGTCCCATTTGTCAACGACAAAACTATGCTTGGCGTTATTATTATAAGCCTCACTGTATGTCTTTTTAGGCATAGTCAGTTCGGTAGTTTTGACCGTATCACCACTTAAATCAACCAGGTCAAAGACCGGCGCATCGGCTTTTTTATGAATCATCATATATTTCCCGCCGGGGGAGGCCAGTGAAGCAGCCAGCGTATCGTAATTGGCTACTGATTCCGATGTCATCTTTTGTGGCACTAATAATATATAGTTCAACCACGTCATCGAACCTGGTTTAACATAAACCGTCTTGCGCCAAGTTTCATAACCTTCGCGCCAGACTACAATTTCATGATTGCCCTCGGTTGCCGAAGTTTTATTGGGCGTCTGCCCGCTGACGACCTTACCATCAACCGCAACCGTTGCACCAATTGGTGACGAATTAAACTGCAATAAAGAGAGTTGTTCAATCTGGCCGCTATCAGTATCTAGCCGAAATCCCAGAACTAGCATAATAATAAACAGTGCCGTAGCCACAGTCAAAGAGGTCATACCAGCATAAATGGCGATAATTTTGATCATTTTATTACGTTTAGAACTATGGTGATGCATATTGTTTATACCATTATAGCAATACACACACATTTTTTATGCAAAAACCTTGTATGTTTGGTAAAATAAACCTAGTATAGTAATATCGCTTATGTTAATAAGGTGATAACAAACAATCTGCGAGGAAAAAATGACAAACCAAAAACCAGCTCAAACAACGGCTGCGGCAAAAATAATCCAAAAATCCAGGACATTATATAACAGCACTATTAAAGCTCCCGCAAAACAAGGGGTTATGATGGCGCGCAAAGCTGGGCGCAGTATGGATATTGCCCGCAGTAAGAATATTTCCAAATTCGCACCGCCACCAGTGGTAAAATCCAACAATACCAAATCGACACCAGATATCCAACCAGTCAGACATCCGCTGGCCCAAAAAGTCGATTCTATCCGTAATTTTAGGCAAGCCCAAATACAACCCCGAACATCACAACAGATCAAACAGGCTGCTATCAACGACGCGATGAACCAGCTTTCACCGCAACCAACAAAAGTAGGCTTTTTCAAACGCCACTTCAAATTTGTTAACATTGTAATAGCCAGTATATTAGTAATTATCGTATCTGGTGTATTAGTATATTTTAATATGCCCAGCATATCCGTCGGCGTTATCAATATGCAATCTGGCGCCAAGGCCACATTCCCCGAATACCACCCTGACGGTTACAGCATTAATGGACCAGCGTCCTATGACAACAACACAGTCACTATTAATTTTCGCGCCAATACTGGTGACAAAAAATTCACCATCAAACAAACCAAAAGCACCTGGGATTCCAGCGCCGTCCGCAACAAAGTCAACAAAGATTCAGGCGGAGAGTTTATCACCACCGAAGAAAAAGGCCTAACGATTTATACTCACAACGGCAACGCGGCTTGGGTTAACGGTGGCATATTATATACAATCGAAGGCAACGCGCCTCTGTCAGGCGACCAAATCCGCCGCATCGCTACGAGCCTCTAAGTAGATTTTGGATTTTAGATTATAATATAGCCACAAAAAGTCAGTAGCGAGCAGCCGCGACCATGGTTTTTCAAGGCAATCTGCAGCCCAAGTCCGACCAGACGCCGGGGCTCTTGTCGGACCTGGAGCGAAGCCCTGCCTTGAGGGACTATGGTCAAGAATGCAAACACCAAAGTTAAACGTAAAGTGTGCTATTGGAATAAAGTAAGCGATAGCGGACTATAAAATACAAAAAGATACAACCTAAAAATGTTATAATGTCTTTATATGACAAACATCCGCACTCGTTTTGCCCCCAGCCCAACCGGCTATATCCATGTAGGCAATATCCGTTCAGCCTTATTCCCATGGTTAATTGCTCGCCAGGTGGGTGGAAAATTCGTATTACGAATTGAAGATACTGACCAGGTACGCGAAGTCCAGGGCGCAACAGATTTAATTATTGAAACGATGAAATGGCTAGGTCTTAATTGGGACGAAGGTCCCGACATTGGCGGCCAATACGGACCGTATACCCAAACTGAGCGCCGTGAAATTTATTTAAAATGGGCTCAAAAATTAATCGATAAGGGCCTGGCATATGCCGACCCATACACTCCCGAACAAATCGACAGCTTCCGCGAGGAAGCAAAAGCAGCCAAACGCGCATTCCTATACCGCGACTATCGTCCAGAAAACCCACCAACCTGGGATGGCACACAACCACTGCGTTTCAAAGTCACTGACATCAAACGCTACACCTGGACAGACCCAGTAATGGGCGAGTTATCTGCCGGCCCCGAAGCATTAGATGATTTTATATTGATCAAAACCGACGGACTACCAACATATAATTTTGCTCATATTGTTGATGATGCCGAGATGGGAATCACGCACGTCATTCGTGGATTAGAATATATCCCATCAATTCCAAAATATCTATCCCTATACGAAGCACTAGATCTAGCCCCACCAGTACTAGCGTGCCTACCTCACATCATGGCAGCAGATGGTCGCAAGAAACTAGGTAAACGCGACGGTGCAAAGAGTGTAACCGAATATCGCGATGAGGGGATACTGCCCGAAACGATGCTAAACTTCCTGGCCAGCATGGGCTGGAACGATGGCACCGAACAAGAAATCTTTACTGCCGAAGAATTAGTCGCAAAATTCAGCCTAGAACGCGTTCAGCGTAGCGGGGCACAGTTCGACGAAAAACGCCTAATTTGGATGAACGGCCAACACATCAGGTCACTGTCAATCGACGATTTATTCGCACGTGTTACTAACTTCTGGCCAGAATCTGCTGCCAGTGCCAGCGATGAAGACAAAAAACGCATTCTAGCGTTAGTTCAAGACCGCCTAAAAACACTAGCCGACCTACCAACATTGACTGATTATTTCTTTGCCGAGCCAACACCAAATTGGTCTATGATAGCTGATAACAATCAGTTAAACAAAATGACTGGTAGTGAGATTGCCCAATTATTAGAAACAGCCAAAACAGCGCTGCAAAACAGCCAATTCGACGCCGAATCGTTGCAAAACACATTAAATCAATTACTAGAAACTACCGGCCAAAAACCAGGTATATTATTTAACCTGATTCGATTATCTGTGTCTTGGGCGCCTTTTACCCCAGCATTAAACGACACATTGGCGACGATAGGATCAGACAAAACAGTTACCAGACTAAAGGCAGCGATAGACGCTACCAAATCAATATAGTTTTCTGATATAATCATAAGTAATATGAATTCAATCGACAAAAAACACACCTGGGCTCGGTTTTGTAGCTGGGTGGCAAATCATCGCAAATTATTAATTATAATTGGCAGTATCGTAGTCTTGCTAACCGCTGCGGCTTTAACTTATTTTTTCGTATTTTATAAACCAACACCAACTCAGCCGAAACCTGAAACACAATTACCAAAAGTTGAACCAATTAAATATTATTCTCCGTTAACCGGAACATTAGTTGAATCAGAGTCATTAACCAAACGACCAGTCACTGGCATAATGATTGAGAACAGCCCCGAAGCCCGACCTCAATCTGGGCTAAAAAATAGCGGCGTAGTGTTTGAAGCTATCGCTGAAGGTGGAATTACTAGATTTTTAGCGTTATATCAAACTGAACAGCCACAATTAATAGGCCCTGTTCGCAGTGTCAGATCATATTATGTCGACTGGCTAGCGGCCTTTAACGCCAGCATAGCCCACATAGGAGGCAGCGCAGCTGCGCTAAATGAAGTCCGCAACGGAAAATATCGTGATATTGACCAATTTTTTAACGACAACACCTATTGGAGATCAACTGATAGATTTGCCCCTCATAATGTCTATACAAGTTTCGCAAAAATAGACGCATTGAATACTTCTCTAGGCTATACCAGCTCTACATTTGACAGTTTCAGACGTATTGACGGCAAAGCCGCACAAACACAAAACGCCAAAAGTATTAATATGTCGATTAGCACCTCTCTATTCAACAGCTCTTATATATATGACCCCACCAATAATACATATGCCAGATACCAGGCAGGTGCAGCCCACCTGGACCGAGAAGGTGGCCAAATAACACCTAGTGTTGTCATTGCCTTGCTGGTCGACGAACAGACAATGATGGAGGATGGCTATCGCCAAAACATCAAAACTATTGGCAGTGGTCGCGCCGTCATATTCCAAAACGGCACCGCAACCGAGGGAATCTGGAGCAAATCCAGCCCAACCAGTCAAATCAAATTTACAGACACGACAGGCGTCGAAATACTATTAATCCGTGGCCAAACTTGGATAACAGCTATCCCTAATGGCAGCGGAGATGTAACGTGGCAATAATCAAAAGACCGACCGAAACAACAGACGATTTATTAGCTTCTAGCGCCCAAAATATGCGTGATTTTATAAGCATCGTTCGAGGATATATCGACACACCTGACGGCACAAAAAAGATCAAATTTGCGACCAATCAAATGTCACGCGGTTTAAATAATCTAATAAATCTATCCAAGTATAACGTCGGAAAATTAAAACTAAACATTAACGGGTGCACATTCAACGATATTTACAGTCTAATCCAAGATGAAATCCAATCACTTGCCAAGACTGCTGGCCAAATCATCTTGCTAGATACGCCCAAAAAACTACCAGATATCGCAGCTGACGTCTCGTATATGTCAGAGGTTTTATATAACCTAATAGATAATGCTATAAAATTCAGCAATCCGGGCGCAATAATCCAAGTCAAAATCTGGTCCAACACCGATCATATCAACGTCACAGTCGTCGACCACGGAATCGGAATGAGCGAACGAACTATCGGCTGGGCATTTTCTGGGCCCGATGAACCTCAAAAATCCAGCACGGGCATCGGGTTGCACATCAGCCGAATCATAACAAAAATGCACGGCGGGGATATCAGCATTAGTAGCGAACTGAACAAAGGTTCAAAATTTACCATATCAATCCCAACACACAAACGAGCCGCCGATCAATCTATGTCGGCATCAAAGCCGCATATTATCAATAACGGACACGGCTGGGTCAAGCGCCACTTGACGAAAGAAGGCAATGATAATGATTAAAAAAATATTATATATCGACTCTAATCATCCCATAGCGCAAATGTATTACAGCGCCCTCAAATCCAGCGGCTACCAAATAGAACTAGCAACAACCGGCACCGACGGGCTATTGGCCGCACGCAACAATCAATATGATTTAATTTTGATGGATATTAATCTGATAGAGCACAGTGGCGCCGAAATCGTCCAGTCATTACGTGGTGGCAGTATAAATTTAATACCAGATTCAGATATTATAATACTGACCAACACTGACCCAGACGAATCGTTTAAAGATATCGCCGAAGCCTACCTGATCAAATCAGAAACAACGCCTGATAAATTAATTTCTATAATCCAACAATTGTAAACCTAGACATTACCACTGTTATTTGCTAAACTAGCGCAGTCACATGGTCTCATCGTATAAAGTGAGAATTGTGACAAATTACACATCATGGTCTTATCTCTACGAGATAAACCACAAATTTCTCGGAAATGGTCAAAAATGAACGACATTTTTGCTTCATTTCACTCAAAATCTGGTCTTATCGTCTAACGGTTAGGACACCAGGTTCTCATCCTGGCAATCCGAGTTCGATTCTCGGTAAGATCACCAAAATAAATCGCTCATCCTCGTGATGGGCGTTTTATTTTGAAGCTTTCAGCGTGGGGATTGAACTCGGAGAGTTCGGATTCTGTCAAATCTATTGATTTTACAGAATTTAGCCGATGGTAGAAATATTAATAAAATGGATAGTTATACCATCAAGGCGTTGGAACGGTGAGATCACCAAATTTTTGACGATATTTGTATTTTAATTTTGCAAATATCTTTTCCGAAAGATGATAATATGGTAGGTAATATGGAAACGGAAATCGAAGCAAAATTCACCCAAATCGACATAGATAAAACGCGGGTCAAACTACGTGCTCTGGGCGCTGCATGCGAACAACCAATGCATGAAATGAAGAGAGTTACGATAGATACACCCGAGATGAAAGCCAAAAACGCTTTTGTGCGTATCCGCGACCAAGGCGACAAAATCACTGTTACATACAAACAATTTGATTCATTGTCACTACACGGCGCGCAAGAAATAGAGATTGAGGTTAACGACTTTGATAAAACCGTCAAATTATTTACAGCTGTCGACAGGCCGCACTTTTCTAGCCAAGAATCACGCCGTGAGACATGGCAACTGGGAGACGCTGAAATAGTCATCGACGAATGGCCATGGCTGGACCCGTATCTAGAAATCGAAGGACCTGATGAACAATCAGTCAAAAAAGTTGCATCCGATTTAAAACTGGACTGGGATAAGGCAGTCTTTGGTGATGTTATGTCGGCCTACAAAATTCAATATCCGCACATAGGGCCACATGATACAATCGGCAATCTGCCAGAAGTTAAATTCGGCGCACCGTTACCCGACATATTCAAAACATCAAAATAGCCATATTACATCGTACTTGCAAAAAATAACCACAATCATCATAATAGACTCCAGATTATAGTGATGAATTAGGGGGCAATATCAAAACAGTGTCGTTAAACCGTTTTTGGCATCGTCGCATATGCGAGGCTGCTTTTGTATTGGCACTGGCAGTAATAGGACTTTATTGCTGGATTTTTATCACCAAAACAACTGATTTTGGACAATCTTTATCTGTTAATTTTCCAACTATTGCCCTGGCCGGAGCAACTGCTTTGTTTTGCCTGGTGTCTTACTTGTGGCAACCACAGAAAAGATTTTTACCACCATCACTAATAATATACCTACTGTTAACAGCAACAATCAGCTCCCTTATCATCAGCACTGGCGGGCTACATTCGCCATTTGTGGCACTGCTTATGTTTGTTATTGTATTCGCTGATATATTCGGACTATGGGGGGCTGTCCCAATAATACTGGCCTCTGGCGCATTTACAGTTTATCAATATTTTTCAAATGGCCTCACTACAGAGACGGGCATCATCATTAGCTTTAGCACACTGCTGCCGCTATTGACCAGTTTTATTATCTGGCACGAGCGATCCAAATCAGGTGATATCAAGCCAGCAGGCGACAATAGCAAATCTTATCGCAACCTAGCTAGCGAACTTAGTGAAGTAGCCAGCAAATCCGAAGTTGTCATTAACGCCATCGGTGACGGAGTTATAGCTATCGACAATAATGGAGTAGTTCAACTAATCAACCCGGCCGCCCAAATATTAACTGGCTGGAGCAAAGAAGACGCGACCAGTCTCAACTACAAATCAATCGTCCGTCTAATCAACCTGCAAGGCGAAACAATTGACGGCGCCAATGACCCAATCGACCAAGCTATCAACACCAACACCGAAACCCGAACCAGTAACCTGACACTAATAACAAAAAACAGCAAAAAGATAATGGTATCCATCGTCGCTTCGCCAGTCAGCACTACTTCATCGGGTGCTATTGTCGTCTTGCGAGATATCACCAAAGAAAAAGCCGAAGAACGCGAACAAGCCGAATTTATCAGCACCGCCAGCCACGAAATGCGCACGCCAGTCGCTGCAATCGAGGGATATCTGGGACTAACTTTGAACCCAAATACCGCCCAAATCGATGAACGCGCCCGAGATTTCATTATGAAAGCCCACTATTCAGCCGAGCATTTAGGGCATCTGTTCCAAGATTTATTGGATGTATCCAAAGCCGACGATGGACGAATGTCAAATAATCCATCGATTATCAATATGACCGAATTTGTCCGCGACATTACCCAAGATTTTCACCAAGAAGTGACCGACAAAGGGTTAACGATTAATTTTATCCCAGATATAGACACTCCTGGCGAACGTTCAATCGAGCCAGAGTTTGAAGTGAACCTAGACCGCGACCATATTCGCGAAGTTATTGACAACCTGATAGAAAATGCCATCAAATACACCAATACTGGCACAATTAATATCAATGTAACAGGTGATGATGATAATGTAACGGTCAGCATTACCGATACTGGCATTGGTATACCTTCTGAAGATATGCCACATCTGTTCCAAAAATTCTATCGAGTTGAAAGCAAAGACACCAACAATATTGGCGGCACGGGGCTAGGGCTATACCTGTCACGTCGCCTAGTCGAAATAATGGGAGGACGCATCTGGGCCGAAAGTAAGCATGAGTCTGGCAGCAGCTTCTACGTCCAACTGCCTCGCATCAACAACCAAGAAGCCGCCAATATAGCTAGCCAACAAAAACTACAATCAACCACGATACAACCTGCAACAACAGTGCCATCAACACCCGAATCAACAACCCAATCAGTCAAACCAGCCACCACCGTGCCTCGTGGTGAAGCTCTAACGCCAGAACAAATCACCGCCTATGTTGCTCAACAACGCGCCCTAGCGCATCAAGAAAATAATAAAACATAAGAAATATAGTGTTTTTAATAATAAACATAGTATAATGGGGGTAATATGACCAAGATAATGTTAGTAGAAGATGATAAAAGCCTGCGCGAAATATACGGAGTAAGGTTACAAGCCGAGGGTTACGATATTAAATCTGCCGGTGACGGCGAAGAAGCTTTGGCTATGGCCATCCGCGAAAAGCCTGATTTGATCTTAGCCGACGTTATGATGCCCAAGATTAGCGGCTTTGATATGCTTGATATCCTACGCTCCACGCCCGAAACTCGTGACATCAAAGTAATCATGATGACTGCATTATCCAGTGAAGACCAACGCGCCCGTGGCGAAACCCTTGGCGCCAACAAATACCTAGTCAAATCTCAGGTCGGTATCGAAGATGTTGTTCGTGCAATCCACGAAGTATTATCTGATTCCACGTCTCCAGCTGCCGCGCCTCAGCCAACTCCTGCATCCATAGCATCACCAACGCCTATGGCCCAACCAGTCATCCCCGAGGCGCCAATAATACCATCACAGCCGATAATAACACCTGTAACAGCACCAGAACCAATAGCGCAGCCAATAATGGTGTCCGAACCAACACCTCGGCCTATAGCCCCATCGATTTCACCGATGCCAACACTCGGACCAATTATGGATGCATTGCCATCACTACCACCTCAACCAGAACCAGCGCCAATAATAATGGCTCCACCAATGCCAATTTCTGAACCGACTCCTGCTCCAATTGCGGCACCTGCAAATATGTCTTCTGTGATATCTCAGGAAATAGGAAATACTCCACCAGCTACACCAGCGCCACAACCTCCAACCCAGATAAATTAGAATATTGAAAATAGATTATAGATTATAGAATTAATCTCAATTTTAATTCCCGAATGAACAACACCATAAAAAAAGACCTGTTTTTAACCGACCGATTAAAAACAGGTCTTTTTTGATATTTATTCTATAATCTATAATCCATAATCTTTATTCTATCCCATCTCTGTTATAATAGGCTGCAATGGAACAATCACCAAATTCATTGCGCCTCAACAAACACCTAGCTTTATCCCTAGGTATTTCTAGACGTGAAGCCGATAATCTAATTGATCGAAAATCTGTGAAAATCAACGACCAAATCGCGACGCTAGGCGCCAGGTTTAGCGACGGCGATGTCATCACTGTTAATGGACAGAAAATCGCTGCCAAAACCGAATACCAATATCTGGTTATGAACAAACCCGTCGGTTATGTCTGTTCGCGTCGCCAACAGGGGGACAACCCGACTATTTATGAATTATTACCACCCGAATATTACAATCTGAAAACAGTTGGGCGATTGGACCGTGACAGCAGCGGTATCATCATCCTATCTAATGACGGTGATTTTACTTACCAAATGACGCATCCCAGTTTTAACAAAACCAAGGTTTATAATGTCCGCCTGGAAAACGACCTGGCGCCATTACATCAACAGATGATTAGCGACCACGGAATTACACTAGAAGATGGCGTCAGTAAATTGCAACTAGAACGCATGAATGACACAGACCGCAAATCTTGGATCGTCACCATGCACGAAGGTCGCAACCGTCAAATCCGCCGAACTTTTGGTTCACTGGGTTATACCGTGGACAAACTACATCGCACTAATTTCGGCAATTATTCGCTAGGCGATTTAAAGCCTGGTAAATTTGAGATTTCAAAAAAGCTATAACCTCCAACAAAACAAAAAAAGGACCTGTTTTTAACCGACCGAGTAAAAACAGGTCTTTTTTCGTAGCCATTCTGTAATCTGTAATCTGTATTCTGACCCAAAAACTGCTTATGTTAGCCCGCGAAAACCATATTTGCTATAATATAATCTCAATCCGCCAGTCCCATATCGGTTGATAGGCGAATTTGTAATTTAACATACCGAACTAGTCTTTAATTTTTACCCCACGGCAATACATTTGCGAAGCCTAAAAACATTTAGGTTTTACAAATGTATTGCCGTTATGGAATACAAAAAAATATAAGGTGGTGAAAAAAATGATTAACCGAGATTTGGATTTTATCAAAAAATCCGTCACATTTGTAGTATCAAAAAACGACAAAAAAGTTGGTTATACATTTATAGCCGAACAGCACATCTCTGCAGAATTAGCTCAAGCGGCTAACAATTTGGCTATGTATCCAGAAGACACTATTGTTTTTGCAGGGGCAGACACTTGCTCGGAAAATGACGCTAAACAGATTGGATCTACACTAGGTTTCAAAATAACCTATTGTGATGAAAAGATGAAGATAGCAATGATATCTGGAGACAACCACTCACATTATGCAGATATTATAGAAGACAACCTGGATACAGGTAGAACTGTAATATATGTCGTTGATGAAAAAACTGTGTCAAAATGCATTGAATACATCCTAAAAAATGTATTCAAAATTAAAACTCCATTTATATCATTAGAACAGCTTTCTAGAGGTTGTGTAATCCAAATTGCTTACCATGACATTCATGGTAAATGCAAAAAAGGTCAAGTATTCATCGTAGATTAGTTTGTATGTTAAATAAGCCAGCTATTAAAGCTGGCTTATTTTAAACCCAACCCCGCTTATGCTCGCTTATCTGTTTAATCCCTGTTATAATTAACCTAAATTATGGCTTCAAAACTCCCAACAGTTGCGATTATCGGTCAAGCGAACGTAGGTAAAAGTTCGCTTTTTAACCGTATGTTGCGCACGCAACAGGCGATTGTCGCCCGTGAAGCCGGCACAACCCGTGACA